>Ga0209514_10004011_pt1 | contig 20289 bp, 20 predicted proteins | sample Subgrocontami58m_FD_187452 | JGI IMG/M metagenome (GOLD analysis project Ga0209514, IMG submission 187452) | Subsurface groundwater microbial communities from S. Glens Falls, New York, USA - GMW37 contaminated, 5.8 m (SPAdes) (version 3) | ecosystem: Environmental > Aquatic > Deep subsurface >...
CGTTATGCCCTTGCAAACCAGCAATTTATTAATGAAACATTGGGATTAAGAGATAATTATGACCACATATCTATTCCCGGAAGTACCAAAAACCTTGTAAACCCGGAAACGAGAGATGTGCTTATTGGCAAATTCGAACTTTCCGTAAAACTCCATCTTATCAACAGGGTAATTATAATTGCACATCTTGACTGTGGTGCGTATGGCGGCTCTGCGACGTTTGGCTCTGAAATAGCGGAAAATGAGACGCTTACTACGGATCTCCGAAAGGCAAGGACGTTGCTTATAGACAAATACCCAACACTCGAGGTAAATCTATATCTGGAGTCGTTGGTGCGTGAAGGGGATGAGGTGAAGGTTCATTTCGAAAAAGTCCCGTAACGTCCCTGGTCAGCATTATCTAGATTTAAGACCTTTTTCGGCCGTCTTTGCGCAGCGAAACCCGATTTGCGGACTTTGGGAGTATGGAGGAACGCGATATCGCGCAGCGCACCGCGCATAGTGTCCGTAGTAGAGAAAGCCGCCTCCACGAATAGTTCTCTGTTGGCCAACCTCAGGTCCTCTTGGGCTTTTTGACGGAGAAGCCGCGTAGTAGTTTTGGTCGTAATAATCAGCGCACCATTCCCACGCATTTCCTGCCATGTCGTAGCATCCGTACGGGCTTTTGCCATGTTCGTACTTTCCCACCGGAGTAGTTTCTTTGAGAAGAGATTCCCACACATTGCATTTATCTTTATCAAATTTATTTCCCCATGGCCACAGTCTCCTGTCCGCGCCCCGCGCAGCCTTTTCCCATTCGGCTTCCGTCGGTAGTCGTTTACCGGCCCATGTTGCATAAGCAACAGCATCTTCCCATGAAATGCCCACGATGGGTTGGTTAGGGCGATTGAATCTTGCATCGTTCCAGCATCGGGGCATCCGATAGCCAGTTTCGTCTACAAATTTTTTATACTGTTCGTTGGTTACCTCGTATTTATCAATGTAGTAGGCGTCTAAATAAACCGCGTGTTCAGGACCGTCGTAGATATTATACGCCAGCATAAAAGTCCAGTTATAGCGGGTATTATCGCCCATCGTAAATTCACCCTCAGGTATCAAAACCATATCTGGATAGTCCTGCGCCGCAGCCGGGGCGGGCGCATCCTTTTGCGCCGGACGTTTTTCTTCTTCGGCTGATACCTTGCCCGCAAAACAGACGCCTGCAAAATATACGATACAGAAAAAAATGAAACCCTTGTATGTGCTCAAGTTTTAGTATCTCCTCTTTGGCATAATTTCATATCGTGCAATATCCAGGGGTGCATACCCCGATACAATTTCCTTGAATGTCCTGATTTCCCCCTGCTTAAAAGTCTTAATGGAAAAATCCTGGGTAAACAAAAGCATATCAGAAGCATTGTAAATCCTAATGGTAAACGTAGCAATGCTTCTGTCTCTGTCCGCAGAATTTTTAATTTCTCCTTTAATCTGTGACGATGACCCAAAGGGCAAGAGGTTGACATTCCGTATATAAAAACCATCCTCCATTTCCTTAAAACCCTCTTCTTCAGGCGTCGGAATGCGCTCCTTTGTTTCTGCCGCAACGACTGCTGTCCCCGTTCCCTCAGTTGCCTTTACCGTTTCAGTACCCGACGTCACCTGTAATTGCTGCACAACGGGTGTTGATTCTGTGGTGCCTGTACCTACGGCCACGCCGCCTGTTTTTTCCACTTTTTTCATTCGGGATTCTAAATCTGACACGGCCTTCATTTGTCCCTCGAAGGCCTTCGTTGCGCTATCTAACGAAGCTACACGGGTTTTAATAGTATCTTCAAGAGAGCCCATTCTTTTCTCTTGTTCGCCCAATTTGTCCGTCATCAATTTATTTAAATCTTCAATTGCCTTTTTTACCGGTTCCAAGGGCCTTTGCGCTTCCTGATACCTTTTTTCCAGCACTGCGGTTTTTATTTCCTGATCCTCCACCCGTTTTGTGATGTCTGACAGCAGCTTCTTCAAGACGTCCAGCGTCTTTCCAAACGAATCTATCATTCCTTTGACCTCGACAACGGAGGCGGTCTTCTCCAAAGCCTCCACCTTGGAAATACTGGTGCTTAACTTCTCTTCCAGACCCTTCATCGTTTTGTCAAATTCTTTCAGAGGAGACATGCTTTCGCCTACATTTTTTTGCAGGGTTGTGAATTGTGTGCCCAGCAAATCCAGGTTCTTCATCCAACCGGAAAGAGATCTTTGGAAATCATCCAGTTCCTTCAAGACGTCCTGTGAACCGCCTTTTTCATCGGCGCGGGCGTTCTTTACCTCTGCAATAATAAAGAACATGCTTATTGTTACCAGTACAGGAATCATGCCTTTCATGAGTGCCCCTCATTTTAAAAGTGTATCGTTTTAAAAAGAATAACAGGAAGTAGTTTAACAAAAAAATCCAAACATCTCAAATATTTATCCGCAAAGGACTATTAGTTTAAAATTGATTTTACGGCATAAAATTGTTAGCATGCTTGTTCAATTTTCATTGCATTATAGAAAACAATTCTTATTCAAGAGAGGATGACATGCAGGTTTTAATTGCGGACGAACTTCCGGATGTGTGTATTGAAATACTGGAAAAAGCGGGACTCAAAGTGCTAAAAAAACCCGGTATAAAGGCAGACGAGTTGAAAACAATTATTAACGAGTGTGATGGAATTATTTTACGCAGCGGCACAAAGATTACTGCGCAACTACTAGAAAAATCGGAAAGGCTGAAGGCTATTTGCCGCGCCGGTGTTGGAGTTGACAATGTAGATGTTCCCTCTTCCACAAAAAAAGGTATTGTGGTTATGAATACCCCGGAGGGTAACATAACTTCAACAGCCGAACATACGGTTGCGATGCTGTTTTCTCTTTCACGATTTGTACCTCAGGCGTGCGCCTCAACAAAAGCGGGAAAATGGGAAAGGAAAAAATTTACCGGTATTCAGATTGCGGGAAAAACACTCGGCGTTATTGGGCTGGGAAGGGTTGGAAGGCAGGTCGCAAAACGCGCGGTGGCTTTAGAGATGAAGGTAATTGGTTACGACCCTTTTATCTCTCCGGAAATCACCTCACAGCAGGGTATTCACGTTGTTAAGGGTCTGAAGGAATTGCTTGTGCAGGCTGATTATATTACACTTCACGTCCCTTTCAATAGCGAGACAAAGAACCTTATCACCCAAAAGGAATTTGCCATTATGAAAAAGGGCGTCCGCATTATCAATTGCGCCAGGGGTGGAATTATCTCTGAAGAAGACCTGTACACTGCGGTTAAAAACGGTCAGGTAGCCGGCGCAGCGATAGACGTGTTTGACGTAGAACCGCCCACAGGCAACAAACTCCTTGAATTGGAACAGGTCGTGGTAACGCCTCACTTAGGCGCCTCTACCGAGGAGGCTCAATTTGCGGTAGCCGTGGAAGCCGCAGAACAAATGGCCGATGCGCTTACCGGAAAGGGTTTCAGAAACGCGGTGAATCTCCCCGCGTACAATCCGGAGGAGTATAACGTCCTGAAACCTTATTTAACGCTTGCTGAAAAAATGGGTTCGCTCCTCATGCAGATCACCAGGGGGGGGTTGCAAAACGTAGATATTACTTATGCCGGTGAAATAACCAAAAAGAATGTTAGCCTTGTAACCGATAGTCTTATGGTTGGGTTGCTCAGGCCAGCCCTGGAAGAGGGCGTTAATTTGGTCAGCGCGCCGCATTTTATGGCAGAACGAGGCATCAAGATTAACGTTACCACCACTACCGGCGGCAGCGATTTTACAAGCCTTGTTACGGTAAAAGTAAGCACCCCCGACAGTAAAACTACAATCGCAGGTACGGTCTTCGGAAAGAACGAGCCCCGCATTGTAGAAATCAATGGATACAACGTTGAGGCGGCGCTTAACGAAAACATGCTTATCCTCTTTGGCAAGGACAAACCCGGTTTAATCGGAAACATAGGATGCGTTTTAGGTAATAAAAAAATAAACATTGCACACATGACGTTCGGCAGGCAAGAAAGCGGCGGCAACGCCATCACAATCGTAAATGTGGATGCGGCAATACCGCAGGAGTGTGTGCGACAAATGGAACAGTTGGACCATATAGACGCCGCATACCTGGTGCGCCTATAAAGGGTGTTTTGCGGAAATGCAGGCAAAGCGGTATTTCTTATGGTAAAGAGGGAAATCTGTGGTTTTGAAAAAATACAGAACTTATAGATTTCCCTCTATCATAAAAGCCATTAGAGGCTGGCGTTTAGTTACTCTGGAATATATGCTGGATGTATTCGCGAATGCCGTTGCACGCCGGCAGGTGTATGATTTTGCCTCTCACATTAATCGCAAGGCGTTGACCGCCGGCAACCCTGCCGCATAAATCTTCTCTACCGCGCTGTTAATATTATATTTGACGCGCCGGATCTCAACCGTCATTTTTTCTGTATCATAAATCGCGCAGGAAGCCCTGAGGTCCCAGTCGCGTGATTGTCCCACACTGCCAACATTTACGAGCACCTTGTCTGCTTTTTTCAAATCAAAAACATGCCCCCTGTCTGTCTGGATACTCCCTTTTTCCAGGTAAATCGCCAGGGGAATATGTGTATGACCGAAAAAACAGATTGGAGTTTTTAACAAATCAAAACTCAGTTGGGCGTCAATCGCTGTTCTGATATAGTCAAAAAACTCAGGATGATTCAGGGACCCGTGCACAAGGGTAATACCATCCAACTCCTCAACCAGCGGCATGTTTTTTAGAAAATCCAAATGTTCCTTCTGGAGTTTTCTCGCCGTCCACATAACGGCGTCCCTCGCGTCGGCATGGAAGTAGTTTGCAGGAAATTCCCCCACTACGGCATAGTCATGATTTCCCGCCACAACCGTGCAATTTAATTCGCGTATCAAGTCAATACACTCCATTGGTTCGGCGGCATACCCTACGATGTCTCCTACGCACAACACCCTGTCAATGTGTTCATTTCGCAGTTCTTTAATAACGGCGGTTAATGCGTCGTAGTTGCTGTGGATATCCCCTATCACGCCATATTTCAATTGTAAGTCCTCTGTTAGTTAGAACATACGGAATATTACGAACACTGTTTTTTGTCGAAAAATTCACAAGCCATGGTAATAATAAATGTTACATAGAGCACTGCATACAACATCGGGAGTGCTAGATAGCTCAGACTAAACGTATTTTCGGGCAGGACTCCCATGCTAAGGGTATTAAAGATTTCAAGATTTGGTATAATTGCATAAACAAAAGATACGTACCAGGGAAAACTGCCGTCGCTCGTTTGAAAAACACATTTGAAAAAATTCATTAAATTCCCAAAAACGTAGATAAACATACAACAGCTAAGATTGGACGTCATCGGCAAACAAATAGAACCGGCAATTGCAATTGCACACATTATAGAAACCGGTAAAAATGAAACCACGAGTCGGAAGAGGGTGGAAAGTCCGATATTTGCAAACGAAGCAGATAAATTTATGTGGTATTCAACGGAGTTCTTTATACATAGAGCCGCAGTCAGAAAAATGCCCATGATCGCGAATGCGAAAAAGACAATTCCCAATACCCCGAAAAATTTGCCCAAAAGAATTGACCTCTTGCTGACAGGTTTAGAGAGCAACGTTAGAATGGTGCCTTTTTCAACCTCCCGGGATATAACATGCGCGGCGCTCAGCGATGCAAGGCAGATGCAGCACATGGTAATGGTAGACATGCCCATTTCCTGTACCATTCTTGCCTCTTCGCCAAAGGCAAAGAGTGTGAAGGAAAAGGAGAAAAGCATCAGCAGTATACCCCCAAAGACGATGCAATAAAATACGGTTTGGCGTGTAACCTCTCTTGCGGTATTGGTAGCAATGGCAAAGACGCATCTATTCATTAAAAAACCCTTGCAATTCCGAAAAAAACGAATACACTAGCCCTACCAATGGATGTTTCACGTGAAACCTCCACTGGTATAAGGAACAGGTTAGATACTAGCATCCCTGTTGCGGAAATTCAACTGAAAACCAACCACGCGAGGAGTACTATCATGTCTAAAAAGGAAAAACTCAGCCGCGGCTTACAATCCCTGCTGGGCGGTGTTATTGGGATAGAAGCGGAGGTAGGGCAGGACGTTATTATGAGGTTAAACCCGAAGGACATCCAACCCAACGACGCGCAACCGCGCGACGTCTTTGACGACGAGGATATGAACGGTCTCGTGGAATCCATAAAACAGCACGGCATCTTACAACCGGTTATTGTCAGGCCTCTTTCTCATGGATACATGCTCATTGCTGGCGAGCGACGCTGGCGGGCCGCAAAACAACTTGGATTGAAAGAGATTCCTGCTATCGTGCGCGATATTGACGGATTGCAGAGTTTGGAGATAGCCATGATAGAGAACATCCAAAGGGCAGACCTAAATCCCATCGAAAAGGCCAAGGGGTTCAGCGAATTGATTAGTAAATTTAATCTCACCCAGGAACAGGTTGCTAAGGCTATGGGAAAAGAACGCAGCTCGGTAACCAACTACATCCGGTTGCTGGACCTTCCCCCGGAAATCCAGGACAATGTTTCACGTGGAACAATATCCATGGGACATGCACGGGCGATGCTGTCTGTGCCGGAAAAGGAATTACAGATAAGGCTTTGCGATCAAATTATCAAAGAGGGTCTTTCCGTGAGGCAGATTGAGACGATTGTTTCGCTGGAGAAAAAACAGCTTAAACCGCACAAGTCGGCCACTGCGCGGTCTTCGACTCCCCACATTGGAGACCTGGAAGACCGATTCCGGAGGTTTTTTGGGACAAAGGTGTCTATCAGGGAGAGAAATGGGAGGGGAAAGATTACGATTGCCTTTCATAATAATGAAGAATTTACCCGGATTGCGAATACCCTTGGGATTCACCCTTAAAGCTTGGCACGAACGAGTCGGGAAAGAAAATCTTCTCGTTTCCACACACGAAGCCACCAGGACGCAAAGATGTAGTGAATTTAGAATGGTGGTGTTCTCTCTCCTTCGACGTCCATTATTCCCCGTTTCTTATTCGACTGTTTCTCTCTTGTGAAATTCATTGCGGCTTCGTGGCTTTGTAAGATGCCATCTGTCGTTTGTCTTCACTGTTGGTTTGTGTTTGCTTGTTGGATGGTTAAACGGTTGTATGGCTACTAACCATACAACCATTTAACTATTTATCATAACGCATCAAACTGATAGGGAGGCCTTTATAAATCCTTTAAATAAAGGATGCGGGTTGGTTGGTTTTGACTTGAATTCAGGATGAAACTGCACGCACACAAACCAGGGGTGGTTTTGTATTTCCATAATTTCTACCAATTGCTCGTTTGGCGAATGGCCGCTGAAAACCATCCCGCTGGCTAGAAATACCTCTTTGTAGGTATTGTTGAATTCGTATCTGTGGCGATGCCGCTCTGATATGTTTTGTCTTCCGTACGCATCGTACGCCTTCGTCCCCGACTGAAGCATACACGGTTGCGCCCCAAGCCTCATTGTTCCTCCCAGGGAAGACACCTTGCGTTGCTCGTCCAGCAGGCTGATCACGGGGTGGGGGGTGTTTGCGTCAAACTCGGTGCTGTTCGCATCCTTTAACTTACATACATTTCGGGCAAATTCAATTGCTGCGCACTGCAATCCGAGGCATATCCCAAAAAATGGTATGTTGTTTTCCCTGGCATGCTGGATCGCCTCGATCTTTCCTTCGATGCCGCGCATTCCAAACCCGCCCGGCACAAGGATACCCTGCACCCCTTCGAGGCACGCCTTAGCGCCTTTTTTTTCTATATCCTCGGATTCAACCCTCCTCACTTTCACCCGTGCATTATTACCAATTCCACCATGAATAAGCGATTCGTAAATTGATTCATACGCCGATTGATGACATATATACTTACCTACAACGGCTATCTCTGTTGATTGCTTTGGATTTTTCAATATCTCTAATATTGACAACCACTTAGATATGGTGTTGCCGTTGGTTTTTAATCCTAATTTTTGAATAATGAGTTTGTCTAAGCCTTGCTCGACCAAAATCAGAGGTATTTCATAGAGATATGGTTTTACGTCTCGCTCTTCGATAATTGCGTTTTTGTCCACATTACAAAAAAGGGACAATTTTTCTTTTATATCGGCGCTCAGGTGTTTTTCCATCCTGCAAATAATAATATCCGGCTGAATACCTGCCTGACGCAGCATCCCCACGCTGTGCTGTGTGGGCTTTGTCTTTATTTCCTCAGCGGCGCTGAGGTAGGGAACAAGGGTGAGGTGGATATAGAGCACATTTTCCCTGCCCGCCTTCTGGCCAAACTGCCTGATGGCTTCAAGGAATGGCTGGTTTTCTATATCACCAACAATCCCTCCGATTTCAGAGATAACCACATCGGTTTCTGGCCCATCCAGTTTCTGTATACACTCGATAATTTCGTTCGTAACATGAGGAATCACCTGTACGGTCTTTCCCAGATACTCTCCCTTGCGTTCCTTTTTAATGACCGCATTGTAAATAGAGCCAGTGGTAAAATTGCAATACCGGTTTGACTCAGAATTCGTAAACCGCTCGTAGTGTCCCAGGTCGAGGTCTGTCTCTGCGCCATCCTCAGTCACATATACCTCTCCATGCTCATAAGGACTCATGGTGCCGGGGTCAACGTTTACATAGGGATCGAATTTCTGAAGCCGTACCTTCAGTCCCCTGCTTTCCAGGAGCATCCCAATGGAGGCCGAATTCAGGCCTTTCCCAAGCGATGAAACCACGCCGCCGGTAACAAATATATGTTTAGTCATGTTTATATCTTTCCATAAATGACATCAAATCTTCTTTCGTGTCAATTCCCCGTGTCGTATGTTCTGTAATTGACACCTTTATCTTATACCCATTGGAGAGCGCCCTGAGTTGCTCCAGCTTTTCAGCGTTTTCCAGGGTTGAAACCGGCAGTCTGGAGTACTTTAATAAAAAATCTCTCCTGTACGCGTAAATACCGAGGTGCTTCAAAAAGGTGATACCCGGTTCCTTCGATGGCTCTTTGTTGTCCCGTACGTAAGGAATCTGCGAACGGGAAAAATAGAGCGCGTATCCCCGATTGTCCAGCACCACCTTTACTACATGTGGATTTGTCAGTTCTGCCGCATCTTCTATTTTATTTGCCAGGGTTGCCATTACGGCCTCTGCGTCTCCCGCTAGCATATCTATGACCTGGTCAATCATATTTGGATGCACCTCTGGTTCGTCTCCCTGCACATTCACAATTACTTCCGCGTCCAAACGACCCGCTACCTCTGCGATTCGGTCAGTTCCGGAGGCGTGCGATACGGAAGTCATCTCCGCCTCGCCGCCAAACCCTTTTACAATGTCGTAAATAAGCTGACTATCTGTGGCAACAATCACCCTGTGGATACGTTTTGCCTGTTTTGCATTTTGATAGACGTGTTCTATGATATATCTTCCGGTAGCAGCCTTGGCTTCTGGCAGGATTAATTTTCCCGGTAATCTGGTTGATGCATATCGAGCAGGAATTACGACAACTGCATTCACGCAATTCATCCACTATGACAGTATTGTGTTATGACGTTCCAAATGAACACAAATAAAATAAAGCGTAATTCTATTGTACAAAGCTTGGTTATTCAACATTTTTTGTCAAATTTATTTCTAGCGAAATGTCAAGCGCCTTTGCCGAATGAGTAATGGCGCCAATCGAAATCCTGTCCACGCCCGTCCTGGCAACAAGGTGTACGTTGTCCAGCGTGATATTTCCCGACGCCTCGGTAAGCGGCTTATATTGCGACATGGCAGGTTTCCACTGCTTAACCACCCCAACGGCTTCTGTAAGCTGTGCAATGCTCATATTATCAAACAAAATGATATTAGCGCCTGCCTTTAGCGCATCGGCGACCTCTTCCAGTGTTCGCGTCTCCACTTCTACCAGAACATCCTTTTTTATTTTTTGTCGTAATGCAGATACGGCCTTTTCAATAATGCTGCCTTGGGAAGATGTAGTGACAGGTTTGGAACCGGTTTCTATTTTTAATATATCCAGGTGATTGTCTTTTATGAGTACCTGATCGTAAAGTCCCGTCCTGTGATTGACGCCTCCGCCCATCGCTACGGCGTATTTTTCCAGATAACGCCATCCGGGAACGGTCTTCCTCGTATCCATAATAGCACTTTTTAATGGTTTTGTTCGTTCGACAAACTGTGCTGTCATGGTTGCAATTCCTGAAAGCCTCTGGAGAAAATTCAAGGCGATTCGTTCGCCCGAAAGCAACGTCTTTGCGTAACCCTTGATCGTAGCGACAGTCTGCCCCTTATTAACAACAGTTCCGTCTTTGGCCTTCTGCATGAATGAAATCTTCTTGTCCAGTTTTGAGAAAAAATATTCAACAACGGGCAATCCTGCGATAACGCCGCTTTCCTTTGCAAGAAAAGTCCCTTCTACAATCAAATTGTCGGGGATGAGATTTTCGGTTGTGATATCGCCGGTAAAAATATCCTCCTGGATGGCCAGTTGAATAAGGGCGTCTATCTTTTCGGTCTCAAGTTTAAAATCCATAATCCATCTACCTATCAAAACTTTTACTAAGGGAATTAATAGTAAAAGTATAGCTTATAACTTTTACTATGAGAAGTTTTATTAAATATTTTTCGTAACAATTTAGCTTTTTGAAAAAGGTAGCGCCGATCCCTTCCCCGATCGGTGTCGGGGACAAGCGTGGTCGGCTTGTGCGGAGGATAAACCACCCGCGCTACGTATTCCGTTTCGTGTGGATCTCATATAAATATACGGATTTTTCAAAAAGCCAAATTGTTACTATTTTTCTTGTTTTCCTTCAACAATACCCGATATACGTAAAGCGAAATTTTTAGGTCATTAGTTGACTTTTTGTTGGTAAATTGGTATATATCTTGTATATTTTTAAAAACCCAGAAACCTCTATGTCCCCTTACAAGGAGTATGAATAGATGAATGCCGCCTCCTTAAATTCCATTACCGCTGAGTATCTCAAATCAATCACAAATAATGGCGTCTTTAGCCGCGGACTCTCCTATTTTAGGACCGGCCGTGTCCTTAACTTAAAATATCGTGACGGGGAACTAACGGCGGCCGTTTCGGGCAGCGAATCGCTTCCCTACGAGGTCTCCATTCTTGCCGATGAAGAAGAAATATATGCTATGGACTGTACGTGCCTCTACGCATCGGACGGGGAGATATGCAAGCACATTGTTGCAACGCTATTGCAATGGATTCAAAACCGAAATAAGAAAAACGCCTACGAGACATTATTGCCGCGAAAATCAGGATTTTTTAATCCATTGCCCTTTGTCATACCAAAATTCAGCACTTTTAAGGAGATGGATTCTTTTTCATGCATAGACAACAGTCCAACGCATATCTTGAGTGAAGTTTTTTCCACGTTTGGCGATTTCAATCTCAAGGTAGACCTGCTCAATGGCGGGCCGCAGCTCGAACTCAAGGTGGTTTCTGAACAGGGCGACGAGTCGGTATTTCATATCTCTGCTACAAAAAGCCCTCGCATCTTCGAAAAATTAAAGGAAATGGATGATGCTCAGGTAGAATTTTCGGTACGGGCGAAACAGGCAAAGCTTTATAAGACCCCCTTCGTTCCGCATCTCCATGCCGACATAAACGACGAGGGACACCTTGAATTATCCCCCACACTGAAACTAAATAGCGCCAGTAAAAAAGAGCAACTCCTTCCCATGGAAAAATTGCGCGATTGTAAGATCAATGATGAGTGGCTATGGCTCAATAATTCCTATCGTCCCGTAGCCCCGGTTCCACCACAGTTTAAACCGTATTTTAACAGGGAGAAGCCGCTCGTTTACAAGGAAAAGGACGCTATTGATTTTCTCAGGGAAGACTTCAACCAACTCCTTGCAGAGCCCTCCTTTGCTCCGTCGGAACGATTAAAACTTGTCGAAGTCCACGACAATCCCGATATTGCATCCATGCAGGTAGAGGTTTGCGACAGTGACTGGTTGTGGCTTGACCCCGTATATAAAGTAGGAAGGCACACCATCACCCTCCAGGAAATCCTGGCAAGCATTGATAAAAACCATTGCATCCGAAAGGATATGGCATATATAGAAATCCCCAAAGATATCCTGGACGTCTGGCGGCGCGGCAGGGGTGTTATTGAGAACGGGCGGCTCAAGATGCCAAAACTGGGGTATCTGCGCACCAGGGCGGAATGTGGCAAACAGGTTAAGGTAAACACATGCGATGAAACGCGGAAGTTCCTGATGAAATTTGACCGCATTACACCGCCGCAGCCGGCGCCGATGGTTAATTCATATAAGGGAGAACTGCGCACATATCAGCAGTCTGGCTATGACTGGCTCTGGTTCCTTCACACAAACAGTTTTCATGGCATCCTTGCCGATGAGATGGGTCTCGGCAAGACACATCAGGCAATGGTCGTAATCCTCTCTGCCTTGCAAACAGAGCCAAACCTGCCCAACCTCGTTATTTGTCCGACCTCAGTGCTGGATCACTGGGAGTCCAAGTTCCAAACGTACGCCCCTGAATTGCAGGTAATCAGATTTTATGGGAAAGAACGAAGCGCCGTTCTTTCGGGCAATCTCCCGCCGGTCGTATTAACCACTTACAGCATCCTGTCCCGCGACGCGGAAAGTCTCAGCAAGATTCAATGGAATTATCTAGTTCTGGATGAGGCGCAGAAGATCAAAAACCATAATGCACAGATGAGCAAGGCAACCAAGTGCCTCAGGGCGCACCATCGCCTGGCGCTCACCGGCACCCCGATAGAAAACAGGTTGTCGGAGTTGTGGTCTATCTTTGACTTCCTGATGCCGGGCTATCTGGGGAGTGTGGAGGATTTCAGGAGGCGATATGAAAATCCGATTACGAAACTTCAGGATAGTGAAAAGCGAGAGATGCTGAAGAAGATCATCCATCCCTTTAAGCTGAGACGGCTCAAGAAAGACGTCCTCACCGAACTCCCGCCAAAAACCGAAGAGAAGCGGCATTGCACCCTCGCGCCAGCCCAGATTGTCATGTACAAAGACATTATTAGCGAACGGGGAAGCAAACTCATTGCGAAGTTAAAGGACGAAAGTCAGCCGGTGGAATACATCCACATCTTTGCCTTGCTCACCAAACTGAAACGGCTCTGCGACCATCCAAAACTCGTTCTGAATGGAACAACACCAAAGGGAGCGACCTCCGGCAAATTCGAACTCTTCAAGGAAATCATGGAAGAGACGCTGGAATCGGGAGAAAAGGTTGTCGTCTTTTCTCAATACCTGGAGATGCTGGATATCATTGGTGCGTGGCTGAATGGTATTGACGTCAGATACGAAACCTTGCGCGGCAGCACCATGAACCGTGGCAAGGTCATAGAGAGATTTCAAAACGACCCCGACTGCAACGTCTTTCTGGGCAGTCTCATGGCCGGCGGCCTGGGCATTGACCTGACCTCTGCCTCTGTGGTTATTCACTATGACAGATGGTGGAATGCTGCGCGGGAAGACCAGGCCACTGACCGCGTCCACCGTATCGGTCAGACCCGCGGCGTCCAGGTCTTCAAGCTCATCACTAAAGGTACGCTGGAAGAAAAGATAGACGCCATGATTACCAAAAAGGCTGCGCTTATGAATTCCGTGGTCGAGTCAGACGACGTCGTATTCAAGACATTTTCAAGGAAGGAATTGATTGAGTTGCTGACGTTTTAGATTTGGCTTGAGAATTACTCAGAAATGGCTTACATTGAGGAGATAGAAAGCAGGTTATTTTATGGCAGAACTATATTTCAAACCCCAGGTTGGTACGGGATTAAAGGAACTTGACGAGGGTAAAGGAATATCCCATGAAGAAGTAGAAAAACGGATGTCCAAATGAATAGAATAATTACTGAGAAAGATTTATTAACAATAAAAGAAGCCAGTGAGTGGGCAAGTGGGTATTTGGGTAAAAATGTTACCAATTCAAATATATCTTACCTTGTACAAGAAAATTTACATCCCAATTCACAGATGCTAAAAGAGGTGAACTATGAAAACATACATAGTCGGCTTAGTACGTTCTTATGCAGTAACGATTGAAGCTGAAAATAAAGAAAAAGCTTGTAGACATGCAGAATTTTTTATTGGTGATTGTTACGATCTTTCAACAGATAAAGATAAACAAGATAATAAATTTTCAATTATAGAAATTGAACCAACTATTAATGATGCTGTGGATGTTGAGGACTTCAAAGAATAAACAACAATTAATAAACAAATTCCTGCCAATTCAGCCCTATTAAAGGAGTACAAAAGTATTACTTAATTTGAGTAAACATTTGCACTCAAAATCAATATTTGGTATCACTTTGTTGGTAGCATTTTTTCCCAGCACGGGATTACCCTATGAGCAATCAACTGCTAGTTAGAAATGTGCCAGATAACATTCGAAAATGGATTGAGAATGGGCGTCTTCAGTATTGCATGAGTCAGCAGGAATTCATCTTGTCTATTCTCGAACAAGCTTGCGAATACAATCAAACCCCTTTATTTCCTTCGCAACTTCCACGAGATGAACCACTATTGCCGGAAAGTATTCCATTTAAGTTTGCTGATTTGTTTGCCAGAATAGGTGGTTTTCGCATTGCACTTGAGAAACTTGGTGGAAAGTGTACTTTATTTTTAGGCAAGACCCATTAATCGAATCAACCCTTCTTTGGAAGGGTGGCTTTGTTTGGTTTTAAGCAAGTGGTGCAAGTCTGAGGTAAGGTAAAAATGCCAAGAAAAATTTGGTCACGAGAAGAACTAATAATTGCTTTTAACTTATACTGCAAAACACCTTTTGGGAAAATACATATCCGTAATCCCGAAATAACATCGCTTTCAAAAATACTTCGGCGGAGTCCTTCTGCTGTTTCATGGAAGCTTGCAAATTTTGCGCGCCTTGATCCATCGCTGAAAAAGCGCAAAATTTCTGGTGCTACACACGGTGGCAAAGGTGAAATTGAAATTTGGAATGAATTTAACTCCGATTGGGAAAAGCTCGGTTTCGAAAGTGAGAAGCTACTCGCACAGATGACAGGTAAAAAAATTGAGGATTTAACAAATATAGATATCAAAGACTTGCCTAATGCGGGAAAGGAACGTGATGCCGTTGTGCGTATTCGCGTTAATCAAAATTTTTTTCGCTCGACTGTACTTGCTGCGTATAGTGGTAGGTGTTGTATAACTGGCCTTTCAGTCTCTGAATTGCTCAATGCAAGTCATATAGTTCCTTGGTCAATTGATGTTGTTAATCGTGTCAATCCACATAACGGCTTATGTCTGAACGCAATACATGACCGTGCTTTTGACCGAGGGCTAATTACAATTAGCCCAAAATACAAAGTGGTAGTATCACGAATCTTGAAGTCAATTCAGGAAGATAATGCTCTAAAAATGTTTCTACTAAACTATGAGAATAGTTCCATCATGATGCCGGAACGATTTGCTCCCGACTGCGCTTTACTCAAATACCACAATGAAAATATTTTCAAAACTTAATATGAAAGGATAGTTTATCTATGAACGAAAATGTAAAATTTAAATACCTGTATCGAGATGCTGGGAATTACAAATCTTGGGGTGAAACTGTCTTTTCAAATCCAGATGGACTATTACCCCATGAAATTGAAAATCGACTCAAAAACGCATTTTTACATAGAGAAGTCTTCTTCGCAAGTCAAATAGGTATTCGTGAAGTTTTCTTGTACCCCAAAGGTAGTCCTGCAGAAGATGATCACTGTTTTCACGAATATGATACAGTTGAGTTGACAAATGAAGCACCTAACGATTTTTATAACCGTACCATCAAAGACTTTGTAAAACAAGTTGAAATAGAATCGTCCACTGGTTGGCGCATTTTTGTTCCTTAAATTAACTGGTTAGCATTTCAATAACTTCTATTTTTCAAAAGAAACTTGTGGCATATACACAAATGCCGTTATGGAAAAGCAAAACCCATAACCAATGCAGGTTTCTGGCAAAACAAAAGAACAGAAAATGCAAAACGGGATAAAAAAAACATAGCCACCCTCAAACATGACGGTTGGCAAATTTTAATAGTTTGGGAATGTTGGATTAGGAACACGAGTTTGTTAAGAAACCGATTGGCTTCATTTCTTAAAAATAACAGAAAATAGTCAATCTATTATATACTCGTTAATCTTCGTTTGAATCCACCACTTTATGAGAAGCTTATACTTATTAGAAATAATTGGAGTGTTTTGAAAGAGTTGGAATTGAACTGAGATCAGAAATTGATAATTATTTTAAGAAATTCAAATAGGTAAGAGATATGGTCAACCAAGAAAAAATTATCTATTCCATCAACATTGAAGATGTTCAAAATGTTGCAGAACAGGAATTAGAGAGAAAACTAACGGCAAAAGAATTACTATTGGTAGAAGATAAAATCGGTGATTGTATTAATTGGTATGAAGCCATCCTCAGTGCAATTTATGCATCAAATATCAAGTCTTGAAATTGCAATGAAAGAAGTTACCCTTGAAAAGCTCAAAGAATAAATGGAAGAACCAAAATTTCAGTTTTTTAATGATGACGGTACAGAATTCAATCCTGATTCGGTACGTAAGCCAAGTCTCTGCATTTCCTGTAAACATGATGAAGACCCATCGCAGGAGGTGTTGTGCATATTAAACAGGCACGACCAGCGGGGCGAAGAGGATTTTCGATGTGGCGCCTATGAATCGAAGACCGTCTGAAATCACAATGGATTTGATATGGAAAAAATAACCTGGGATGAAAGTTTTAGCGTCGGCGTTCGAGACCTGGACGATCAGCATAAACAGATCGTTATGCTGGTAAATACCTTGATTGAAATGAGCGATACTAAAGTGGATTCCGAAATCATCTCGGATACCCTGACAAAGATGACCCAGTACGCCAGCAGTCATTTTCAAAAAGAAGAACAATACATGCTCGAATACGGCTATCCGGAGTATGCTGTGCAAAAAAAACAACACCAGGAATTCAAGAAAAAGACGACCGATTTCTGCATGGGCACGATGCTCCACAAAACGACTGTCCCAACGGAAATCTTCTCGTATTTGCGGTCGTGGTGGATGAATCATATCCTGACGGATGATATGAAGTATAAGCAGTTTTTTTACGACAGAGGACTGAGGTAGAGAACAGAAATTAATATTTAGTATATCAATTGCAGAATTATCGTGTATAATACTTAATTATGTAAGCGGTGCTGCGCGTAACAGAGGCTGCAACAATTTTGTTACGAACAAGAAGTTAACATCTTATCCTCACTCGCCCGACATTCTTCCGGCGTTTTTATTTTATAGTGTATGATGTATGCAGTGCTGCGTAAGAGTCTCTAACTGAGATTGTGAGTGGCTGTTTTTCAGGCATATCGTTACTATAAAATCAGACATGCGTTACTTGCCAATTCTTCATGGTTCGTACCACCATTCAAGGCTATCAATACAGACTTTTAAAACAATTCTTGCTAATTAACAATATCAATATTATTGGAGAGTCTAAGGTTTATTTAAAACCTGACTTACATTTTTACATAAGGAGATTCAGTGAACTTCGAGTTATTTAATTTACAACCGAGCATTATGGCAGGCGTGAAGGCGCTCGGCTACACAACACCCACGCCAATCCAGCTTCAGGCAATTCCGCCCGTTCTTCAGGGGCAGGACGTTGTTGGCCTTGCCCAGACGGGAACAGGCAAAACAGCCGCTTTTATGCTTCCGATCTTACAGCGTCTGCTTCAGGGACAGCGGGGCTGTGTCCGCGCCCTGATAATAGCGCCCACGCGTGAACTTGCAGAGCAAATACACGAGACCGCGCAGGGTCTGGGCAAACAAACAAAGCTGCACAGCGCTACCGTATATGGCGGCGTGGGTATGGCGCCGCAAATCCAGAAGTTACGCGGCAAGACAGAAATCGTTGTAGCGTGTCCCGGACGCTTGTTGGATCATGTCCGCCAAGGTACAATTGATATGTCGCGTATTGAAGTGCTTGTGCTTGATGAAGCGGACAGGATGTTTGATATGGGCTTTTTGCCTGATATTCGCAAGATTTTAAAACACCTGCCGGCAAACCGGCAAACCTTGCTTTTTTCGGCTACCATGCCGGACGATATAAAGAAACTTGCGCACGACATACTGCGCAATCCCGTTACCGTGCAAATAAACCATACCATGCCATTGACGACGGTGTCGCATGCATTGTATCCGGTCGAACATCATCACAAGAGCACGCTTTTGATGAAGCTTCTGAAGCACACGGATACCGAGTCGGTGCTCATATTTACCCGTACAAAACAACGGGCAATGAGTGTGGCTCAACGGTTGAAAAAAGCGGGGTACATTGCAACGTCCTTGCAAGGCAACATGTCTCAGAATCAACGGCAGGCTGCGCTTGATGGTTTTCGTAAGGGTACATTCAAGATACTGGTAGCGACTGATATTGCTGCCAGGGGCATTGATGTTTCTCACATTTCGCATGTTATTAACTTCGATATGCCGGACACCGTTGAGGCATACACGCACCGTATCGGACGCACGGGTCGTGCCGCCAAAACCGGCGACGCATTCACCCTTACCACGCAAAATGACAACGCGATGGTGCGTGATATCGAGCGTGCGCTTGGCATGAAGCTGGAGCGTTGTAAGCTGGAAGGCTTTGATTACACTGCGCCTCCGCCGCGCAGCGCACAGGCTGCTCCACTACACCAGGCGCAACGTCCCCACAGGCGAACCGGGGCAAAAAGGGTGGGGTCACAGATGTCGTCAGATTCCAAACCGCGGTATCCCAGAACAGATGCGAAATCTTTTGGCAAACGGCGCTCTTCGCACGCAGCGTATTCGTCTGGTTCGCTATCCCGGAAACCGCACAGTTCGCATAATTAACAAGGAATTGCGCGTTATAGTCAGCTCGTTAGTTTACCAAACAACGTAAGGTCTGTTACTTCGCGTATCGTAACGTCCACTAACTTGCCGACTAATTCCTGCGCGCCATGAAAAACAACGATGTGGTTTTTTCGAGTCCGACCCGACAACCTGTTTGGGTCGGACTTGCTGGCGCCTTCAACGAGTACCTGTACGTGCTTATCTACCATCTTCTTGTTTTCCTCAAGGCTTATCCGTTTCTGCAATTCCAGCAGCTTTTGATTTCTCTCCCGCTTTATCTCGTCGGGCACGTCATCCGGTAATTCTGCCGCCTTTGTGCCCGTGCGTGGTGAGTATTTGAATATAAAGCAGTTCTGGAACCGGAGGTCTTCCATCAATTTTACCGTTTGCTGGAAATCCTCATCCGTCTCACCCGGAAAGCCCACAATGAAGTCGCTGGCAACGGTAATGTGCGGCATCAATTCCCTCGCAAACGCTATCAAATCATAATAATAAACGGACGTATAACCACGACGCATTCTTTTCAAAACCTCGTCAGAACCTGATTGCGCGGGCATGTGCAGGTATTCACAAACCTTTTCAAGACGGCTCATGGTCAGAATGAGGTCGCGAGACATATCCGCAGGGTGCGAAGTCACAAACCGTATCCTTTCGAGTCCATCCAGTTTGTTTAGTTCTATCAGCAAATCGCCCAGCGTTACGTTTCCGGCCAGACGTTTTCCATAAGAATTTATATTCTGTCCAAGCAGGGTGATCTCCTTGCACCCATTTGAAACAAGCGCTTCTGCCTCTGCCTTTATTTCCTCAATCGGGCGGCTGATCTCACGACCGCGTACATGAGGAACAATGCAATAGGAACAATAATTATCGCAGCCGCGCATCACCGTGACAAACGCCTGATAAATATTTGGCCGGTACACCACCGCCCTTTTTATGTTGACGACCTGGTCTTCGTCTATCGCCAGCACATGCGAACCGTGACTTCTGACCTTCATAAGCAGTTCCGGCAGATGCGGAAACATGCGTGTGCCGCAAACGAGGTCAACATGAGGACTGCGTTTGAATATTGCCTCGCCATCCTTTTGCGCCATACATCCAAGCACGCCCACAATCACATCGGGATGTCTTTTCTTCAGGGTTTTTAACGCCCCCAGGTGGGAATACACCTTGTCTTCGGCGTGCTGGCGCACGCTGCATGTATTGAATAAGATGACGTCCGCCTCGTCAACCTTGTCAACCATCCTGTAGCCGTCTTCCTGCAAGAGCCCCAGCGAAAGCTCGGCGTCGAGCTTGTTCATCTGACAGCCGAAGGTTTCAAAAAAGACGGTCTTGTATGGTTGTTCGTTGCCGGTAAAAGGAGA
>Ga0209514_10004022_pt1 | contig 20260 bp, 30 predicted proteins | sample Subgrocontami58m_FD_187452 | JGI IMG/M metagenome (GOLD analysis project Ga0209514, IMG submission 187452) | Subsurface groundwater microbial communities from S. Glens Falls, New York, USA - GMW37 contaminated, 5.8 m (SPAdes) (version 3) | ecosystem: Environmental > Aquatic > Deep subsurface >...
GCTTGGCGAGACGCCTATACCGACTCAGACGGTAACTACAACCTAACCGAAGAAGGAGTCAAAGTAGTAGAGGACAGGGACAGGCCCTCTGAAGACAAGTCCATGGGGGAAGACCTGTATTTCTTTACCAAGTGCCGGCTACACGGGTACAAGATACTCTTGGACACAGGAGTCCTATGTGGCCACGTAGGCCAGCACATATTTGACTACGCCACCTTCGCATCTGCACAGTCCAGATACCACAAGCTGGCCCCATCTGGCAGACTCAATATCCTCATCCTACCCTCCCCTGCCCCAAAGCCCTGGGATGGCAACACACTGAAAACTGAGCCTCTAGGCGGCTCGGAAACCATGGCCGGACAACTGGCATACTACCTCGCCAATCGCCATCATCATATCGTATACATAGCCTCAGCCCCAGGTGTGTCCCCCAATTATATAGATGGTGTCCACTACCGCCCTACTGAAATGGCCCAGATGCTTATACAGCAGCCATGGGATATTGTCATAGTATCCCGCTGGACGGACATTCTCCCTGCTGTAGCTGAGAATCCTCAGATAAAGTCCGTGGTCTTCTGGTCACATGACATTATGCGGTCTTGGGATCAAATCAGAAATGTATATACCAATGCCAATGCCTTCGTGACCATATCCGACTTCCACGCCAGTATCACCTACGACGACTCTGACCCCAATAATGATGAAGAGATGCTACAGGTGATAATGCCAAATGCAGTGGATCTATCCCTATTTGACGGGAATGAGGATAGGCAACCAGGCAGACTTGTCTGGACAAGCAACCCCAACCGCGGGCTTTGGAACGCCATAAGGATATTCCGGAAACTAAGAAAACGCTGGCCCAATCTGGAGTTCCATATATACGGCAGATCATCCGTGTATGGCTGGACTTCCATACAGGATCCCATGCACGAAGGTCCTTACCTTCCGGAGATTGACGAACAGAATGTGTATGTACATGAGCCGCTGGGTAAGGCAGATTTGGCTAGGGAGCTTATGAAAAGCTGGGCGATGTTCTATCCAAGTACGTGGATCGAAACGTTCGCAATTTCTGTACTGGAATCGCAGGCAGCAGGCACTCCTGTAATTACCAATCCTTACGGAGCTTTGGTAGACACGGTACAGGGCGGAATCCTGACATGGAATTTTGAGTCTGCTATTGAACAACTACTTGACCCGAAGGAGTACCAGAGACTCTCCCTACTGGGACGTAACTGGGCAAGGAACTTCTCATGGGGAACCATATCCGACAGGTGGGATGATTTCCTTCAAGGCGAAGTACAGAGGTATAACAAATGGATAAACGAAGACCAGAAGAAACTGGAGGGGAGGATGAAATGGCGAGGAGAGTAGACGATATGGATGAGGAATACTCCAAACTAGACCCATCCGTGGATTTGGATGCTAGGGTACAGGCATTGGAAATGTCCCTCGGCACTATTGCAGACCTCTTGGCTGAGATGGAGAAGAACTTTGCAGAGGTATTTGCTGAGGTAAAGACCCTGAAGCAGAGGAGTAATGGTAGTAAGGACCTGGGTGGGGATGCCAGTGTGGGCTTGAGTAAACTACAGCAGGATGTGACTGGGCTTAGGAATAAGATGAGGGTTCATGAGACCCAGGTACATGGAGTGGGTTAGGAATAATGAGAACATTGAGGCGGGATGCAGTCTTCTATTACTTGGGAGCATCTCTGGTGGCTGCGGGGATGCAGATGTCGGACTGGAGACTTTACATGGTCCTAATTCCTGTATGTCTCCTAATCGGATTAAGAGAGCGCACACCATAGATGCCGTCCCGCGTATGGATTTGCCACTGCTGTAGGAGACTATGGCAGGTGAAAGAGGCTCCTGATGTTCACACCCTAGAGGACTTACACTATATCTGCCCGGAATGTGCAAGTCCCAAGCATGAACATTTCGGCGGAGTTGATACTAGATTTGCAGAGGAAGATAATGCCAGTACCAATTAAAGATTCCCGCTCCAAGCTGAAACTAAACTTCCCCAATTCCCACAATCGCTGGTATCAGATTCCGTATCCCTTCAAAGCTGCCCTACGTCCGCCAGCTCTCCCTACGCATATAGATACCCAAACCCAGACCTACCAAGACGTCTTCCACCAGATTCTCCGCGAGAAATCCAGGGATAACCATGAATGGGCAATTGCAGTCCTGGAAATGGTCTTGGACATCTGGCCCTGGCAGAAAGAGGCAATAGACCTCTGGGCCTTCCTCAAAGGACGCACCAACCATCTCCGAACTCCCATGGCCTTCTACCGCCGCATGGTATGGCAGGGCATGGAGGACTGGAAATCCATAGCCCAGAGGAAGTCGGGTCCTGCAAATGTGGATGAGAATGTGGAGCGGATGGTGATCCTGAGAGAGCATATAAGAGCGTACCTAAAGGACAGAGATATTACTGGCGCTCTGGTTGTGGATGTCGCCGCCGGACAGGGAGATACTACCTTCCAATGGGCAGAGCTTCCACAAGTACAAGATGTAATTGGCATGGAAATCTGTGCAGTATACTCCCTACTAGCTCTGCAATACTACCGGCATCATAAAATCCAGTACATGAACAGCATGGCAGAACATCTCCCCATCAAGGACTCAGTTGCAGATGTGGTTGTACTGTCCGCGGTACTTGAGCATGTTATAGACCCAAGTAAGTTGATAGAGGAGGCGGAGAGGGTAGGAAAAGATGGGGCTTTAATTGCAATAAATGTTCCCTATGGGGGGTTTGAACATAACAACCCCTTTGCCGAAACGCTGTTCTTTTACGACCATGTTCGCACCTATGACATAGCAGGGCTACTCCTTACCAAGAAGGACCCTGTACTGCACTACGTGGACTCACATTGCAATCCATTTTTTGACGCCGGAATCTGGGATGAGGCAGGCGACTTCATGGGTAGTTATATATTGGAGAAATAATTATGGCATATTCCCGAAGATGTAAACGATTCTTCTTGGAAGGGGGCAATATCCTCCGGTTCATACGCGACAGCGGACTCCATACCCCCACCTACATCCCTATGGACAGTAGGATCACAGGAATAACTCTGGACTCCGAGAGGCCGAATACAATCTGCCTCTTCATTGAAAGCTCGGAGTTTGAGCCTGTGGAAGAGGGACAACCTGTACCCATCGGAGGAGTTCTGTAAATGGGAGGGGCCTTCGTGACCTTAATAGCTAGTCGGTGGGTTGGTTCGGAAGGTGTAGCTACCTGGGTAATTGGATCGGCACTGGCGGTTGAGGTTGCACTTCTACTGATACTTCTGTGGGTAATGATCGAAGTTCTTAGGTCTAAGGAGGTATAAATGAAGCCACACCTATGTTCCATCCTGGCCTGCCCCATGTGCAAGGGAGATCTCAAGCTCACCATCCTTGAGGAATATGAGGACGAAATCTCAGTTGGGAGTTTCCATTGTAAGTCCTGCAATGAGACCTACAAGATAGACTCCACAATCCCTGACTTTCTCCCCCCATTCCTGAAGGCAAAAGGGGATCCCATTCCTTGATCACCATCATAGTCGCCACCTATAAACGCCCAGAGAGGCTATTACTTTGTCTGGAGAGTATACGAAGCCAGCTATACCCTCCTGACGCAGTGATAGTAGTGGATGATGGCGACGATAACCCAGATGTTAGTAGGGGACTGACTCTCGATATGGGGTATACGTGGCTCCCATATCCCAGAACCATTATCCGTGGCAAAGAGTACCGTAATGAGACCAGAAACATAAACGAGACCATAAACATAATCCCCTCCGGCATCATCCAGGTAATCCAGGCAGACCATATCTTAGCCCCGGACTACATCATGTGGCTGTCCAGAACATACAGACTGGGGGAGGTCCACATCGGACTCACCCACCACACATACCGCAACTGGACTACACTCGACATCTCTACTATGAAAAGCACTGTGCATGTCCCGGACGGAGAGGCCAGATACGAGCGCCACCTACTACAGGGACGAAAAACCCTGGTGGATTTCAGTGCTTGGGACCTATTAGACGGCCTCAACTTTGCCGTATCTAAGTCCTCCTGGCAACCACTGGACCCGTTCTTCTACGGTCACGGCCACGCCGAGATGGAATGGGGAATCCGCATGATGGCTGCTGGGCACAGGTTTGTCCTCAACCCAATGCTCAAGCTCTGGCATCTGGATGAAGAGAAGGAGAAGAATCTAGATCCTGAGATACAGCGCCAAGTCCGTAGAAGTGAGAAATATATAGAGACCAAGTGGGGAAGGAACATCTGGGGAAGCCCCATTGTAACCCCGCCCCTGAGTGTGCCGCATGAGTGACAATCCCAAACTAAAACTCAATCTCGGCTGCGGAAATCAACGCTACAGAGGATACATAGGCATAGACTTTGCAGGCAGTGGGGCAGATGTACTCCACAACCTCACAGAGCCATTACCCTATGGAGAGGGCGAGATAGACGAAATCCACTGTTCCCACGTCATAGAACACTTCCCCATCTGGCAGATAAAGGACATCCTCCGCAACTGGCATAACGTGATGGCAGACGGAGGGCTATTCTGGGGCTTTGTCCCTGATGCGGTAAAGTACGCCGAAAACTATCTCGTAGCCATAGCGGGGAAGAATAAAGAACTCAGAGATAGATGTGTCAGGGCAGTATACGGCGATTTCACAGAGGACAGACACCACGGCCCTGGGCAGATCCACTATGCCATGTACGACAAGGATGCCCTATTAGATCTCATCTCTTCAGCAGGCTTCTCCCCGGTGCAGGTCACTCCGATACAGATGGGACTCTGGGACTGGCGGCTAATGTTCATGGCAGGGAAGGGAGTATATGAAGATCAGGACATTCAAGCTATCGGCGTGTACCCAGACGTGTGGTGGCGAAAAGGACAAAATACTGACCCCTTTGGAGATGCTAAGTATGAATGAAATGAATGAAGACCTGCTAAAAGAGGATGGAGTAACTGTACAGACCGTGGCCAATCTCAGGTACATCATGCAGTCCTTTGAGTGTGACCTGTCCATGGCTATGGATGTTTATCAGAATGTCCTGGCCGAGAAGGGTATAGCCTCTAATGTGAGATACCAGTGTGAGTGTGTAGAGGAGGAGGTAGGAGGGTAGATGAAAGTCTGCATAACTACTTCATACGGACATTGGGGTTCCTTCTCCCCAACTGACCTCTTCTCCCCTGGCGCTGAGAACATGATAGGCGGCGGGGAAACTGCAATGTTATGGCAGGCCAGAGCTTTAGCAAAAGCAGGACACGACGTAAAGCTCTTCTATGATGTCCGCCGGCCCGGAAACTACTACGGTATAGACTTCCTACCAAAAGCCTTCAAGATCCCATTCATAACCTCCTATGACTTTGACGTACTAATCTCATGGGAAGATGTAGAATCTCTAGGAGTTCGCCATCGCGCAGACCTGGTTATCTACTCCATCCAGTGCAACTCCATGCAGATAGGGGTCCTGGATCACGGAATAGACTGGTATCAATGCGTCTCAGAGTGGCATGTGAACCAGATGTTCTCCAGTGACAGGACTGTGGACCCCAATAAGTTCTTCATAGTACCAAATGGGGTGGATCTCGAGAGGTACAACCAGAAACCAATACCAGAACGAATCCCCAACAGGGTGATACACTCCTCCAGCCCAGACCGCGGACTCCACCATTTACTGGACATCTGGCCTGAGATCAAGAGACGGATACCGGACTCGGAACTCCACGTATTCTATGATATGCAGAACTGGTTCAACATCGTGGACTGGGGCAATGCTAATAGATATGGAATCTCTACAGCAGATACCGCAGGCAGAGTGAGGGCTGGCATTGAGAAGGCCGAGAAAGCCGGCGGACTGGTATTGCGCGGACCCGTAGGGCAATGGGAGCTGGCAAAAGAGCAGCAGATGGCAAGTCTTATGGTATATCCCTGTGACCCAATAGCTCCCACAGAAGGGTTTTCAATCTCCATATTAGAGGCTATGGCCGCGGGTACTCCTGTTGTAACCTCCAATGCAGACGCATTGGGGGAATTATGGAGAGACTGCACAACCCAGATACCTCTCCCATTTGAGGGTAAGGATGCTCTGTGGGTACAGGAGATCATGGGACTGCTCACCGACAAGCCCAGATGGGAGAGGATGAGCAGGGAAGGTAAAGTATGGGCCAAAGACTATTCCTGGAACTCCATAGGCAGAGAATATGTAGGATTAGTAAAAGAGAAGCTGGCAGATAAAAGAAGGCAAATGGCAGGAGGGGATGCGCTATCCGAGACTGCTGTTAAGGCTTTAATAGGAGGATAAACACTTGAAAATCCTAATCACAGGCGCGGCCGGCTTTCTGGCCTCTCACATAGCAGAATACCTATCCCGATCCCACGAAATCCTCGGCGTTGACCTCATCCATCCTAATGATGCCTGGCGCATAAAGGGCATCCCTATAGAATACTCATGGTGTTCATTACCTGACGCACTCCCACTCTTAAAGCATGTAGACATCCTCATCCATTGTGCTGCGGTTACAGACGTGGGCATGGCCTCGAGATCCCCCATCCACGCTGCTACTGTAAATGTAGACTACACTGCCATGCTCATGGAAGAGGCATATAAAAATAAAGTCAGGGTCATATATATAAGTACCCACTCCGTATATGGCAAGTCCCAAAGAGAGAATGGGGTATTCAAAGAGGAGGATGTACTCTGCCCAAGCAATCTTTATGGCGCAACAAAGGCTGCGGCAGAGTTGGTTGCCCTCTCATATCACAGACAACACGGCCTGGACGTAACTGTCCTCCGCATGGCACTCATGTACGGGCAGCGAGAGCGCTCAGGAGCATTGGTAAGTACATTTGTCAAGAAGGCACTTGCCGGAGAGACCATAACCCTGGACGGAGGAGGCCGGCAGACCCGTGACTTCAATTACGTCTCCAATGCTGTGGACGCTATTGAATTGATAATCAACACCCATCACATGCACAAGGTATCTGGGCAGATATTCAACGTAAGCTCAGGCAGGGACATAAGCATACGAGACCTGGCAAATGCCGCCAATGAGTTTGCAATGAAGTACGCCGGATGCCAAGCGGAGATCGTAGAAGGACCCGCCAGAGGGGGGGAAGAGGGGAAGCTGAGACTGGATTGCCAGAAGATAATAGAACTGGGATATGTGCCGCTGGTAGGCTTTACGGAAGGATTTGACCGGACAGCACAGTGGGTGAAAGAGCAGTTGAGAGTGGGGAGTAAAGGATAAAAAAGCTATAGCAGGAGGAAAAATGGCTGACCAATATGAAAAGGTACTTCCGCATGGATTCTCATACGTAGACGGCAGAGGGCATATAGACAATATCCTCTCCGGCATCCCAATCACCCATATAGCCTACATATCCAGCTACCAAGGGTCCGTAAGAGGTAATCACTATCACCCTCGCGATGCCCAGTACATTCTAGTCCTCACTGGGCGCATGGTGAGTTATTCTGTACCTGTAGGAGTTGAGGGGGCATTGGTAGAGGTAGTGGAGGCCGGTCCTGGAACACTACTATATTGTCCTCCAAATGTTGCCCATAAATACTACTTCCCTGAGCATACTACATTCCTCAATCTGGATACCGGAAGCAGGGGAGATTATGGAGAGGACACCGTACCTTATGAGGTATAAGTACATATCCCTCCATGCTCAAGCCATGATAGGAATCTTCTCCCCTAGTGAGCTTTACCAGCGCTGCATTGAGGGACTCCCCGAAGATGCCACATTCATCCGGCTGTACCCAGATCCCTTCTACCCCAATGGGGATGCCCGGCGGGTGGTGTTTGAGTCGGCGTCCTGGGATGAAGTTAAAGAGGGAGACCCAATACCTGAATACCACCCACTGTTTAAGGTGTCTATTGATACTGGTAAGGAGACCTAAAATGCAAAACAACCACACCCAGTGCCGGGTCTGCCAAACAAATCTCCCTCCACCATTCCTGGACTTAGGTGGACAGCCCTTAGCCAATAACCTATCCGACACCCCCAACGCCGATGTCGCCAGATACCCATTAGCCCTAACCCAATGCCCATCCTGTCACCTGGTTCAGCTAAACCACGTAGTCCCCAAAGAGGAGATGTTCAGCCACTACCTGTACACTCCATCACAGTCCAAGACCTTCGTGGAACACTTCACCAGGATGGCAAAGCATCTCACAGAACATCTCAAACTGGAAGCGGGGGACTTAGTATGTGACGTGGGAAGCAATGATGGGTTACTTTTATCTAAATATCCAGAAGGCATCCGCGTACTAGGAATAGAGCCTGCCTCCAATATCGCAGAGCTAGCCTCCGTCCCAACCACAAACGGCTACTGGACACCCGGACTGGCAACCCAGATCCTCGCCACAGGAGGCCATGCCAAACTCATAACCGCCAACAATGTCTTCGCACACATCGACAACTGGAAGGAGTTCATAGAGGGAGTAAACATCCTCCTGTCAGACGACGGCACACTGGTAATAGAGGCTCCGGGGCTTCTGGAAATGCTAACATCAGGCACATACGATCTCATTTACCACGAACATCTTTCGTATCTCTCCCTAGACCCTTTAATCCAGTTCTTCTACAATCACGGCTTCTACCTGTACCGCGTGGAGGAAGTACCTATACACGGTGGGTCCCTGAGACTGTTTGTTAAAAGGCGCAGAGTGGGCATGGGTGGTAAGGGGAAGATTTCAGACGGTACTGTCGGCGCAAGACTCACAAAGGAGGTCCACGCCAAGTTGCACAAGCCGTCTGCACTACAGGACTTTGCGGCGAAAGTAAGTGAGAACAGGCAGGCTTTCCTAGACCTGCTGAGGAGCAATCCTGTACCCACTGCCGGCTACACCGCCCCGGCCAAAGCCACAGTCATGATCTCATACTGCGGACTTGATAGTAAGGATATAGCCTACATAATAGAGGACGCAAAGTGGAAGCAGGGGAAGTACGTCCCCGGTACGGATATCCAAATCCTGTCCCCGCAGGATGTTACGGCATACCCTGAGAGGTTTGTGATTTTTGCCTGGAATATCTACTCTGACCTGCTGCCAAAGATAGAGGGTATATGCGAGGCAGTTATAATACCCATGCCGAAAGCCAGACTGCTGGAGATAGCCAGGGTCTAAAATCTCACTCTATCTATGCAGATACAGAGTCCCCCTATACCCTTTCACTATAGGGGGACTCTATGCCACGCTCAAAAAAGCCCAAAAAGCCCATGACCAAAAAATCCCTGAAGAAGACCCAGAAGGGCATTGGCAGGATAGGTATCGGAGTCCCCAAGCGTACTACCCCTGCTAGGAGGTATTAAACATTATGCCTAAAGGAAAAGGATACGGAACATACAACTCCCGTGGAGACAGCTCCAAAGGGGCGAAGGTAAACCGAGGGAAAGCCGGCTCGATGTCCCCCAATCCAAAAGCTGTGGGCACATACTCATCCAAGGGATCCCAGTCCGGCGGTAAGGTAAATAGAGGTTCTTAACTAACTATGTCCAGACGCAACGTTACTCGACAGGATAGAGAGGTCAGGCACAACCCAGTGTACTGGCGGATGGAGCAATGGCTTCCCGTACATCCAGGGGTGATCACGGATGGGGCATTTACTCCTGCCGATGCTACTATTCGGTATATAGGTGTTCCTCCAGTCACCGGGACTACTGATCCTGTACAGATCCGTCCCTCGCTGGTAGAGCTATTCCGTACCGAGGACTTCTATCTAGCACTGGACAGCGGGGCCACATCCAAAGCATCCTTCCGGGCCGGCAATTTCTATCACATTATTCCTCTCAATCCTGGGGTGCAGACCCTATCCTATTCTGCCACCAGAGGTACGGCAGAACTCAGAGGAAACTGGATTTTTTCGGAGTGATGTAGCTTCTATGTGGGGGACAACGGTAGAGCATCAAGATTGTTTATGGTGTAAGGAGCCATTACCAGTTCCTAGAAATGTACGGATGTTGAGGCATCCTCCTTGTAAGGAGACTGCTAGGTACTACGAGAAGCGTAGAAACCGCTCGGACTTTACTGAACACAACAGACTAATGAGGCATACAGCTCCTCTAGCCTCCCGGAATGAATGGACTCGTAAATACAACAATAAGGTGAGGCTGAGAGTGCTAGAGCATTATGGCGGGATATGTGCCAGGTGTGGAGAGACTGACGTTAAATTCTTGGCGCTAGATCATGTAAATGGCGGCGGCAATGTTCATAGGATTAAGATTGGGCGTTGGGGTACGTCTTTCTATAGGTGGATACAGACGCAAGGCTTCCCAGAAGGTTACAGGATCATGTGCCACAACTGTAACATTAAATCAGCTACGGAAGCGGTAGAAAAGATGCCCAAGTCCGTAAACGGCAAAGCAACTTACATGAGAGGATACCGTCTCCGTGTTCGCGAGAGTGTGTACAACTTATACGGTGGAGTGTGTACTTGTTGCGGAGAACTCGATCCTGATGTACTAGCTCTAGATCACATAGAGGGCAGATGTGGGGAGGAGAGGCCGAAGACCTCTTTGCTATTTAAGGTGTATAAAGAAAAATGCCCTGCTACCTACCAGTTGTTATGTTTCAATTGCAATTCTGCAAAGGGGCTTTACGGAAGTTGCCCACATGCTTTGGTGACGGAGTAGTCCGGATGATGGAGACTTCATGTGCCTAAATCCTCTGGCGATTACATCCAAGATATTCGTCGCAGAGTTCGAGACACTACTGCGTCCAACAATACATGGACGCGGCAGGAGATTCTTGATGCGGTCAACGATGGGCTAAAAGAAGCCAGAGGAGCGTTCTGGGCAAGGGGAGTATACGACTCCCTACAGGTAGCCCCCAATGGTAACTGGTACACTCTCCCTCCATGGATAACCAGAGTCACAAGAGTTGAGAGGGACATATCAGAGGGTGTCTCAACTATAGTGGACTCTGGGGCTGTCAGAAGGGAGATCCTCTATGACTGGGGACACCACCCTGAGCAGCAGACCAACAGACTCAGAATTGGGGGCAATTTCCCCACATCCAAATTGTCCATATACTATGAGGCTGACCTTCCCATCTTCCCCTTCGAGGCCACTCTTACTACAGGCGTAACCGCGACAGCCAGAATTATTCCATTCATAGCCTCCAATGACAATGTGATAGCCGACTGGAAAGTCCCCGGCTACTTCAAGATTGGCAGGGAGATCATCTACTACGAAGCCATCACTATCACATCCTTCACCGGCGTTACGCGTGGGATATTTGGTACGGGAATCCAAACAGCCACATCCCCATTTGGACTTAAACAAGACTCAGAAACCTTAATCCAACCTGTCTTTGTGCAGGACTTCTCCCATGCAGACGATTTCATAGTCAAAAAAGCCTTCCACTCTCTATTCAGCCAGAGGCTCATATCCGATGACGTGGAAGGCTCCAGAACCATAGGCGCACTGGCAGCGGAGTGGGGGAGGGCAGCACAGGAAGCTAAGGACAGGGACAGAATGAGACGCAATGGTGGGACCATACGTATGAAGCGGGTTCCGAGAGGGTAACTACTATGAGTATTGTACTTACGACAGGCGGCAGACAGAATCCTATGCAGGCGGGGAGTGTAACTTCCCCCTCATGGTATTTCGAGGGAGACCAGGATACTGGGTTCTACCAGCCGGCAGGAGACACCATAGGAATAGTGGCCGGCGGGAGTGAGATTGTACGAGTGACTACCGGCGGATTGGATATGCAAAACAATGTCATATCCAACATCGGCGCTGCCGGCACTGACTTTTCTGCTACTGGTGGATTGACACTGGCAGGCCAATTAACAGTACCTAATGGTTCAGCAGCTGTTCCTGGTATACGTACTAACAGTGAAGCACATGGCTTGTTTAGAGCATCGGCTACAGGACTAGGTATTGCCATAGCTGGTGTAGTGAAGGTAGTAGTGAATGCTTCTGGTGTAGGCATGCTAGATATAGGCACTGCTGGTGTAGGCACTGCAGCGGATGGTATCAGCCTAAATACTGATGTAGGGAATATCGGCCCCCGTTTCACACGTTTTATGCGTTCTGGATCGGGTCGTTTTGATCTTGGTTATGATGGTATACTGGATGTATTTTTTCTTAGTACCACTACTGCTTTTATTACCCAAATTGATAGAAACGGTTCGTGGGTTTTTACGCCAGCAGCAGTAGCAGGTGGAGCTTCTACAATCACTGTAACCCCAGGTGCACATACTGCTGTAGTTGCTGAGACTATAGCGCATAGCCATTCTGCCCAGACAATTACTATAACTGCTGGATATGCAACACAAAGATTTATCAATATAGCACAGCCTACAATTTCTGCGGCAACAGCCCTAACGGTCGCTGACGCAGTTACCTTTAATATTGCGGGAGCGCCAACACCTGCCGGTGTTGGGCCAGCTACACTGACCAGGGCCTTCGCTTTGCGAGTCGAGGCGGGCATATCAGCGTTTTACGGCACAGTGCAACTTGGCTTGGCAGGGACTACATTAGGCGTCCTCACCTTCAATGGCAATACGTCTGGCACTATTACAGTACAGAGCGCCGCTGCTGCGGGTACATGGACACTCACACTTCCACCTGATGATGGGGATGCGGGAGAGCAATTACAGACCAATGGCTCGGGAGTCACTACCTGGGAAGCGGCTGCTTCTACTCGTGATAAGAAGCATGTTTATGGTCGGTCAGATTCTCAACTGGCTTTACAGCGCATCCTCGACATGCCTATCTACAACTTCCGCTATAGGTCTCCTAACCATACTACAGGAGATATAGAGACTATGTATGTGGGGCCGATGGCTGAGGAATCCCCCTTTGTGATGCATCATGGAGAACGTATTCTGAATCCCATCAATACCTTTGGTTATACCACGTTAGCCATACAAGCTCTACATCAACGTATTGCTGACTTAGAACAGGAAATACAAATACTAAAGAGCTAGTTGAGGAGTGTAATATGGCAATAATTTCAGTAGATGTACCAACCAAATATGGAGATGATCTTAAAGCTGCCTTTAGGCATCCTGAGTGGACCAATGCTGAATTGGGTACGTACATCAAACAACGATGGGTAGCCGATTTAAAACTGGTATTAAAGGCTTACAAGGAGCAGCAAGCTATTATCGTAGCTGTAGCAGCAGTAGTAGACCCCGGAACGGATATAGCCTAGATCGCTCTATTAAATACAGTACAGGAGAGTACATAAGTGAAGTACATACAAAATCTGCCACATCTGGAAGATCCTCTGACAGGAGAGCCAATGGAAACCAACGTGGGTACTGGTGAATCCCCACGGATAGAAGTGTGGTCTCTTGCTAGATGGGTATCCTTTTTGGTTGGGAGAATCCCACAGGGTAAGCTCCTCTCCGCTGATGGAGAGAAGATGCTGGGAGTTCTAATAGCATGTAGACGGGCAGACAAGGTAGATGGTGTAGGGGTGATAGAGCTGGAAGACGATTACTACTCCTGGCTACTGAAGATCCTTTTTGATGATGCAGAGGGCAAGAGACTGGGACTGGACGGGGCCTACGCCCTAAACACTTACGGCCTTCCGTCCATGGTGGTGCAGAAATCCCTAGAACAACTCCAGATAAGACCCGAAGCCGAAATGCGCGCAATCAAATAATATGAAAATTCTCCACCCGAAAGGTGATGATTATGGATCAATCCACAGAGAAGCTACTGTTCTGGTTGCTGGGCGCTACTCTAACGCTAATGGTGTTGCTGGCTAATTTTCAGTTAACCAGTCTGCACACACGGTTTGAGAGGATGGAGGACAACATAATTACGCTCACTACCAGGGTGGCAGTGCTGGAAGTAAAGACGGCCTATATAACTGCTCCGAGCGGCGGGACGGCCCGGTGAAGGTGAGGCATGACGATAGACTCTAGCCCAGGTCGCGGCTGGACCATTGACACTTATAAAGAGTATAGCGAGGCGCTACGAAACGCCGAGAGAAGGTTCCGGGAGGAACGAGACCGGCGCTACGCCGAGGTAGCGCTTGAGCGCGAGAAGGCCCTCAAGATTAAAGAAACTGCCGACCTCGCCGCGCTTCAACTAGCCAGGGAGATTCAGACGTATAAAGACGAGAAAGCCAACGAGCTTCGGGAGCAAATCAGCAGCGAGCGCGGTCTATACGCCACAAAGCAAGACTTGTCCGCAGCGGTTGAAAAGGTAGAGGCGATGATCAGGCCGCTGGAGCAATACGTCTCTAGGGACTTAGGAAGAGGCTCGGGTTTTGCGGCAAGCTGGGCGATAGTGGTGGCAGTTATAAGTATGGCTCTAGGCATTGGAAGTTTGATATTCACCGTATCGAGAGGGGGATAACACGGATGGAGTACAAATTCAAATTCACATGGGAAATAGTATGGTTTGTTCTGATGGCCTTTGCTATCGCGTCGGGTCAGGCTGTTTTGGACCAGGACGCCTCGGTCCTGTTCGACCCCAAAACATGGGTGATTGCTGCCACAGCAGGGATTAGAGCGGCTATAGGCGGCTTTATCGCTTTCGTTACCAGGCCCTATGGACAGACGCCAAAGCCGGAGGAGGTGTAAAAACATGTTGACAGACCTCTTAGTCATTGTGCTTGTGCTGGCCCTGATAGGGTTCATTGTATGGGCTATCACAACCCATGTACCTATGGACCCTATCTTTAAAACTATTATCTATGTGGTGGTGGCAGTAGTGTTGGTTATATGGCTGATCGACTGGCTCCGGAGTGCAGAGTCCGGAATCCGCCTGTTCAGTTAGAGTGAGTAAAGAGTAATGAAGCTCTCAATCCATTCCCAAGAGGACAGTGTATGGGGAGCATTTGGCCTGATGGATTCCGTAGCCTCCCGTTTGGGGTACATGGCAGGGTTAGACCTCCCCGGCCCTGCTGCCAGGAAAATACATGCACTAGGGATAAGATTCGTAGCCAGAAGGTACAGTAGCTACGATTTCAATCCAGACCATGCCAAGCATCAGATAAGCATGGGCATTACTCCCCAAGCCGCTGCCAGAGAGTTCTTGGAGGACTGTATCCAGAAGGGTACTGAGCTTGGTTGGTGGCAGTACGCTTGGGGGATTATGACACCCCCCGCAATGGCTACCCCAGGCAACGATGCCCACATTATGTCCTGGGTTATTGACTGGCAGACAGCATTTGTAGAGTACGCAGGCCAGTACGGGAAGGAAGCCATAGTCTGCAATGTACCCACAGGGAATGACGGCTTCCATATCCCTAACGCCACTTATTACGGTTGCCAGGAGTACGGCTGGCCCAATATCCTCTCCCAACAGGGAGACCACGCACTCAGATACCGTTCTTGGTTCCCGCGGGAAGTCCTATCACGGAACCCCAATGCTAAACTTTTCATACTGGAATGCGGAGTAACGGGGGTGCTATCCCCTAGTGAGGTCCAAGCTGCCCCTGACGCCCCTCACGGTAAGGATGTGGGCTATAAGGGGGGCTATGGGATCCCTGGCATATCTGCCGACGAATACTGGCATGACAGTCTTTTACGCTACAACTGGGAACTGGAAAAAGACCCATACGTCCTTTCTGCGATGATATTTGGAGACGGGATGAACGCGGATTGGGCCACTCACGACATTGCCGGTACGGAGACAGAGGAATATCTAAAGCAATCATATCTAAGTAATGGAGGACCCAACATGGGGAGAGAACTCATACAGGAATACCCAGACTTATGGGAAGCCTGGCTGGACTCAGGTGGTATCGACAACTTCGAGGCATTTTTAGTGGCAATAGGACAGAGGCAGGTGAGCCCGGCAAAGCATCGGGAGCTGGTAAAGAACCGTCTGGAGTCCGCCGTAAAGGAAAACGTTATATTCTTAGATTCACTCCCTTTATAGATCGCCCTGCCGGGTATGTAACTGTTCCAAGCGAGCATTACAGTCCCCGCGGGGCTGTCCCACCATATCTTATAGTTATCCACTGCACAGCCAGTGGGCAGAGACATTTTACGGATCAGGAAGAATATGCTGCCAGTGTGCGATACCTGACTGAGAATACGAGGGAAGTATCGGCTCACTTCGTCGTCAATGGCGAAGGGGATATAACAGCGATGGTGCCTCTCAATAAGTCTGCCCACCATGCCGGCGCTCATAACCCCTACTCTCACGGCATAGAGCTATCCATGCCGGTGCTGGACAGACCATACCAGGATGGACATTACCACGGGTTGATTGCCTGTATAAGGATGATCAACCAGTGGCAGAGGGCACAGGGCTATGGAGAGATCCCATACGTGAGAAGGATGTCGGCTTTTGGGAGTGCAGGACTGATAACCCACGCCGACACCGAGCAGGGCCGTAATCAGGGCAACAAAGACCCAGGCCCCATGTTCGACTGGGATAAGCTCTTAGGGATGCTAGTAGACTAAGATGGCAGACGCAGCAGGCACAACCCACGACATAACTATTGACGGAATTGGCTTCCTCACTGTCCCCAACACACTGAGGAAGTTTGACATTACCCCATTCTCCCCCAAGACCAGAACGGACAACCCCAAATACTCTGACTTCTCACTGGCTCAGTTCTTCGTCACCGAGTCCTGGCATCATGGCAGAGGGGCATTGGAGTATGAGAACCCCTTTGCCTTCTATGACTCGGCAAACGTGGACACAAGGGTACGCGGGCAGATCACCCTCTGTCCTCTACAGAACCTCACCACGAAGGCAGCAGCGGCCTCCGTAAACGGCAATCCGGTCAAGTTTGGGCTTATGACAACCTCCGCAAATCTCATAGTGGCCACAGGGGGGGCTTCCAGAGATGTCTTCCAGTGGGACAACACCAATGGGGACTGGGATCCGGAAACGTCAGGGATAGCAGCAGACCCTACTGACATCATGGAGTTCAGGGGCGTGATACACATTGCCACCGGAGAGGCCAATAACATGAGAGCCAAATCGGGTGGGTCCTGGGGAGATGGTGGAGTCCCTGCTGTATTCCTGGCACAGTTTGGGAATATGGTGCTGTACAGGTCGGATAACGTAAATGAGATATACTACACCACCACACAGAACCCCACGTCTGCTGACTGGACTGGTCCTATATACGTAGGGGACACTAACACCAATATACGTGCATTGGCAGTCGGGGATGGCAAGCTATTCGTGGGCAAGGATGATGGGCTTTATTACATCCAGGACCAGCAGGCATATCAGTTACTAGACTTCTCCTTCGCTCGAGATCCTAACAATTTCCGCAATATGAAGTGGTGGCAGGGGGCATTGTATTTCCCAATCTTAAACGGTCTATATAGACTTATAGGCACAACTCTCCAAGCTGTTGGGCCAAACTTAGGAGCTGCCGGGGCTGTGGAGATAGGTGCTGGTGATGAGTACACCATGAAGAGCCTTGCATCAGGGAAGCGGGGCAGGATAGTGGATTTAGTTCCTACCGATACATTCTTATACGCAGTGGTGGATGCGGGGACTACTGGCTTCTCCGGTACGAGTCAAATACTTGCCTATAATGGCTCAGGCTGGCATCAGATAGTTCAGGGGGCGGCGGCGGACAAGCGTATAAGAGCGGCGTTCTTCACCGGGGCACTGGCAACTACAGGACAGTTTGCCAATCCTAGATTGTGGTATGGCTATGATGTAGATGTATACAATATAATTCTACCTCTTGGGACTGACGATCCATTTGAGTATGCTTCCGAGACTTATCAGGCCAGCGGGACTCTGGATTTCCCAGGGTTTGATGCAGGGCTAGCGAATGTGTATAAGGAATGGGTCTCGGTGAGGATATACAGCGAGAACCTGGCAGCCAGCAATGAGACCTGCCAGGTGAGTTACGAGCTGGAGGACATAGACACGTTTACCAATCTGGTGGACAGTAGCGGTACTGCACTCCCCTTCACGGTCAGCCCATATCAAGAGATACCGTTCCCTAAGAATACTGTCAGCAAGAAGTTGAATCTCAGATTGTCACTGGCAAGAGGCAATACCACTACCGAGACTCCCAAAATCAAAAAGGTGGTGGTGGAGTATATAGTGAGACCGGATACCCGATACGGATGGCAGTTACAAATCCGTACTGGGAGGAAGTTACGCAATTCCTACACAGGAAGGACGGAGCAGAGGGATCCCGCTGAGTGGAAACAGCTCTTAGAGACATACAGGGATTACAGAATGAGAGTGGTGCTGGACGATGGGGATACTGAGCCTGGGATAACGAATCTGATTACCAACCCCACATTCAGCAACCCTACGGCTTTCAATAGCTGGAATACGGTAGGGGCAGGCGCGCAGCAGACAGTCAGTTACACCACCAAAATCCATGGACTGAGGAGTTTTAAGCAGACCAGCAATACCACAGGACATGCGGGGAAGGAGACTGGCAGTCTGACCACAGTAGTAGGCACAAGATACACCGCCAGTTGCTATATATACTTAGAGTCTGGAGATCCCGTCACCCTAGAACTGCGAGATCAGACCGCTGGCACAGTCATTGCTAGTGTAAAACAATCTGTGCTTACCTCCCGATTTGTGCGGATAGAGTGTACGGGCGTGGCCACCAGCACCGCCACCAGGGTGAGGATAAATAGACGAACCGAAGACGCTACTCAGGCTACTGTATACTATGTAAATGCCTTTCAGTTGGAAGTCACTACGGATAAGATATTCACGAACTATGACAGGAAGGCCACCCGGTACTGTGATGGTAGCCAGCCCAGGTGTAGGTGGTCTGGGAGTCCGGATGCTAGTTCTAGTATCCGCGATGATGGATACAATGTATATGTCTCTGCAATCAACATATCCGAAATTAAAAGGCCCAGTATAATGGAGCGGATAAGGGGCATAGGCAATGAGACCAGACTGGCCATATCCATGGTGGAGGTTGACTAAATGTTTAGAAGATTCAGCAGCTTGTCTAAAAAAGGACTCGGCAGTCTAGATGCTCTCAGTAACAGGCCAGCAAAGCAGGCCGCAGTGGCAGAGGACAAGCCCACTATAACCCGTAGAGGGCCTCAGCGATCTGCATACGGGGACACGGAATTAGAATCCAGAGCAGTCCACGATGTGGATGCAACTCTCCCGGAACGTATAGTAATAAAAGAACTGGAACGGCGCAGGGAGGACTTTGAGTTTCAGTCCTCATCAGATGGGGGGAGACTGTACATAGAGGGACTAGCTGTAGATTTCATTGTATATTCCAGAAACCCCAATGTGATCATAGATGTCCTCTCAGACTGGGACAAACCCCCACTGAGCAATGAGAATGACATGGCCTTCAAGCAGGCCAGACTGGAATCTCTAGGGTACTACTACGGCTTCCTATGGGATCAGGAAGACATATATCCCAGCCGGCAGAGACTAGAGCAGAAAATGGATGAGATACTGGGGAGGAGTATATAGCAATGCCGTCTCTGGAAGACAGACTAAAAATACTGGAAGCTAAGATAGACACACACGCCCAGCGCCACATGCGCGGTGGCCCCGACAGAATACTGAACCTCCCACTGGGATCTGCTCCCGCCTTTTTAGACACCAAAGTGGCGCGCAAAACCAGCAATGAGTCCGTGACCAACAGTGCTGTATTGCAGAACGATGATGATCTGTTCATTGATGGAGAGGGTGGCAGTGTGTGGTGTTTTGAGTGTCATTTATTCCAGTCCGCCGGCACTACCGCGCCTGACATAAAGATCAAATGGTCAGTACCGTCTGGCTGTACAATGAAGTGGGGAGCTGATAGTCCAGGCACAGAGGGTATGACTGTACTAACTGAGACCACTGAGCGTACCTGGAATGTGGCGGTCGCGTCCACATACAAGGTCCTTAGAGGCTTGATAATATTCGGCGGCACTCCGGGAAGAGTCAGACTCCAATGGGCGCAGAACGCGGCCACTGCCGGGGTGAGTACCACACTGGAGGCCAGCTCCTTCTTAGTAGCATGGAGGATAGCATAATACTATGACGTGGAGGATTAAGGCATGTCCCAGATGTAGCGGGGATTTGAAGATCACCTATGATAGTCTAACCAAATACATCTCCTGCCTTCAGTGTGGGTACTACAGGGAGGAGTATATAGAAGTCCCCCTCAACACCGACCCTACCTTCTGTGAGATGAGATGGAACACCATACAATATCTGTATTTTGGAGTGGGCATGGTGGCCGAGACTATTAAGACCATAGTGGGTGTGGGCCATGCCACAGTCTATAGAGCTGTTGAGGGTAAGAGGAAGGAACTGGGGATTGGGTACAGGCCCAGAGGGTTGAGTAAGAGGGCAGTATA
>Ga0209514_10004023_pt1 | contig 20258 bp, 22 predicted proteins | sample Subgrocontami58m_FD_187452 | JGI IMG/M metagenome (GOLD analysis project Ga0209514, IMG submission 187452) | Subsurface groundwater microbial communities from S. Glens Falls, New York, USA - GMW37 contaminated, 5.8 m (SPAdes) (version 3) | ecosystem: Environmental > Aquatic > Deep subsurface >...
TGATCGCCGTGTCATTTGTATCGTTCTGACCCTTGTCCATCTGCTCGGCGACGGCTCGAGCAGCCTCTGCCAATGGGGCCTTGGTCTTAAGAACGTTGTAATTCCCCAGCTTGACTTCTAACGCCTTGCGAATTCTTGGATCCTGATGTTTCCCAACTTCCTCGACCGTGACCGCATGGATACACTTCGTATGATGGAGGTTATCAAGCCACCGGAACAGGACACCGATGTCCTCGTTGACAACTGTGGAAGCCTCCCGATGGATGACTATGTTCGTGTCAAGCAGTATCTTCATCGGCTCTCCGCTAACGTTAATCGCGCTGTGCCTCCAGAAACTTCCTGATCGTCTTCTCCTGCTCTTCCGGGGTGGTACTCAGAAAAGAACTCAGCGAAGCAGCGAAAAGGAGGTTCTTCTTTCTGCCTGTTTTCTTTGCCAATTCATCGAGGGAAGCAGAGAGACTGGCCGGAATCTGCACCGAGATGATTTTCTTCATAGCATGCACTTCCACTATAATGGCATGTACTATAACAGTAAAGTATGTTATGGTCAATAATGTACATGCTTTCAGCCTGGCATCCCGGAGGTACACCAGCAATGCTTCGACATTGGCTCTTGCGTGGCGCGGGGCTGGGTACTACTATCACCGTGCCGGACACGTGATCCTTTCAAAGCCAGGCAACTGTCCGGATACTGGCAGCATTCGGGCCAGGCGGCGGAACGCATCGTATGCGTGCTGGTTAGCGATTGAAAACCAGACCCGAGGCCAATCCGTAAGAAGTTCGGTGAGGAAGCCGTGACAGACTACTTGGCATTCCAAGAGTTCACACCACATGAACAACACGATGGAAGGTGCATCTGGTGTGGCTATCGGGCAGCGAAGAACAAGGAGCACCTCATCTCGCGGAAACTGACCCTGACATCACATCAGTCAACAGTCCTCAGGTACAATGTGTGCCAAGGCTGTAACGCAAAGTGCGGCCGCATCGAAGATTGGGTTCTGCGCAATTCCCCTCTTGGATGGACAAGGTTCTTCCACTACCTCAGCAGCAACAGAGGTTCGGACTCTGGTTCGATTCCCAGCTACTTCTACTCCGACTACCTGTCTGAATGGCTCGTCTACCGGTTGGACGGTCGGAATCAGCACCGAACTATAGAAAGCCAGCTAATCGTGAAGAACGACGGGTGCCTCACATTCATCACCGAAGAACGTCAATCGCCGGCCAGTTCCGTTCTCCGCCGGGCTCTGACCTCCGAATGGGTTGTTGACGTCAGGCCGTCGCTGCCGGAGGATTTCTCTCCGCGCGTGCTATTCGATGGGACCCGAGCGGTCGCCATAGCGCGCACCAAAGAACTGACCGATATCCTGCAAGAATTGGTAGGGAACAACGACTGGCGGCTGGCCTCACTCAAGGCGGTCCCAATCCAGAGCACCAAACACAGACAGCACTTCAAGTGGTCCAAGGATAATTGGATAAAGTTCTGCGCCAAGATTTCACACGAGACTCTGTGCCTCTTTGAAGGTTCAGGTTGTTGTCTCCGGCCCGATTTTGAACGGGTACGGTCATACGTTCTAGGTGGTGTCTCTTCCCATTACCGGGAAGTCGTATTCGATGAACACGGTCCGATTGGGGCTGGAGATATGCCGACCGTTCCTGAATGCGTTGATATTAGCGTCGGTCAGGATTGCCCGATGGATTTCATCGCGGTATCGCCTCATGTCAGCCCTGGAATGCACCAAGTCATCTTGTATGAGATGGACGGCTGGATCTGTTCCAGCGTGTCTGTGTCGGGATTCCCGGCGTGCTCAATCGTACTCGCAGGACCAAACGCTCATCTGAAAGACCTTTATTCCTTGACTTACGACGACAAATCCGATGCTTTCCATACGTTGCGTCTCGCCTATGACCGCCGACTGCCAATCGTCCCTCTACCAGTCGTTGGCCACGCGAAGGATGCGATTCTACGCACCTATGGATTGAAACCCGCATGACCATCCTCCATCGACTCGGAGCACGGTGTGGCCTACTGCGCACGACTCGAATTGTGTTCTGAGAATGTTAGAGGGAAGACCTTTTCGAAGGTCCGAGTTTTACCTTTTATCCAGAATGGTGGGCGGTAGTGGACACTTACTGACCTTCCCCCGACGTCAGTGCCACACGAAACCCTTGACGGCTATACCTATTGATACCTCAGTTCCCCCAGCGGCCGTTGGGCCGAGCACTTGCCGAAGCGAGCAGGGAATTCGGATTCTAAAATTGGCCTAAAAATTGGGGCTGCAAACACACGAGAAATATCTGATAATTTGAATCAGGGACATGTCCTTGCCCAGTGTCGGAATAAGGAGGTAATATGAGTCAACGCGACCAGGACAACCATTCCAACCAGATGAATCCCAATAATGACGCTTACTGGGAATCACGGGGTTGGGATGAACGCCCGGATGATTGGGAGGAACGGGCCCAATCTGGCATCGAAACTCTGCCCGACTCGCAAGAAAGCGAACACAAAAAGTAGCCAGAAGATGGCGTCTACCTGGCCAGGCGCCTGGCCAGGTAGATGAAGCTGGCAAGTGCTGAATGAAGAAGAAGAGGAATTCGCCACGTCTCCCGACCAGCGACGAAATATTCGGCAGGTTCGTATGGGCGTCTGGCGTTGGTGCCGGGCTCCCTGATGACAGAACGGCTCGGCGTCTCTTCAATGCAGGCAACCTGTCTGAGGCGCGTCGAATCCAGGTCTATGACGCCTTCGTCAAGACATTAGTCGACCACGGGATCATTCCTAATCTGCACACCGGGGCACTGGGCCACCCGGAGAAGGACGATCGCCTCATCTCGCTTGCCCTTTTATCATATGCCAAGATGTGGGACGGGATCTCCGGCGGGATGCGGGGTGTACCAACTTCCGGCATAGAGGATGAGTCATGGAAATTGCCATTCTTCAGGTTGGTTACGATTGATCTCGCCATACGGTTAGTTGGTTTCCTCAGATTGGCCGGCATAACTCATCTCGATTCGGAGCAGCCCGTTTGGGTAGAAGAGAACGGCCACGGGAAGTTTCTAAATGAACTGCGAAAGAAGAGTGGCCTCACGCGAGATGACCTCGTTAACCAACTGGACGCGGTTGCCGAGAATACGGTTGACAGTTGGCTCTCTGGCAAGACTTATCCGAAAGAAGGTCACATCAAAGCCCTGGCACGTGTTCTGAGTTGCGGAGAACTTGAGGGAAGTCAACTCGAGGTTTTGGTGCTTCTCCGGCGCAATCACATGTTGTTCAGGATTGGAGACTTGCTGGTCCGGGGATTGGGGAGCCGGGAGGATGCCATCGACCTGGCGGGCCATCTGCTCAAATACACGAATCATGCCTTGAAGGGATTGCGGGGATCAAGTCACCTCGCACCTGATGTGGCTGCCAAGGCAAACGTCGCCTTGATGACATTTGGATGTCAGTTTCCGGCGGCAGCACATCTCATCGGGCCATGGTGGAGGCAGGAAACTGATCCTATCTGGCGTGCTGACTTGGAGGCAGTCCAAGGAAACTGGGATGGTCGCTTGGTTCTGGTATTCAAGTACCTGAGGTCCGCTCCCAAGGCTACTGGTTGGGCACAGGAACACCTTCCTGTCAACCAGGAGGAAGCGCGCCGATTGACCGAGCAAGCCATTCGTTTGGCTCAGGGAACCTCGACGATCCATCCTGACGTCCTCAAACCAGGTGTTGCATATCGCCTGCATGGTGATGCGAAATTTAGTGCCTCGAACCGAATGACGCAGGCCGTGCAATCGATAGCTGAGGGCGATGATGAGGCGGCAGTGACGCACCTTCGTCGTGCAGTAGAACTTCAACCTCTGAATCCGGACTATCGGTTTGAGTTGGGGGCCCAGCTGGGGAAAATGGGGCATGTGGAGGAAGGCATCCTTGAGTGTCACACCGCCGCACAACTCAAGCCGGAATGGAACCTCCCACGAATCGAAGTAGGGATTATCCTGATCAACAACGGCCGTCATGACGAAGGCCGACAGAGCCTGGAGGAGGTCGCAAAACAGGTTGGCATGTCTCCTCATCTGGCGTTCAGCCTCGCCTACGCGAGAATGAAATGTGACGCATACTCTGAGGCTTTGGAACTGTTTGAAGTCGTCCTCAAAGATATGCCTGAACATGCTCAAGCATTGGATTGTGCTGCTCATTGCTGTTTCATGGCAGGAGAGACCGACAGGGGGATCGCCCTTGCCAAAGAGGCGTGCAAGCGCGGAGCGGAAGACACCTATCAGGACTGGCGTGAAGGCAGGTACAAGAAGCGCTGACGAGGCGTAACCACGACGATTGTTGATGCGGTTCTGTCAGGTTTGTCCGATTGTGTAATTTCCGGCCACTGCGACGGGCTCGAACCAGAGTGGAATCCACGCCTATTGTGATACTGCAATCAGGTGCTGGATGTCCGGAATCTGTCCTTCCTTCTCAAGAACACAGTTCGGTGACTGTTCCGAGTGGCCCACTATTCTGGATTAGTACCGGGGTGCTGGGCAGCCAGGGCCTGAAGAGCCGGGATTAGGTTCTTTCGCCCAAAGGAAAGTTCGGGAACTGTCCAGTACGGCCTGCCGTATTGGATTCGGACACCCTCCCTCAAAAGGTCAGCGAAGATAGTCTCGATGTTGATTTTGCTACACAAACTTGGCCCAGCTGTCCGGCCGCCCGGGTTGTAGACATTAGGCAGACCGGATTCCATTGGCCACGATTCCAAAGACTCATTGCCTAACACCAGATGTTGTGCTATCATCGACGCGAGGCACAAATTGATGTGCCAATCAGACATTTGGAAGGGAAAAGACGATGGCGGCTACGCATAAGCCAGGAGAAAAAGCCACCCAATCCGGCCAATATCCAATAGTTGGGCCTCGCGGCGGTGACACGGGCAAAGAAAGGACAGTCGTGGAGGGAGAGCCGTTTCCTCCAACCCCCAAGCCTGGGCAGAAATACGGGACACCTGACAAGACGAAGCATTAGAGTTTCTCTTTTGCGGGTCGAGCCCGAGAGTTCCTCGAATTGCTGAGTCCGAAGAAACGCGTGAACGCGTGCTGGGATCGCCGGACCACGTACGTTTCGCACCTAGTAAGTACTGCGTCGTTCTGGCATAGAATCCTTTTCCCAAATGTCGCGCCAGAAGTGAATGCGGCCGTGGGGAATTGCCTTGCGTACCAAAGGCTCAAACGAGAGCGAACTCCAACCGAAAGGTTCTACCTACTGCAACCCTTGGTCCACCACCTGTGGTAATAGCATTACCACGCTTAAGCTTGATTCGACCGGCCAGTCCCCATTCCTGCCGTTCCCGCAATTAGGCCATTCCGTTACCACTGGAATTTCCGAAAGTCTTCCCTTTGACCTACGGGGAACTGCGTTCGGGTCCTCATAACTGGAGATGCCCTCCAGTACTCACTCTCAGCAATACTGCAACTGGGTTATTCGGTTGCTAATCAAAAGGCTGTGCCCGACTAAATCGTGGCCCACCTCGTCGGTGTTCGGAATGCCGGCTTGGTAGCATAGCGGGCAATTCGATCGTGTCGCCAAACCGAAACCGAAATCCACCTTTTCGCACTAACGATTTGACCTTTGCAACGGACTTGGCTAAAGGGATCCTACACCGAACCCAAACATCCTCTCCGCCGAACCGGTCGTCTGCCGGGCTGTGAGTTAGATTCCCCTGGACGACCTCAATCGACTCGATGTTATCAATGACGTCCGAGAAGGGCGGCTGGAACCGGGACAGATCGTCAGCAAGCTCGGTGTTCCTAACCGCCGGTGCCTCGTGAGGATCGGACGGGAACGCCATGGGCTATGGCGAATGTTCCGCATTGAGGCCTCTTCATCAAGGCATTCGAGGCATTCCCAAGTCCCCGTTTTCGGAGATTGGATGGCTGGGATAGACGCGCAGTGCCTCAGGCGGTCCAGCGACCCGGATGTGTAGGTGTATAATTTAAGTGAGAGGTCAAACTTGGAAGAGACCCCAGATTAAACTGGAGGAAAGGTGTTCATGGCTGAGAAATCCTTGTACGATCGACTAGGTGGTGCGTTCGCGATTGCGGCGGTGGTCAACTACTTCAGCGACGAAATCATTAAAGACCCGATGGCCGGCGCAAAATCGAAGAACCCCGACCTGAGGGAGTGGCACACCAAGCAGTTGGGCAGGTTGCCTGGACTCAAGTTCATGAGGACGCTATGGGTCTGCGCCGCTGCAGGCGGGCCTTTCACGTATACTGGCACCAGACCAGGCAAGACCGTTATGGGCCTGGAGAACGCCCATATGAACCTTCATATCTCGCCAGAGGAATTCGACGCGGTTGCGGGCGTGCTGTCCCGCTCCCTTGACCATTTCGATGTCCCCTCCAAGGAAAAGGGCGAAGTATTATCCGCCTTTGCAGCTCACAAAGCCGAGGTGAACGCCGGCTATCTTGCCAAAGCTAAGTAAAGCGCACCATCACGATTACGTTTAACCAGGGGAACGTCGGTGCCTGTTCATGCAACGTTTGAATCTGGGTGTCATCGTTTTGGACGAAGACCGGAAGTTTGAGGTGGCCGTGTCAGTTCGGTCACTTCAAACTTCTTAACAGGGCATTCGTGGGTGGTGCCTTATCATACACAGTGGTTATCCTGACCAAGGACAATGACGAGGGCTAATCGATTAGTCGCGAGTTGATAAGGGGAATCCCTGTGAATATCCTTGGTAGCCTTAGACCCAAGGAATGCGGAGGCAGTTCGAGCATGAGCCGACCCCTTCACTGATCTGATCTCGTCTGCTATCTTCGCGAACCGGGACACAGGAAAGATTTCGGTTCCGTGGCAGAGTTGGTGGCCCATATGCAGAAGAAGCACAGAGACCCTCCACATCTGAAATAGCAGTTTGCATCGCTCCTGGACAAGACAGCAGGCTTTGGTTGGCGTCCCCATATTCCAGCAGACATACCCGTCCCGAGGTGACATTCAGATGAAGTTTAGAGCTGTCATCAAGAAGAGCGGTAACTGGTGGATCGGGTGGCTTGTTGACCTGCCTGGGGTAAACGCTCAAGAAAAGACCAGGGAAAAGCTCGTCGAGTCACTTCGCATCGGAGCTGAGGATATGCTGCAGGCGCCGGTAGAACTCGATAGCGAAGAGGAGCTCATAGCCATCCAAGTATAGGGCCAAGCCGGAATTGTCGCCTCTATCCGGTCCTGCTGTCTTTGGTTTGATCCCGATTCAGGCAAGGGCGAATTCCAGCCGAAAAGTTCTGTTTCAGTAACCCCTTCCCCAACAACCGCTTGCATTTGTTTCCTCCTCGTTGCACAATCGTTCGCAGGATGAGAGAGACTGATCCTATGAGTTCTGAGTCACCATTATGGGACATCCGCGGTTGGAAGCGGCTGACCGTCAATGAAGACCCTTCGCTGGTTGACGCCCGCAAGGAGTTTCAGGCCTGGGTCACAGAAGTGCCGGTGCCACATAGTGCTGATGTGGGTGCACGATTGCGATCGGAAACCGACGATGCTCACCTCTCTGCGCGCCTTGAATTGTACCTCCACCATTACTTCCGCTCGAATGGGTGGGAAGTGCGAATCCATCCTCAGGTTGCATACACCTCAAACCGTCCAGATTTCCTTGTGGCCAAGGGCGACGCCAAGCTCCTGGTGGAATGCAGGGGCGTTTTTGACCAACCTGCCGTAGCGCAGCAAGACCAGCGGCTTCGGCAGCTTGCCGACGAAACAACTAGCAGGCTTGGCCGAACGGTTATCCTGCACCCGCTGAGCAACCTACCGCCGAGCATTCCGACCAGACGAATCCGCTCTTGGATTCAGCAGCAGCAAATCTCTGGCAATAGCCCCCACCTTCTTGAGTTCGACTTCTGGGACGACTTTCTGGGACATCACTACGGCGTGCGGGTCATCCTGCTGACGCTCAATGATGGCGGAGAAGCATTAACGGGCGTCCATGGTCTTATGTCTCAGGCCCAGACCATCACGAACGCCCAGCAGTTGCGGGCTGCCCTTCAGGAAAAGGCCAGCAAGTACGGCAAGTTGGATGTGCCCTACGTAATTGCTATATCGGGAGAGGCGAAGTTCCCTGTGACCACGAAGCATGAAGTAGACGCGCTGTTCGGCGACCGAGTATGGAACATTCCTCAGCCCGGTCCCGCGACGGTCACCGAGACACGCAACTCCAATGGCTTCTTCATTTCACGTCGGAACAATGTTGTCGAGTATCCCGATGTCTCGGCAGTGCTCGTGTATCGGTTTAAGTGGCTAGACAATGGGCATAAGCACCATATGCACCTCTATCACAACCCCTTTGCTACCAGGTCCGTCGACACCAGTTACTTTCCCGATATCCCACAGCTGGTGCGGGAGAAAACGCTAATGAGATGGGTAAACGGCGAACCGGAGCCATATTGAGGCGGAGCCCCAACTGAGGCCCCCAATACCGCCAAACCGAGGCGAAGTCAAAAGGTGGGCTGAGTTCTGGTTTCTGCACATGATGGTCCACACCTATGGATTCGAACCAGGCTCAGGCGAGGGCGAACTCCAGCCGGAAAGTTCTGTTTTCAGTAACCCCATCTCCACCAACCGCTTGCAAAAATTAGCTGACGGCAGGTGCCAGTACCTATTCAACAGACGGCATGATTGCTTACAGAATAGCCATCGTGTCCGTCAGTCGAAACCAGGTCTACGGGTCCCATCTCTTTACTGAGGGCTCACGGACTTATCGCACGGCAGTTTGGCAGGGAAGCCCCTGGTCTCGAGCCCTGGTGCTGTTGCGCAATTGGGCACTTCCTTCGCGCAGCCAGTCACGCTCCGCGCTGAGTTGCTTCAGTTGGCGGCGCAGTTGGTCCAGTTCGTCTTTCGGGGAAGTGCCTATCAAGAATGTTGTCCCTGAGCAGGGATCTTACCGTCAGGAGACACGGCTGCAATGCCCTCCCCGTGGCAGCGCCATGGCGAGTGGCCCATCATTCGAGTCATCGGCGCAACTTGGATTACCCGTAGTGCGTCCACATCCGCAGGACTTTCACAGTCCTAACATCATCCAGCACTTGATAAACTAGCCTATGTTGGATGTTTATCCTTCGAGAACATGCCCCTGTCAAGTCACCAAGCAGCTTCTCGTAAGGCGGAGGATTCTGGTAGGGATTTTCCTTGAGTATCCCCATGAGGCGCTCGGCTTCTGGTCTAAGACCGGATCGTGCTATCTTCTTGGCATCTTTCCTGGCTTGTTTGGTGAAAACCAACTTCCAGTTCACCAAACGGGCTCCGCATCGCACTCCTCGACAGGAGTCTCCATTCCCTTGCGGATAGATTCGCGCATTCCGGGTATGGATGTCAGATACAGGGTCTCTTGTATCGCCCGCCAGTCTTCCTCCGAAATCAGCACGGCGGAGCTTCGCTTGCCTACGATTTGAATGGGGTTGTGTGACTCCTTCACTTCATCCACAAGGCTATACAACCGTCTTCGCGCTTCTGTCGCCGAAAGCACTGCCATAATAAGCACCTTCCTTATACGTACGTTACAGCGTACGCCATCCGAGGAGTCTCTGTCAACTCTGCCCAACATTCTGGATTCGAACCAGCAGTGGAAGTAGGGTTCATGCCGTGAGCGCGAACTCAAAGCAGAAGGTTCTTACGAAAATACCGGCTGTGGCACGACCTCGCTGCATCGGAGTGGGGTGGCCTCTAAGGTCACCGTGTAGCCCAGACTCTCGATACGGCGCACAGCCCGGCTGACCACCGACTTGCGGTTGATCTCGTCAAAGTACCGCTCTCCCAAGTCTCGATATGTGCTGCGGTTACGCAGCAGGAAGTAGACGATCCCCAGTATGGCATGAGCCACGGCTACAATGGCCCTCTTGGCTCCTCTACGAGCGGCCAGACGATGGTACAGCCCTGATAGATATGTCCCCTTGGTATGTGCTGCAGCCCAAGCTGCTTGTACCAGGATTGACTCCATTTTCATCCTTTGTGGTGGCAGTTGAAAAGTGACATGGAACGTTCTGTCTACAGTAACCCCTTCCCCACTTTTCGTAAGCACTTTGTGCTCTCTTTGTGATACCAGAGTCAACCATTTCTGAAGGTGACTAAACCGCCTCGGCAGATTCCGTTCCGTAAAACCCTTCGCCTGTTGCACGAACTGTCTGGCGTGGCCGCTACCTTTCTCATGATAAACGACACCGAAAACCGGCCTGACCGGCTTACCCATCTGCAGCCTATCTGGACATTCGGTTTGCCCGCTGCCATTAGACAGCCACGGATCACTCGCCTGCTCCCGTGCAGTCTCGGTCAGTTGACAAAGCCTTGCGTTTTGCTATGATTGCATACAGAAAGAAGAAAGCAAGAAGAAAGGTGCTATCAATGAGATTCGTGATAGACAACGAGAGTTTCGAGATAACCAGAGAGGGAATTCTTAACGCAACGAGGGGAGTCCCCCGAAAAGCCTTTGACGGCCGCAACAAGTACTATGTTGAATTGCATGGGGCGAAGTACCCAATCAAGCAACCAATCCATTTAGTCACCGGATTACCGTACTCAGGCAGATTTGGCGCTCAAGATGCCCAACGTATTCTGAGGAAACTCGGCTTCAACGTTCATATGTTGCCGGTTGCACAAGGTTCACAAACAGCCTCCAGTATCTCCGCTGGAGGGGTAGGCAAGGTCGAAGGCGCCATGATACTGCCAATTACCCTGGAACAAGATGAAGATGGCTACATTGTGGCCAGCTGCCCGGTCTTGCCTGGTTGTCATTCTCAGGGAAAAACCGACGAAGAGGCAATTGCCAACATCAAAGAAGCCATACGGGGGTACACAGCCAGCATGCGCAGGCACGGAGAACAGATCCCGAGGATCAAGGAGGTCCGGGAAGTTGAGGTCCTCGTCTAGTGTCGCGCCTTCCGGTCATATCCGGAGACGACTTCGTCAAAGCCATGAAAAAAGCGGGGTATGTTTGGGACCACACTGAGGGTAGTCACATGATTCTGCTGCATCCTTCGGGACGGCGCCTGTCGGTGCCCCGGCATGCTGAACTCGGGCGTGGATTGCTGACGGCTTTGATCAGGGATGCCGATCTGAGTCGAGAAGGATTCATCAGCTTGTTGTGACCCGATGACTCGGACCCCTCCTTTCGCGTAGGTCCGGCGACTTCGAGAAGAAGGCCAGACTGTTCGGGGTAGAACTGAACTCAAGCGAGCGCGAACTCCAGCCGAAAAGTTCTTACGAAAATAGACCCTATGACCAGCACGGAGAAACGCCCGTTCCTGCGGAAATTGAATCCACTGTGGACAGAGCGAAGGAGCAAGTCAAATCAACCGGCCTCAATGGCAATAAGTTCATCTTCTTGAATATCTCCTTGGATACCCCGTTTTGGGGGCTTTGGTACTTACTTGAGTCCCTTCTCATACAAGAAGGAGTGCGAGGTCCCTTGTATTGGGACCTCGCACTCCTCCAACCTGCAGGCTGGTGTTCAACAGGTCGACCGAACCAGGTTTACGCCTAGTTCGGCTTGAAATTGGCGATCCTGGTTTTCTCTTGCTGCAATGCGTCCGCCTGCCACCTGTCATGAGCGGCGTCCCACAGCCCGACCTCTTTGTAGAAACGTATCGCCCCGGGATGGAACGGCGCCGATGTCGGGATGTTCGCGGAATTACCCTTAATCCAGCCCGTGGCCACCGGGTTCTTGACTATTTCCGCATTTGCGTCGAAGAGTCCCCTGGCTATCTGGTAGGCAAAATCATCGTCCATCGTGTTGTAGCCAATAATCTGGTCTACGGAGGCCGGCAGGAGCATGTCCTGGGTGGCTCCCACGAACGACCCCTTCGGCACCATCACCAGTTCATGCGGCAGAAGTGAACGGAATATCGCGGCCATCTCAGGGGTATTGCTGAAGGGGATCACCACGCAACCGAGAGTCGCTTCGACTTCAACCATCTTGGCCGTAGGAAAGCCTGTGAAGGCCACGTCGATCGTGCCATCAAGGATCCCCTGCTGGGCGGCGTCCGCACTATCGAAGCTTACCTTCTTTACGTCGTTCCAGGTGAAACCATGCGCCTTGAACGCAGACTCAATGGTGTTGTTACGTGTCCCGTCAGAAGGGAAGTAATTGACACGCTTGCCCTTAATGTCCGCCATTGTCGTTATGCCCGTCTTCTTAGTGGTGAAGAAGCCCCAGAAGCGGCCCTGTCCTGTGGCTATCATGCGCAAAGGCTGTGGCCCCCAGGCGGCTTTGGCGAAATCTCCGGCGCCGTTTACCGGGTCAAGCGTTGTGGTGGTGGAACTCGCAAAGAGATGGACCTGGCCGCTCCTCAGGAGCGTCATGGAGTCAACCTTGTTGCCGATTGGCTGGACCGAAATCTTTATCCCAAGCTGTTTGCCCAGGACATCGGCAATGGCCGTAGCGGTTGTGCCGGTACCTGAGCCCGCAGTGGTAACCAAGCCGACAATGCTAGGCAATGCCTTCAAAGTCGTTGTCGTTGGCTTGGGTGCGGTTGTTGTCGTTGTCAGTGTAGCTGTGGTCGTCGTTGGCTTGGGTGCGGTTGTTGTCGTTGTCTGCGTAGCTGTGGTCGTCGCAAGCTGGGTGCTCTTCGAGCATGCACCCAGAATCGGAACGGCCAGCAAGAACAATACCAGGCTTGCCAGCAGGGTCAATTTGGATTCACTCATCTTGTCCTCCCGTTTTGATCTCAAATGCCTTCGGGTCGCATTTCAGTCCTGAAGTAGTTGTGGCTTCCATGCCGCCGCCCTTGCCCCTCTATCCGGACTCACCGCATGCCGACCTCAACCACCCAAGGAATAGTATATTGCCTCGGGTACCTCTTGGCAACATCCTCCTGGCCGCCATCAGGCCAGCATGTTGCACTGTATAGCCAGGCAACATGGTGCGAATGCAGAGCATATCGTCACGCTTGCCTGTGCCGTGCCTACCGCCAACTTCTCATCCGAGGTGCCGGTACATGGCAAGGTCAGCAGAGCGGTTAGTACCACGTACAACGTAGAAAGAGAAGACTCGCTTGACAGACCGAGGTCCTGTCTCGTTAGATGGGGTCGGAACCGCATCGGAACCGTCTGAAGGGAGAAGCATAAGATGAACGCTACTGAAAGAATGGCATCTTTTGTTTGCCAACCACACTACGATTCAATGCCTGCTGAAGCCATAGCCGTCGCCAAGCACGCTATCCTGGACTGCGTAGGAGTCATCCTGGCGGGATCGCTGCAGCCGGCAGGCAGAATCATAACCGGCTATGTCGGGGAGTCGGGAGGCAAGGGAGAGGCCGGGGTGATTGGCGGGGGCTTCCGCTGCCCGTCGGATCAGGCTGCCCTGGCCAACGGAACGATGGCGCATGCAATGGACTATGATGACATGCACAGCAAGGCGCACTGCCACGCCACCGCGATCTTGGTTCCGACCATTCTGGCCCTGGGGGAACAATATCACGCCACGGGCGATCAAGTCCTGGAAGCCTATAGCGTCGCCCTCGAGGTCATCTACAGGATCGGGCACGAATTTGACATGTATCCGCACACGGTCGGCTTTCATCCTACAGCGGTATCCGGGCCCATGGGAGCCGCGGCGGCATCTGCCAGACTGCTCAAACTGGACAAGGACCAGACCAGGATGGCCTTCGGCATCGCCGCCTCCGAGACTGCAGGTATCCGCGGTAATTTTGGCAGCATGACCAAGCCCTTCCATGCTGGCAACGCCGCCCGCAGCGGCATAGTGGCGGCTCGGCTGGCCCAAAGGGGATTCACAGCTGACAAGGATACCTTCGACAGCGATTGGGGATTCATGAAAGCCTTTGGACCCAAAGGCCATGTGGACCGAGACCGGTTTGTGGATGGATTGGGCACCGTCTTTCACGGCCACGTGGGATTGGAGTTCAAACTCTATCCCAGTTGCGGCAAGACACACTCCGCCCTGGACGCCATGCTGCATCTCATCAAAGAGCATGATCTCACCGCTGACAAGGTGGCTGAGGTCGAATGCGCGACCAGCGATTCCCTGCCCGAAGTCCTGCTTCATCACCGCCCCCGCACCGGAATGGAAGGCAAGTTCAGTCTTGAGTTCTGCATGGCGATTGCCCTGATCGATGGTGAAGTGGGGGTGAGGCAATTCACCGACGAAAAGGTCAACGAGCCGCGGGTCCAGGATCTGATAAAAAGGGTCAAGTACGTTCATCCGGAAGACAGGAGAGGTTGGGGAGAAAAGGAGTTCCTCAGCGCGGAGACAGTGACTGTCAGGCTCAAGAATGGGCAAAGTCTTTCCTACAGGGCAGCCCGGGGCATAGGGCAATTGGGGCAAGTGGTGAGCGCCGCGCAGTTGGAAGCGAAATACCGCGACTGCGCCGCGCCCGTGTTGAAGGGCGACAGTCTGCAGAAATCGGTGAGACTGTTGCGAACGCTTGAAGGGATAACGGACATCACGGAGCTTACAAATGTTATATGCCTTGTCAGGTAGGCGCATATGCCCATCCCAGTACCGTCAGGTCAAAGTAGGAGTGAATAGTCGTATCTCAAAAGGAGGCCTAATCGAATGTCTTTGAAAAGCAGGAGTGTCGGGTTCATAGGACTGGGACGGATGGGCAAGGGGATGGCCACTAACCTCGTCCGCAGCTTCGACCTGACGGTTTTTGACCTTCGGACGGAACCCATGGAGGAACTCAGGAAGCTCGGAGCCCGGCGGGCTCATTCCGCCGGTGAACTGGGCAGTATATGCGACTACATAGTCACGATGCTCCGGAATACGGAGCAGACTAATGAGGTTATCTTCGGTAAGGACGGCCTGTGGGCAGGGGTGAAGGAGGGCGCCACCCTGGTGATATCGAGCACCATCGACCAGCAGTTTGTCCGGCAGGTCAAAGAGAAAGCTTTGCACAGGCACGTCGGCGTGCTGGATGCCCCGGTAAGCGGTGGGATCAACGGAGCAAAGAATGGGACATTGACGATTATGGTGGGTGGTGAGGAAGACCTCTTCAAGGAATGTCAGCCCCTGTTCAAGGCCATGGGCAAGGAATTGTTCTACATGGGCGGGTCGGGCTCCGGCCTCACAGCCAAGGTGGTAAACAATGCGGTGTGGTACATGAACATGTTCTCTTTGCGCGAAGGTCTTAAACTGGGTTCCGCGGCCGGTGTTGACCCTCAGAACCTCCTGGAGGTGATAAGGGTAAGCACTGGAGGAAGTACGGTTGCTCAGCGGTGGGACGAATACAAGGATAATGAGTTCCAGAACATCGAAAAGGACATATCCCTGGCTATGGCCATGGCCAAGTCGGCCGGAGTGAAGCTGCCGGTACTCGGACTGACTTCACAATTCCAGCTTCGTGACAGATAGAGCCACTTCCCGCGCCCGAGGTCGTGCGATCCCGGTGAGCCCTGTTCAGATCCTTGCTCGGGTCGTGCAGGACATCGTGGTATCACCGCTGCTGTCGAGAGCGACTGTCCTTTAGATGACCCCTTCCAAACGCAGTTCCTTCAACTGCCGGACTGAAAGGCCAAGCAGTTCGCCGTACACGCGTTCGTTGTCCTGACCCGCTTTTGGCGCGGCACACTCGATACGTCCCGGGGTCTTTGACATGCGTACCGGGACCCTGGGATGAGGCACCATCCCCACCCCCTCCAGCGGCAGCCTGGCAAGCAGGTCGCGGGCCTGAATATAGGGATTGTTGTAAGCCTCAGCCACGGTGTTGACCGGGCCGCAGGGAACGCCGTTCTTCCCCAGCAGTTCCACGATTTCGCTGCGGCCGCGCTGTGAGGCCCATTCGCGGATGATGGGATACGCGGCTGCACGGTTGGTCCATCTCGCCTCGTTGTTGGCAAATCGAGGGTCGTCGCGCAATTCAGGATGTCCTATCAGTCGGGCCATCCTCTTCCACGTGGTGTCGTTCGGAGCGGCTATTATGATCGGGCCGTCACTTGCCATGAAGCAATCGGCAAAGGCATGGTACCCTTCGTTGCCCATTCTCGGCCGTTCCTGGTGCATCAGCTCGTATTCAGCCAATGTCCCCTGGAACCCCATGCAAGCCAACGCCGTGTCCATCAGGGCTGCCTGAACACGCTGGCCTTCGCCCGTTCGGGCCTTGTGCAGCAACGCCATGGCCGTGCCAAATGCCGCGTACAGGGCGGTGCTCATGTCGATGAAACCAATGGCGCAACGCGTGCCCGGACCGTCAGGGAATCCGGTAATCGCCATGATACCCGACTCTGCCTGTGCGCTGATATCGAAACCCAACCTGTCGCTGTCAGACCCGTCTGTGCCGAAGCCAGAGACCTCGGTCAGTATGATCCCCGGGTTGCACTGGCATAGTTCCTCGTAGGTAAAACCCAGTTGTTTCTTGGCCTGCAGGCTGACGTTTTCTACCAGCACATCGGACTTCCTGACCAGTTCCTTGAACAGTTCCTTGCCGCGAGGTTTCTCAAGGTTCAGCGTTATGCCCTTCTTGTTACGGGCTGACATGAGGAACATAAGCCCTTCCCCATTGGGAGCAAAAGGCCCGTTGGTCAACCGGTCTCCAGCGCCGCCGGGCGGTTCTATCTTGATGACATTCGCGCCCATCTCGGCCAGCACCGCACCGCAAAACGGGCCAGCGAGATACTGTGCATACTCAAGGACTGTCGTGCCTGTGAGTACCTGTTTCAACTTGTTGCCTCGCGCGCGATTCGGTCAGGGTCAGACGTTGGCTTTACACTATCCGGGTCAAGGAGTGAAGGTGCTATTCGACACCGTGCAACAGATGCCGCTCACTATACCACAACGGTACGGCACCGCCTACCCGCAGACTGGTGGTAGGGTGCCTGCACCCTTGTACCGGGATGTCAGGTAGATGTTAATGGTCATGCTGAGAAGACAGGCTTGCGGAGCAGTCAAAGGGCAGTTTGCTGTAGCCAAGTGTGACAGGCGATTCAATCATTCAGGAGGCAGGAGATGAGATTCAAGGACAAGGTTGCCATAATTACAGGGTCCGGTCGGGGCATTGGCAAGACGACTGCGTTGCTTTTTGCCCGTGAGGGTGCGCGCGTGGTGGTATGCGACACGAACGCCCAAACCGGTCAGAGCACTGTGGATGAGATAAGGAACGGCGGCGGAACGGCTAATTTCGTCAATGCTAATGTCTCCAGGCGGGCAGACGTCGACGCCCTGGCGCAGAAGGCAGTAGAGAGTTATGGGGCAATCCATATTCTGGTCAATAACGCCGGCATCTTCGGCATGGCCCCGATTCTGGAGACAAAGGAACAGAGCTGGAATGAAATCTTCGAGGTAGATCTCAAAGGGGTCCTCTATTGCATGCAGGCCGTAGTTCCTTACATGGTCCGCCAGCATTATGGCAAGATCGTCAACATCGCATCGGCTGCCGCATTCGCCGGATATGAACAACTGGCCAGCTATGCGTCGGCCAAGGCTGGCGTGGTACAGTTGACCAAGGTAGCAGCGCACGAGTTCGGACGCTACGGAATCAACGTCAACGCTGTTGCCCCCGGCTCGGTGATCACCGAAATGAGTACAGGCAATCGGACAAAAGAAGAGACCGACAAGTACATCGAAGAAAGGAAGGCCCTATCCTTTCTTGGCCGTGTGGGCATGCCTGATGACATTGCCCGCATCGTGCTGTTCCTCGCCTCCGAAGACTCTGGCTATGTCACCGGCCAGATGATCTGTGCAGACGGTGGCCGCAGCGAGTATATGGCCTGAAGAATGGACGGCATGTTCACGTCACGTCACAGGGACGGTCCCGATTAGTAAAGTGATTCCACGGGAAGGAGGGTAGGATTGTTCAAACATCTATTCCAGCCTATCACCATCGGGAAGTTGAAGATCAAGAACAGATTGTTCATGGCGCCAACGCAGACTTTCACTAACACCGCCGATGGTTTTCCGACGGATTTGACATTTGAGCAATATGAAGCGAGGTGTAGCGGTGGTTGGGGCCTGGTGGCTGGTGAGGCGACATGTATCCGCCCGGATGGTAGACCCTACGACGGGTTTGCCTGTCTCTACAGCGAAGAGCATGCGAGAGCGCTGGGAAAGATCGCTGACATCATGCATAAACACGGCTTACCGGCCTGCATCCAGTTTATGCACGCCGGCAGAGTTGCTCAGAAAGTCATTACCGGATTGACTCCAGTGGCCCCATCGGCGCCACTTCCTGTGGGTGGCGTAGTTGACTGGCCTCCAGACGGAAGCAACAAACCTCATGCCCTCACCGGTGAAGAGGTGGAACAACTCATCAACGATTTTGTCCTGGCTGTGGTTCGCGCCAAGAGAGTCGGCTTCGACATGGCCCTGCTGCATGGAGCACACGGTTTCATCTTCAACAACTTTCAGGCGCACTACACCAACCACCGAACTGACAAGTGGGGTGAGCCCACCGCCTTTGCCGTCGAGGTAATCAAACGGGCCAGGGAAGCCGTCGGCCCCGATTTCGCAATCGGCATGCGGGTTAATGGCGATGATTTCTTTCCGGGGGGAATCACTCTTCATCAAAGCCAGCAGATGGTACCGAGGTTTGTTGAGGCAGGCCTTGACTGGGTTGACGTATCGGCCGGCACAAGGGAGAGGAACTTCTGGATGGTACAGCCGCTGTATATGCCAGGGGGATGCCTTGTTCATCTGGCGGCAGGCATCAAGGAGGTCTGCAAGGTCCCGGTGGTCACTGCCGGCAGAATAAACGATCCGCGGATTGCCGAGCATGTACTGGCAACGGGGAAAGCAGACATAGTATCGGTAAGTCGCGCCCAGATAGCTGATCCCGACTTCCTGGTTAAGGCAAGGGAAGGAAGGATTGAAGACATCCGCCGGTGCACGGGGTGCGACCTCTGTATGAGCATTGTGAGCAATGTATCGGAGATTATCAAGTGTGCTGTTAACTTTGAAATGGGCAGACGAATATCTGAGACGGAGATTAGACCAGCCAGGACTCCGAAGAAAATCATGGTCGTTGGCGGGGGAGTGGCGGGGATGGAGTTCGCACGGGTCGCCAGCCTGAGGGGACACAAGGTTACGTTGTACGACAAGGAAAGTAAACTCGGTGGCACTATAGCTTCTGTGGCGTCGAGGATTCCCAGACTTAACAACCGTGACCTGTTGAACTCGGTTGCATACCTGTCGTCTCAAATGAAGATGCAACGAATACAGGTAGTATTGAGCAAGCGCGTAACACCTGAGTTCGTTCAAGAACAGAATCCTGATGCTGTGGTATTGGCTACCGGTTCCGTTGCGGCGGCACCTCAGATCCCAGGCATAAACGGAAAGAATGTGATCATGCTTGACGATTACCTCAGGAAACGACCCGGGGTAGGGCCCAGGGTGGTGGTACTCGGGGGCGGGCACGGTTGGGAGACTGCCGTATCGCTGGCCAGGGAGAACAAAGATACGACCGTGGTTGAGGAATCGTCTGAAATCGGCGATGCGCCCTATATTACCAGGATGCGCAAGCCGGTACTCGCGCTCTTCAGCCGGGAAGCAAAGCTGAATATCCTGACAAGCACCAGGGTCCACGAAATTACGGACTGCGGGGTAGTCGTTACCAGCAAGGAGGGCAAAGCGCATCTGCTGGCGGCAGACACCGTCATCATCGCGCTGAACAGGCTGCCCGACAATCATCTGAGGAAAGAGCTTGAGGGAAAGCTCAAGGAAGTATATTCAATAGGTGATTGTGTCAAACCATCTCAAACGATGGAGGCGATACATTCCGCGTCTCGTCTCGCCCGGGAAGTATAGTCCCCCTGCAGAGGGACGAGAAATTCGAGAAGCAGGAGGGTTATCCCATGAAACTACAGGACAAGGTTGCCATAGTGACCGGATCTTCCGCGGGCATAGGTAAAGCCATTGCCATCGCCTTTGGCAGAGAAGGGGCAAGGGTGGTTGTAACCGGTCGCGACGAGAAGCGCACTAATGAGGTAGCCGAAGAGATCAGACGTCTTGGCGCGAGAGCACTGCCCGTACTGGTGAACATTTCCAATGACAATGACGTGAGCAACATGGTCGCCCGGACCCTTTCTGAATTCGGCCGGATCGACATTTTGGTAAACAATGCTGCATTTCGCGACGTCAAGAAGGTAGGGCCGTTCGTTGAGTGTGACATGGCCGAAGTCGAAGCCGAGGTCGTTACTACACTGGTGGGGACTATCCGGTGTTGCAGGAATGTCATACCCCAGATGATCAAGCAGAAGAGCGGCCGGGTCATCAGCATAACCTCTGCCAGCAGCAAGGAACCGCCACCAATGATGCATACTTACGGGGCTAGCAAAGCTGGCATTGCTGCTTTTT
>Ga0209514_10004024_pt1 | contig 20258 bp, 20 predicted proteins | sample Subgrocontami58m_FD_187452 | JGI IMG/M metagenome (GOLD analysis project Ga0209514, IMG submission 187452) | Subsurface groundwater microbial communities from S. Glens Falls, New York, USA - GMW37 contaminated, 5.8 m (SPAdes) (version 3) | ecosystem: Environmental > Aquatic > Deep subsurface >...
TGCTATGAATTATTTTTAAAACGCCCGGCTATTTTAAAAAAATACCAGGACCAATTCAAATATGTTTTGGTTGATGAATTCCAGGATACCAATTACGCTCAATATCAGCTAATTAAATTGTTAGCCAAACCAAAAAACAACATTACCGTGGTGGGCGACGATGACCAGTCCATTTACAAATTCCGCGGGGCCTCTATTGCCAACATTTTGGAATTTAAGCGCGATTTCGCCGGATGTCTGGAAGTTTATTTAACCACCAATTACCGGACTAAGCAAAATATTCTGGACGTCGCTTACAAATTTATCCAGTTAAATAATCCGAATCGGTTGGAAGCCCAGCTTCAAGTTAAGAAAAAAACCGCGGCCGAAAAAACAACGGCCTCAAAATTAACCAAGGAACTTAAGGCGGCCAGAACCGGGAGCGGAGTAATTCAGCATATCCACGCGCCCACTTTGGAACAGGAAGTGGCGGCCGTAGTCAATAAAATAGGAGAACTTTATGAAAAAGTAGATGCTGGCAGTGCCAGCCCAAGCTCTGCGGAGCCGCAGGCGGAGCAGAGCGCAAGCTGGTCCGATTTTGCCATTTTGGTGCGCGCCAATGACCAATCCCGCCCGTTTATTGAGGCCCTGGAACACTCGGGCGTGCCTTATCAGTTTGTGGCCTCGCGTGGACTGTATGCCAAGCCCATTGTTTTGAATTTAATCGCCTTTTTAAAGCTGTTGGATAATTATCACGAATCCGACGCCATGTACCGCTATCTGACTTTGCCCATGTTTAATCTGGAACAGCATGAAATCATCAAGCTTACCCACGAAGCGGCCAAAAAAAGATGGACCTTGTGGGAAACGGCTAGGCAGGCGCGGGCCTGGCTAAGATTGTCCGACCAAGCGCAGAAAAATTTGGATCAGGCCCTGGCCCTACTCGATAAATTTATTGCCCGCGCCAAGAATGAGAAAACCAGCCGCATTGTCTTTGATTTTTTAAATGAATCCCATTATCTTAAATACATTGATTCTTTGGAAGAAGGCAAAAAACGCCAGCTGTTTTCATACCTCGGCCAGTTTTACAAACGGATCAAGGCCTTTGAGGAATTAAACGATGACAAGTCGGTCAAGAATTTTTTGAATCAACTGGGGTTGGAATTGGAATCCGGCGAGCAGGGCGATCTGGCCGCTTTTAACGAAGACGAAGGCCCGGAAATGGTCAAAGTGATGACGGTCCATTCAGCCAAGGGTTTGGAATTTAAATACGTGTTTTTGGTCAATCTGGTGGATCAAAGATTCCCGACGCGCGAACGGACCGACGCCATTGATTTGCCCGATAAATTGGTTAAGGAAATCGTGCCCGAAGGCGATATTCATTTGCAGGAAGAACGCCGCTTGTTTTACGTGGGCCTCACTCGCGCCAAAGACGGTTTGTTTTTAACTTCGGCCGATGATTACGGCGGGGTCAGAAAAAAGAAAATTTCGGTTTTCCTTTCGGATTTGGGATTCAAGCAACCCGAAGTTAAAGAGGCGGTGGTGGCCAAACTGGAAAGCGTCAATCAAATCAAAGCGCCGGCCAATCAGTCCATTAAAGAATTTTTGCCGGTCAAGTTTTCATTTACCCAAATCAAGGATTTTCAAAACTGCCCCAGGGGTTATTATTACAAATACATTTTAAAGATTCCCCTCAAGGGCAATAATTATTTCAGCTTCGGTTCCAGCGTTCACCTGGCTTTGCAAAAGTTTTATGAAGAAGTTAAACGCCGCCAAACTTCCTCGCAGGGTAGTTTATTTGGTCAAAGTAATGGGAAAACTCAACGGGGTCCCTCGCTGGCGCTCGGGACAACCCTCCAGACAGCTCGGCCAAAGTTAATTCGAGATTTAATTAGTTTAGCCGAATTAATTAAGTTCTACGAGGAGGGTTGGATTGAGGACTGGTACGCTTCCAAACAGCAAAAGGAAGATTACTTTAAGCAAGGCAAGGAAATTTTAAAGAATTTTTATCACAGCAAGTATTTGGAAGAATCGGCGCCGGTTTATCTGGAAAAAATGTTCATGGTTAAAATCAACGGTTATAATTTAACCGGTAAAATCGACCGCTTGGATGAAGCGGGCGACGGCTTAAAAATAATTGATTACAAAACCGGCAAGCCCAAGGAAAAATTGGAAGCCGAGGATAAGGAGCAGTTGTTGATTTACCAGGCCGCCGCGACCTCGCTGTTTAATCAGCCCGTTAAGGAACTGGCTTACTATTACTTGGAAAACGATACGATGGTGCCTTTTTTGGGCACGGCTAAGGAGACCGAAAAACTGCTGGCCAAAATCGGCCAAACCATTGAAGCCATCAAGAACTTTGATTTCGTTGGTTTTGTGAATAGACATGAACCCTGTGATTACTGTAAAGATATAATTTAATTTTGCAGAAGGGAGGGGCTTCCGCCTCCACTTCGTTCCGGCGGGTAAACTTTGTTCCTGGTCAGTTTTCAGAAATTGCTTCGGCAGGTATGGCCTAGCCGGGGCTGGTTACCAGTGTTTATTTGTCAGAATAGCATAAAAGTGTTAAAATAAGTCAGAAATAAGATAATAAATCATGACGATAAAGCAATATCTTTGGCTGATGTTAATCTGCACGGTGTTATGCTGGGGCGGATTTTTAATGGTTTTGTTTTTCATCAATCCTCAAAGCGCCGGCACGCTGGGCTTTATCATGTTTTACGCCAGCTTGTTTTTCGCCCTAATCGGCACCTTGGCATTGTTAAGTTATCTTTTCCGCGCGCTGTTCAACCGTATTTACACCAGACAGGAAAAAGTCCAGGTTTCGTTTAGGCAAGCGGTTTTTTTCAGCATCGTGATTGTCGGCTCCCTGTTTTTGCAGGCCCATAATTTAATGACCTGGCTTAACAGCATTTTACTGGTTTTATTGGTTACTTTTTTGGAATTTCTTATCTTATCGCTTAAAAAGGAAGACGGTTATATGGCCGATTAGAAGAATTAATCCCGTCATTGCGAGGAGCGCAAGCGACGAAGCAATCTCAAAATTTGAGATTGCTTCGCTCCCTCCGGTCGCTCGCAATGACATAAAAAAATGGAACTTGATTTAAAAAAACTCAAAGATCAGGCCTTGGCCGAATTTAAAAAATCCAAAACTTTGGCTGATTTAATCAAATTGGAAACCAAGTATTTGGGCCGCAAAGGGGAACTCTCGGCTATATTAAGGAAGGTCAAGGATTTAACGGGCGACGCCAAGCCCAAAATCGGCGCCGCTGCCAATCAGATCAAAGCCGAATTGGAACGAGTTGCTTCCGAGCTTAAGCATGAATTTCAACATCTAGCCGATAAGGCCAAAGCCAAAGAATGGCTGGATGTTACCTTGCCCGGCCAAAAACCAAGGCTCGGGCATTTACATCCCATTACCATCATCACCCGACAACTGGAAGAAGTTTTTAACAAAATGGGTTTTATGGTTTTGGAAGGCCCGGAACTGGAATCGGACTATTACAATTTTGAGTCCTTAAATATTCCCGCCACTCATCCGGCGCGCGATATTCAGGATACTTTTTACATTAAAGACCAGCCGAGTTGGCTCTTAAGAACTCAAACCTCCAACCAACAAGTGCGAACCATGGAAAAATACGGCGCGCCCTTGCGTGCGATTTTTCCAGGGAGGGTCTTTAGATGCGAAGCCACCGACGTGCGGCACGAAACCACTTTTTACCAGCTGGAGGGCCTGATGATAGACAAGGATATTTCCATTGCCCATTTGGTAACGGCCATAAAAACCATGCTTAAAGGCATTTTTAAAAAAGACGTTAAAGTCCGCTTGCGTCCCGGTTATTTTCCGTTTGTGGAGCCAGGTTTTGAAGTGGACGTGTCCTGTTTGCTCTGCGACGGCGAGGGTTGCGGGGTGTGTAAAAAAACCGGCTGGGTGGAAATGATCGGTGCCGGCTTGGTTCATCCCAAAGTGCTTGCGGCCGGCGGACTTAATCCGCGAGTGTGGTCCGGTTTTGCTTTTGGCATGGGCATTAACCGCTTGGCCATGCTTAAATACGAAATTTCCGACATCCGTTTGTTTATGTCGGGCGATTTAAGATTTTTGGAACAATTTTAAGACACCCCACGACCCGCTCGCTACGCTCGCCTGCTCGTGGGGACCCCGGCGCTTCGCGTCCCGACGTTTGCTTCGCAAAGTCGGGACTTGACCAAAGGGGCAAAGCCCCTTTGGAAACCCACAGATATAACTGAGTGGAATTATCAAGTTAATTATGAAAATCTCATTGAACTGGCTCAAAGAATATATTGATCTGCCTAAAGGCGTTACGCCGGCTGACCTGGCTTTAAAATTGACCATGGCCACGGTTGAGGTTGAAGAAGTGATTGAGCAAAAAGACGCTTTTTTAAACATGGTGGTGGGCGAAATTGTGGAAATAATTGACCATCCCCAGGCCGATCGGCTCAAGGTGTGCAAAGTCAAAGCCGGTAAGGAATCGTATCAGGTGGTTTGCGGCGGCAGTAATATTTACAAAGGCCTGAAAGGCGTGTTGGCTTTACCGGGTTCAACGGTCAAATGGCATGGCCAAGGCGGCCCGGTCAAATTGGAAAAAACCGCCATCAGAGGCATTGAGAGTTTTGGCATGCTGTGCTCGGCCCAGGAAATCGGCGCCGGTTATGAATTAAATCCGGTTGGCGGGGTCATTGATTTGCCCGGAGCCAAAGCCGGTCAGTCAGCGGCTGATGCCTTGGGTCAAAATGACGTGATTTTTGAAGTTGACAACAAGTCCATTACCCATCGGCCCGATTTATGGGGGCATTACGGCATTGCCAGGGAAGTGGCCGCCCTGTATAATTTAAAGCTGCAAGATTTAAAAATCGAAAAATTCAAGGAGGGTGCGGACGTTGATTTAAAAATTGAGATTAGCGATCCCGAAAATTGCAGCCGCTACTTGGGTTTGGCCATGGCCGATATTAAAATCGGGCCGTCCCCGGTTTGGATGCAAAGATTATTGCTGGCCACCGGCGTCAGGCCGATTAACAATTTAGTGGATATTACCAATTTTGTGATGTTGGAACTGGGCCGGCCGGCTCACGCTTTTGACCGCCGCGATGTTGAGGGCGATACGATTATTGTCAGGCGCGCAAACAAAGGCGAAAAGTTTATTACCCTGGACGGCATTGCTAGAATTTTAACTGATCAGATGTGCCTGGTTTGCGATGCCAATAAGCCGGTTGATTTGGCCGGCATTATGGGCGGGCAAAATTCAGAAATCAAAAATGACACCAGCGAAGTGATTTTGGAACTGGCCAATTTTAATCCGGTTAATATCCGCAAAACGGCCCAGCAATTAAATTTAAGAACCGAAGCCGCGACCCGTTTTGAAAAAGGGCTGGATCCGGCTTTGGCCGAGCTGGGCTTAAAAAGGATCGTCACCTTGATCCAACAGCTGATTCCGGAGGCCACAGTGGCTAGTAAAATCGTGGATGTTAACCTGGGCAAGCCAGAAGAGAGGGTGATTGAATTGAATTTGGACTGGTTAAACAAGCGGGTGGGCATGGCTATGCCCAAAAAAGAAGTGATTGGCATTTTGGAGCGTTTGTCTTTTACGGTCAAAGACAAGGGCGAAATTTTATTGGTAACCCGGCCGTCATTTAGAGTGGCTAAAGATATTGCCATCCCCGAAGATTTAGTGGAAGAAGTGGCCAGAATTTACGGCTACGATAAGATCGCGCCTCGTTTGCCTCAAGCCGATCTGCTATTGCCCGAAGATAATCTTACTTTGGCTATTGCCAAAAAAGCCAAAGATCTGCTGTCCCAGGCCGCCTCTAGCGCCGAGGTCTATAACTATTCTTTTGTCGGACCCTCGGCCATATCTTTATTGGGTTTAAAAACCACGGATCATTACGAAATTGCCAATTATCTGACCGAAGAACAGCGTTATTTAAGAATTTCATTATTTGAGAATCTGCTTAAGAATTTGCAAAGCAATTCGCGTTTTTATCAAACCATCAACATTTTTGAACTGGGCCGGGTATATACCAAAGCGGACGGCAGTTTTGCCGCTGATGCGAGCCAGAAGTCGTTTTTGGGCAAACAGGAGCAAATGCTGGCCGGTTTGCTGGCCCAAGCGCACCAGCCCAAAATTTTTCTTAAAGCCAAGGGCCTAGTGGAAACCTTACTCGAGGCCCTGGAAGTGGATTATAATTATCATAGTTCCGATAAAGCGCCCAACTATTTAGTAGCGGAACGCTTCTTGGAAATCAAGGTGGCCGATCAGGTTTTGGGCTGGGTCGGGGAACTAACCGATGATTTAACCAAGGAACTGGGCGCCAAAGGTCCAGTGGCCGTTTGGCAGATTCATTTTGAACTGCTGGTCAAATTTTCCCAGGATAAGAAAAAATACCGGTCCTTGCCCAAGTATCCGGGCATGGCTTACGATTTTTCCATTGTCGCGGAGCAACACTCCTCATGGGCTAAAATCAGGCAGGCGGTGGTGGATTTAAACCCGTTAATTAAAAAAGTGGAATTGTTTGATACTTTTAATTTGGAAAAACTGGGGCCTGATAAAATCTCTTTGGCTTTTCACGTTTACTTGAGCGATGACCATAAAACCCTGACTTCGGCCGAGGGCGATGAGTTAAAGGAGAAGATCGTTAATTTGCTGAAAAATAAATTTAAAGCGGAAGTCAGATAAGTCGGTTTTTACAAACTAAGCTTCGCTCGGCAAAGTAAAAATTTTTTGTCCTCGTATCCCTTCCCTCCCCGCCCCGTAAACGAAACTTCGTTTCTACGGGGCGGGCAAGGCGGGTACCCTACCTCGGCCCAAAAAATTTTTCTTTGCCTCGCTCGCATTATCAATAATATTAATAATCCATAACCAATGGAAATATGAAAACAATAAAAAAAATCAATATTCTTTCCCTAGCCAAAGTCATGGGCATTATTTGCGGCGGCGTTTATCTGGTGGCCGGTTTGGCCGTTAATTTTGGGGTTTTGTTTTTGGGCGTGCCGGCTTTGCAAAAGTTCGATTTGCTGGGTTTTGGCTCGGGCATTTTGGCGGTCTTATTGCTGGCCATCTTAATCGGCGCGGTCAGTTTTATCGGCGGCGCGCTGATTGCCTGGCTGTACAATCTGGCGGTCAAAATGGCGGGCGGGATTGTTTGGGAAGAGCAGGAAGTTAAAAAGCCCTTGCCCGATTTTGATCTGGAAAAAATCCGCGCTCGCGAGCATTTAGCGACCAGCGCCAAACCCCAGTCGGAAGTCAACAATGTTTTGAGCAGAGATAATCACGACACCTTTTCCTCTTAATTCAAAAGGCCTTTTGTTGGTAAATTCGGTCATTTTTGACCTTGTTTTCCCTGTTTAAATATGGTATTATTAGGTCATCATTAGAGGTGATTTTTTTGTTAAATATGCCCAAAAACGATAAGGAAAAAAAGCGCCAAACCCCTGTCTCGGCCGGCGAATATACCGCCAAACAAATTACCGTTTTGGAGGGTCTTGATCCTGTCCGCAAAAGGCCCGGTATGTATATCGGTTCCACGGGCAGCGCTGGATTGCATCACCTTATTTGGGAAGCGGTGGATAACGGCATTGACGAGGCCATGGCCGGCCACGCCACCGAGGTGGAGGTGGCGCTCTTGCCAAATACCCGCGTCAGGGTGGCCGATAACGGCCGCGGCATTCCGGTGGATATGCACCCGGTAACCAAGCTTTCGGCTTTAGAAACGGTCATGACCAAACTGCACGCCGGCGCCAAATTCGGCGGCGGCGGTTACAAGGTTTCGGGCGGTTTGCACGGCGTGGGTATTTCGGTGGTTAACGCGCTTTCTTCCTGGATGCGCACCGAAGTTAAAAGAGACGGCAAAATCTACGCGCAGGAATTTAGCGAGGGCAAGCCCAAGTTCAAGCTTAAAACCATCGGCGCGTCCACAGCCACCGGCACTATTCAAATTTGGGAACCGGATAAAAAAATTTTTTCGGTTTTTGAATACGATTGGGACGAAGTTTTAAATCACTTGCGCCAGCAGGCCTACCTAACCAAAGGCGTTAAAATTCTGGCCAGCGACGAACGCGATCCTGATGATCTCAAGCGCTATATTTTTTATTTTGAAGGCGGCGTGGCTTCTTACGTCAGGCATCTAAATCACGCGAGCGTTGTCAATCAGGAAAAAGTTTTTTACGTTAACAAAGAGCAAGACGAGATCAGCGTGGAAATCGGCGTTCAGTACACCGCCGACTTTAGGGAATTCGTGTATTCTTTCGCCAACAACATCCATACCGTTGAAGGCGGCATGCATTTGGTGGGCTTTAGAACGGCTTTAACCAGGGTCTTAAACAATTACGCCCGCAAACAGAATTTTTTAAAGGAAAAAGATGAAAATCTAAGCGGCGAAGACGTGCGCGAGGGTTTGACCGCCGTCATTTCGGTCAAGTTGCGGGATCCGCAGTTTGAAGGCCAAACCAAAGCCAAGCTCGGCAACCCCGAAGTTAGGGGCGTGGTGGAAACCATTTTTAACGATTACTTCGCTTCGTTTTTGGAAGAAAACCCCAAAGACGCGCGGGAAATTTTAAGCAAGTGTCTGCTGGCGGCCCAGGCCCGGCGCGCGGCCAAAGCGGCCCGCGACACCGTTATCCGCAAAGGCGCTTTTGACGGCCTGACTTTGCCGGGCAAGCTGGCCGACTGTTCTTCGCGCAAACGAGAAGAATGCGAACTCTACCTTGTGGAGGGCGATTCGGCGGGGGGCAGCGCCAAACAGGGCCGCGACCGCGCCTTTCAGGCCATTCTGCCTCTCAGGGGCAAGATTTTAAACGTGGAAAAAGCCCGCTTGGATAAAATGCTGGCCAATAATGAAATAAAAAATTTAATCATCGCCATGGGCGCCAACTTTGGCGACCAGTTTGATTTGGCCCAGTTGCGCTATAATCGCATTATTATCATGACCGACGCCGACGTGGACGGCGCCCACATCCGCACTTTGCTTTTAACTTTATTTTACCGTTATTTCCCGACTTTAATTACCGCCGGACATTTATACATTGCCAAGCCGCCTTTGTACCGCGTGCAAAAAGGCAAGGAAGTCAATTATGTTTACTCGGACGATGAACTGGAAGCGTTAAAGAAAAAATACGGCATTACCGAAACTGTCAGCGTTTTTGCCCCAGAGGAGGAAGAGGATCAGGAGGCAACGGGCAAAGCCAAGGAAACCGAAGCGGCCAAATCTTCAAAATTGAATATTCAGCGCTACAAGGGTTTGGGTGAAATGAATCCGACCCAGCTCTGGGAAACCACCATGGATCCGGCCAGGCGGGTGATGAAAAAGGTCAATGCTTTGGATGCCGCCAAAGCCAATGAACTTTTTGAAATTTTAATGGGCAGTGAGGTTTCAACCCGCAAGCGTTTTATTCAGATTCACGCTGCTAGCGTGCGGAATTTAGATATTTAATAAGCTTCAGATTTTTGGCTGCGACTTCGTGACTATTTCGTAAAAATACTTTCAAAGTAATAGTATTACGCCTCGTAGGGGCAGTTCATGAACTGCCCCTACCTTCCTCGTCTTGCCTAAAAATCTGAAACTTCTATGAAAATATTTTTGTAAATCTTTAACCAAAATCTATGTCAGTCCAAACCACAAAACACAAAAACGTCACCTGGGTCAATATTGAAGAACCCACCGAAGCGGATTTAAATTACCTTAAAGAAAATTTTAAGTTCCATCCCTTGGACTTGGAGGACTTAGGCCACGAAGCCCAGCGTTCCAAGCTGGATATTTACCAAGATTACGCCTTTATTATTTTAAGGTTTCCCATCACTTACAAGGATACCAATCTGATCGGCTCCCATGAGCTGGGTATTTTCTTGGGTAAAGATTACTTGATTACCATTCAAAAAAGGCGGATTATTTCCTTGCAGGAATATTACCGCAAAGTGATTGCCGATCCCAAGCTGATGGACGAAGTTTTTGGCGGCAGGCCGGCTTTGTTGTTATATAATGTTTTGGACGAAATGTACCACGCCACTTTGGCCTTGACCGACTGGCTGTTGGCCGAAATCAACCAGGTGGAAAAGGAAGTGTATGATGAAGAAACCAAAACCGTGGTTAAAACCCTGGCTTTACTCCGGCGCAACGTTTTAACTTTTAAAAGCATCATGGAACCCCAGCGCCTGGTTATCCGCACTTTGGTTAATTTGCAAAAAGATTATTTAAGCAAGGAATTTGAATCCTATTTTGACGATATTGCCGATTATATTGAAAGAATCAACAATTTGCTGGAAAACAGCAAGGAACTGGTTGACGGCTTGCACGCCACCAACGAATCATTGACTTCCTATCGTTTGAATAGAGTCATGAGAATTTTAACTATTTTTTCCGTGTCATTATTACCCCTAACTTTACTTACCGGCATTTGGGGCATGAATTTGCAGTCCTTGCCTTTGATTCAGGATGAAACCTCTATCTGGTATATTTTTGCCGGTCTGGCGGTCTTAATTATCGGCGCTTTTGTTTGGATGAAAAAGAAAAATATCATTTAAGTGGCGGATTATAAATTAATCCTTAAAACAAGGCAGTAGTCCTTGTTTTTTGATTGAATAATTGCCAAAGTCGCCCAAAAGTGGTAAATTTTAGGAATGAAAATGTTAAAAAATAACAAACAAATAGTGATTTATCAGGCACCTTCCGGCGCTATTGAGTTTAAAGGCGATTGGAAAAAGGAAACAATTTGGGCTACCCAAGCGCAAATTGCTGAGGTTTTTGACGCGGAGCGCTCGGTTATCACTAAACACGTAAAGAATATTTTGGCCGATAAAGAGCTTGAAGTTGATTCAGTATGTGCAAAATTTGCACATACTGGTAATGATGGCAAAGTTTATCAAGTTCAATTTTATAATTTGGACGTTATTCTTGCTGTTGGATATAGAACAAACTCTAAACGCGCCATAGAATTCCGTAAATGGGCGACTAGAACCCTGCGGGAGTACATTACCAAGGGATATGCAATTAATCGTTCTCGTATCGCCAGTAATTACGAATCATTCATGAAATCGGTCACCGATATCCAGGCCTTGCTTCCGGAATACGTTGTTCTTGATCCTAAAAAGATTCTTGATTTGATCAAGGAATTCGCGGGTACCTGGATGTCGCTTGATGCTTATGATAAAAAAATGCTTAAAACCGTTGGCGCAACCAAAAAAGCCATTAAACTAACGGGCTCCGAACTTACACAAGCCATTGGTAATCTTAAGCAAGAGCTAATTAAAAAAGGCGAGGCCACCGAAATTTTCGCGACCGAACGACAGCATGAGAGCATTCAGGGTATTGTTGGCAATGTCATGCAATCTTTTGGCGGTCAGCCAATTTACAAAACCGTTGAAGAAAAAGCCGCCCATCTGTTGTATTTCATGGTCAAAAATCATCCTTTCATTGACGGCAACAAGCGTTCGGGCGCTTTTGCCTTTATTTGGTTTTTAAGAAAAGCTCGCGTTAAGGGTAGCCGAAATATCAATCCGGCCAGTTTAACGGCGCTTACCCTTCTTATTGCCGAAAGTGATCCGAAAAAGAAAGATCAAATGGTGGCTTTAGTAACCCAAATACTTAAATAATATGACTAATAACGATCAAAACACTAACCTGGCCGAGCTTAAAAAACTCTGCCAACAGTTTAGTGACCAACGCAACTGGGAGCAATACCACAACCCCAAAGATTTGGCCATGGCCTTAAGCATTGAAGGTGGGGAATTGTCCGAGCTCTTTTTATGGCAGGATAATGAACAAATCGCCCAACGCCTTAACCAGGATGCCGAGTTCAGGCAGCAAGTGGCTGATGAATTGGCCGATGTATTAATTTATTGCCTGCAGATGGCCATACGGGTTGATTTTGATATTACCTCCATTATCGCCGCTAAAATGGGCAAAAACGCCCTTAAGTATCCGGTGGAAAAGGCTAAGGATAGCGCTAAGAAATACGATGAATTATAGGCTTTGATTTTTCCACAATTGACAGATTTTAAGGGTTTAGTAAGATAACTCAACAAACAGGGTCAACAGCTCTGTTTTTATTTATTTAAGAATAGTGATATGAATATTAAAAGTTTAAAAATCAAGGATTTACCAAGGGTTTTGCGCCCTAGGGAAAGGTTAATTAAATATGGCCCTTTAAAGCTAAGTAACGCGGAATTGCTAGCAATATTATTAAGTACGGGTAAAAAGGGTGAAAATGTTTTGGAATTGGCTAAAAGAATTTTGAGACAACTTGATAATAGGAAAATCATTGAAGCCAGCTTTGCCGAGTTGAAAAGCATTAGCGGTTTAGGGCCTGCTAAAGCCAGTTTGTTATTGTCGGCTTTTGAATTAAGCCGTAGGTTTTTACAAAACCAGCAATCATCTTTGATTTTATCGCCCCAGGATGTCTGGGATCAATTAAAGGATATTAGGGATAATAAAAAGGAGAGTTTTATCATTTTTTTTCTGGATACCAGAAGCCGGGAAATAAAAAGGGAGATTATTTCAGTTGGTTCTTTAAATGCCAATCTGGTTCATCCGCGGGAGGTGTTTGAGCCGGCCATTAAATATTTATCGGCCCAGCTGATTGTGGCCCATAATCATCCGTCAGGGGATCCGGAGCCGTCGCAAGAAGATATCGCCACTACTAAAAGATTGGTTAGCGCGGGTAATATTTTAGGCATAGAATTATTGGATCATGTGATTGTTACCAAGGAGAACTTTTACAGTTTTAAGGAAAATAATCTTATTTGACAATTTATTAGATGTACGTTATTATGTACACATAACAATTAAGCATAATAATATGAATATTAAGAATATTATTTCTATTTCCGAGGCGCGCAAAAAGATTTTTGATTATGCCGAAAAAGTGCAAAAGCCGGGTGTTTATTATACTTTTACCGAAAAGGGTCGGCCTAAGGCGGTTCTTATGAGCGCCGAGGAGTTTGAATCTTGGCAGGAAACTTTAGAGGTGATGCGTGATTTTCCGGAGCTAAAAAAGGATATTGAGATTGCGGAAAAAGAATACCAAAAAGGCGATTATATTACTTTGGAAGAATTTATAGCCAAGGAGGGCTATGTTTTAGCGGATAAAAGCAAGAAAAAATATGCAATATCAGGTCGTAATTCCAAAAAAAGTTCAAAAAGAACTAAGTAAAATAGATAGCCGCTACATTGCCCGCATTACCGCAGTTTTAATTGCTTTGGCCGGCGATCCTTTTTTGGGTAAAAAGTTGGAGGGGGATCATAAGGGAGAACGTAGTTACGAGGTCTGGCCTTATAGGATTATCTACCGGATTAAACAGCTCGAATTAGTGGTTCTAATTATTAAAATTGGCCATCGGCAGGGGGTTTATTAGACTATCAATTTAATAATAAAGTTAAGAAACGGGGTTAAAACTCCGTTTTTTAGTTTATATTTATATATGACAATTTGGAATATAACATAATGGAATATATAATAGTAATTATATGAATAAAGTAATTTACTCAGAGGACCATAAATTTATAGTTGAGCAATTAAAAAAAGCCCGCCAAAATGCCGGATTAGATCAAGAACAGGTGGCTGAATTACTTGGTAAGACTCAATCTCATGTTTCTAAGGTAGAAGCCGGGCAGAGGCGAATTGATGTTGTTGCGTTGAAAGAATTTGCTAGGATTTATAAAAAACCGATGGAGTATTTTTTGAAATAATATGACAGGAAAAAAGAAAGAAAAATATAGCTCAAAAAAGCATCCAGTCTTGGAACATATTTTTCATAAATATTATTACTCAAAGAAACCTCAAAAAATTATCCGCTTTTATCTTAAAGATATTTCAGAGGGTTATAAAGTTAATAAGATTTCTGAGCCAGCTTCCATTTCTAATACAATTCTTGATTTAACAAGGCAAGATCGTGGAATTAGTTCTCGGTTACCAAAATCAATATTATCACTTGGATATGACCTAAGAAAAAAAACTGGACAAGATAAAGAAGGTCATAAATATGCAGGCGAGTTTGTCTTTGTTGGCGTTGGAGGAGTTCTAAAATCATGGCTTGCTTGGCCGGATGGCATAGAAGTAGTTACTATTGATTCCACTCCCTTACCATCGTCGGTAGCTTCACTTATTAGGCCAGATGAGGCGGGTTTATTTTCTGTTATAGATTATGTTGATATTTTTTCAAAAATATTACATAGTGGTCAACGAACTATTTATCGTGTACAAAATCCAATGAAATGGCAACCTAATGAAATTGACGGTTTTTATGTTTCTCAAGTTGGTGCGGAAATAGATCTGTATCCTGTTGAGGCAAAGGCCCTAACAACTGGCGATGAAATAAACCTTGATCAATTGCGAGGCGGATTCGAAACTGTAGTGAAGCAAATGAAAAGAATTGGGCTAAATGCAAATATACAACAAATTGCTATAAAGATGATTGAAAATGGAATTAATATTGCTGTATTCCCTATGAACCAGGTGCCCGTAACACCAGAAAAATATTACACCGTTAAGTTTAATCCAGTTATCCACAATTGGTGTAAAAAAGAATAGTAGTGTAATATAGATATATTCCTTTTTGGAATACTTGAATATGCCTTTTAAATATCATCCACCTACAAGACAAATCTGCGAAGTCTGTCAAAAAATAGATGACAGCATACATCCAATTGTAAGTACAAGCAGGGGTAAGGCATCGGCTGCTGATAATTTTCCAATTCATAATTGGTATAATTTTGTTCTTGGCTATACACCAGAATTTCCGGATTATATTTTAAAGAGAGAGCGTATATCAAGCAAAAAATTTGTAGTGGATCCATTTTTAGGATCAGGAACTACGATGGTTTGCTGTAAAGCAAAGAGCATTCCTTCTGCAGGCATAGAGGCTAATGATTTTTTTGAATTTGCTGCAAGGGTTAAATTAAATTGGCGACTTAATCCAAAGGTATTGCGAAAATATCAAAAGAAGGTTTTAGAAAATGTAAAGAATGAACTCTCTTTTTATTTTTGGCCAATTTCACACAAAAAAAATCAACTCCCCCTTAACAATGCTAGTAACCTTGATCCATTTGAATATGCGAAAAAACATAGGCCCAAACTTCTTTTAGAAAAGTATGTTTCTGATTTGCCATTTACTAAACTCGAACTCATAAAGAAAGGAATAGAAAAGATTAAATGGCCAGCGAAAGGGATAAAAGATTTTTTTTATCTTGCATACTCAGGTACAATTTTGCCTTCTTCAAATGTCAGATACGGTCCTGGATTTGGTGTTATAAAAGCAAAAATTGACATTGATGTATTTGGTATTTTTATAAAGCGATTAGAAAGAATGATTTTAGATATTGAAAATATAAATAATAAGCAAGCTCTGCTTACCGAATCAAGGGTACACCTAGGTGATGCAAGACAGTTATCAAAATATCTAGAAAGTAACTCTGTTGATTTTATGATAACATCCCCTCCATATCCAGGTGATCACGAATACACAAAACACTCTAAATTAGAATTGATTTTTAATGGGTTTGCTTATTCACTTGATCATTTTAGGGAAATTAAACAGAGAATGTTGCGTGGTTCAACGACTAATATTTATAAAAATGATAACGAGGGCGAGGATGTTAAAAATATGAAATCTATCGCAATCATTGTAAGAGAAATTGATAAACGATTGAAAGAGGATCATGCTACAAGTGGATTTGAAAAACTTTATACTAAATTGATTTGGGAATATTTCGGAGGGATGTATAAAGTTTTTAAGGAAGCTAAAAAAGTTTTAAAGTCTGGCGGTAAGTTTTCATTATTAGTCAGCGATTCTCATGCATTTAAAATGGTTCATATTAAAACAGCGGAACTATTAAAGGATATAGCTGAAAAGGCTGGTTTTCATGATTGTAATATTGAACTTTGGCAGTATAAGGTTAGTACTTCACACAAATATAAACTACTAGAAAATATTTTAACTGTAAAAAAATAATAACTTAACTAACAAAAAACATGAGCATACTTTGGACAATACTAGCGGCAGTAGTGTTTATCGTCTTAATCTCCATCAGGCAGATTAATCAGTATCAAAAGGGGCTTAAGTTTCGCCTAGGCAAATACATCGGGCTCATGGAACCCGGCTGGAGAATGGTCTGGCCGATTTTTTACTCTTACAAAAAAGTGGATTTGCGGGTTAAGGCGGTTGACGTGCCCAATCAGGAGGCCATTACCAAGGATAATATTTCGGTCAGCGTTAACGCCGTTATTTATTACAAGGTGGTTGACGCCAGCAAGGCGGTGCTGGAGGTGGAGGATTTTTATTACGCCATTTCGCAAATGGCTCAAACCACCATGCGCAACGCCGTCGGCCAGGTGGATTTGGACGGTTTGCTTAGTCAGCGCGATAAGGTTTCGGAAAGCATCAGGAATATTATTGATAAGGCCACCGACCCCTGGGGCATTAAGGTCAATGACGTGGAATTAAAAGACATTACTTTGCCCGAAGAAATGAAGCGGGTGATTGGCCGGCAGGCCGAAGCGGAACGCGAAAAGCGGGCCATTATTATTCAGGCCGAAGGCGAGGTGCTGGCCGCCAGCAACATGGCCAAGGCCGCGCAAACCTTGGCCGCCGCTCCGGGTGCTTTGCATTTAAGAACCTTGCAGTCCATTAACGATATTAGTTCGGATAAATCCAATACCATTGTTTTTGCCGTGCCGTTGGAAATTTTACGGGCGTTTGAGGGTATGGGTAAAAAGAGCGAAGGAAATAAAGCCGAAGTGGAGTAAATAAGTCTAAAAACGTGAAAAATGAGGATTTTTATTATTTTTTCACGTTTATGCTGATAAAAGCGTGAAGAGGATAAAAAAATATGAACATATGGCAGGCGTATATTGTTGAATGTTCGGATAAAACTCTTTACTCCGGCATCACAACTAATCTAAAAAGGCGGCTGGGGGAGCATAATAATTCGCCTTTGGGCGCTAAATATACCAGGGGCCGCCGTCCGGTAAAGTTGGTCTACTCGCGCGTATTCAAAAATAAATCGTTGGCGACCAAGGAAGAGGCGAGGATTAAAAAATTGTCCAGAAAAGAAAAGAGGAGTTTAATCACAAAATAATAAATAGCCAAAATAAATCGGTTATGGTAAGGTAGTAAGATAATCAACTAATTCTATAAGCATATGGACAACGTATTTGATCCCGAAAAAATGGCCGCCTTAAAAAATATCAGGCAAAAAGCCGTAATAATCGGCTTGGTTGTTTTGGGCGTAATTTTACTTTTTGGCTCGTTGGGCACGGTGGGCGCCGGCGAAAGGGGAATACTGCTGCAGTTTAGCGCGGTTAAAGACAAGGTTTTTGACGAAGGCCTTTACTTTAAAATTCCCTTTATCCAGCAGGTGGTAAAAATGGACGTTAAAATCCAAAAGGATGAAGTGCCGGCCAGCGCTTCCTCTAAGGACTTACAGGTTGTTACTTCCAGAGTTGCCATTAATTACCATCTGGCTCCGGAAAAAGTAAATAATATCTGGCAGGAGATTGGCCGGGATTACAACTCGCGCATTATCTCTCCCTCCATTCAGGAAGCGGTTAAAGCCGTGACCGCTAAATTTACCGCCGAAGAGCTGATTATTAAAAGAGAAGATGTTAAAGACCAGATTAAAATGAATTTAGCCGAACGGCTGGTTAAAAACAATATTATCGTTGATGAAATAAACATTATCGCCTTTGATTTTTCCAAGGCCTTTAATGACGCCATTGAAGCTAAAGTTACCGCCGAACAGCTAAAGCTTAAAGCTGAAAGGGATTTGGAAAGAATCAGGATTGAAGCCGACCAAAAAGTGGTGGAAGCCGAAGGCAAGGCCAAGGCCATTAGGACCGAAGCGCAGGCCTTAAGTTCCAACCCCAAGGTGGTGGAGCTTAGGTGGATAGAAAAATGGGACGGCAAAGTACCCCAGTATTGGGGCAATGCTTCGCCTTTTATCGGCATTAATAATTGATAAGTTGCCAAAAAGACAGTTAAGTAAAAAAATCACCCCGTCCCGACGTTGCCTTGGCAAGTCGGGGCGGGGTTTTTGGTTGTCCGGGAATCAGGCAGCGATCGAGATCTGCTCGATGAATTCCGCCAGTTCCAGAGCAAACTTGGAAGTGTCAATAAACCGGAACTCAATAAAAGTAAGCAGAAATCTTCTTGGTTTCATGCCTTCGGGCCATGTTTCGCGCCATAGGCAAGTTTGATTCGCCTTAAGTAAAGTGTCCTTATCAAAAGCTGACAGGTTTACTTGGGGTTTGTACTGTTTGTCTATCAAATGAAAAGTATCATTGCTGATACCCATCAGGTAGTCAAAGCAACCTTTACGAATCTCGCTTTTAAAGGTAATCCAAACCCTTCTGCTTCCCCAACGCTCTAAAGAAAGATCGAGAATCCTGACAACCTCAAGGTAATCCATTATTTATCCCTTTGTTTTGATTGTGCGTTGAATTCTGTTTTATACCAAAAATCTTTATTTTTGTCAAATTTTAAAATTAGCTTTTTTTATTAATTTTTGTTAAAATGTTTAGGTTGGTTTAACTTATTAACAATCCACTAAAATGAAAAAAATAATGGTGCTTGGCGCCGTTTTGCTCTTGGGTCTGACCGGCTGCAGTTTGGGGGGATATAGTTTAAGTAAAATGAAAACGATCGGTATTGATGAAGCCAAAGGCCAGGCCTCCTCGTTTATCAACAATTATCTGGTCAACCAACAGAGTCAGGTAACTTTAGGGGAGCTTAAGGAAGAATCCGGAATTTATTCCATGGAGGTCAATTTGGTTGACGGCAAAAAAGTTACCGCCTATATGACCAAGGACGCCAAATATTTTTTCACCGAAGGCCTTGAAGTGGAAAAAGTCAAGCAAGAAGCGGCTGCTAAATCCAATGCTTCTGCCGCTGAACAATTGCAAATCGAAACTTTGGTTCAAGGCACAGGCGAGAGGCAGGCCAAAATCGGTGACACGGTTGCCGTTCATTACCAAGGCACCCTGGAAAACGGCACGGTCTTTGATTCCAGTTATGATCGCGGCGAACCCATCACCATTATCCTGGGTCAGAAAACGGTTATTGAGGGCTGGGAACAAGGCTTATTGGGCATGAAGCCAGGAGAAAAAAGAAAGCTGATTATTCCGCCGGCTTTGGCTTACGGTGAAGAGGGTAAAGGTCCCTCCATTCCGCCCAATTCCACTTTGATTTTTGAAGTTGAACTGGTTTCCATAAATAATTAATCTCGTCATTTTAAGTGTCGTGAATAAATATCCCCTTGCTACCAGCAAGGGGATATGCTATAGTAGATTAAACAGCCCCGAGAGGGCTTTTAAAAAACTTTAAATTGGCATGCCCTGAACCGGAAGAAGTTCTGGTTTAGGGCTAATCTTAGAAGAATATGGCTATTAAACTTATCGAATATATCAAGGAATCCAAAGCGGAATTAAAAAAAGTGGTTTGGCCCACCAAACTGCAGACCCGCAACCATACTTTAATGGTCATCGGCATTTCTTTGGCCGTAGCCGCTTTTTTGGGCGCCGTGGACCTTGGGTTGAATAAATTACTAGAACTTTTCGTTTATTAATTTTTACTGTCATTGCGAGCAGGCCCGCATAGCGGGCCGATCCCTCGCTTCGCCCCGCTTAGCGGGGCTTCGCTCGGGACAGGCTCCGCAATATCATATTTCAAATTAACATAAACTATGCCTAAGCAAACACTTCAACAGGGCAGACGCTGGTATGTCCTGCATACTTATTCCGGCTACGAAGAAAACGTTACCCGCAATTTAAAACAGCGCATTGAATCCATGGACATGGAAGACAAGATTTTTGACGTGCTGGTGCCCACCGAAACCAAAATTAAAATCAAGAACGGCAAACGCACCACCAACCGGGAAAAAATTTTTCCGGGCTATGTTTTGGTCAACATGATCGTGACCGACGATTCCTGGTACGTGGTCCGCAACACGCCCAACGTGACCGGCTTTGTCGGCAGTGGCACCACCCCCACTCCGGTTTCTGAAGAAGAAATCAAGGAACTCCAGCGCCGAATGGGCGTGGAAGAGCCGACTTACAAAGTGGACGTGACCGTGGGTACGGCCGTTAAAATTTCCGACGGTCCGTTTAAGGATTTTGAAGGCAAGATTTCCGAAATTGACGAATCCAAGGGCAAGGTCAAAGTTCTTATTTCTTTGTTCGGCCGCGAAACGCCGGTGGAACTGGATTCCTTGCAAATCAAGAAATTATAAATTTTTGTGTCATTGCGAGTCCTGAACTTTAGCGAGGGACGCGGCAATCT
>Ga0209514_10004030_pt1 | contig 20232 bp, 15 predicted proteins | sample Subgrocontami58m_FD_187452 | JGI IMG/M metagenome (GOLD analysis project Ga0209514, IMG submission 187452) | Subsurface groundwater microbial communities from S. Glens Falls, New York, USA - GMW37 contaminated, 5.8 m (SPAdes) (version 3) | ecosystem: Environmental > Aquatic > Deep subsurface >...
CTTTAGGCAGAAAATATATAAAATCATCCATTAAAACTCAAAGATGTAGTGCCGAAAAATGAAGGGCAAAAATTGCAACCACCAGATATTGCAAGAGATACGATTTCTACTTGTCGAACTTGGGTTAAGGCAATACTGCAGAATGGATTTTATGTCCTTGATCTTCATGCCGCTCCAGCCTTCGAGGGTTATGACCCTTCTCATTTCAAGGCATTTCTTCCCTTTTCGCGTCCGATTTCTCCGCAAACAAATGCCTTAGCCTTCTTTGCATTCATGATATGCCTGGCATTTCTTTTCTTTACTAAAAAACCTCGCAAAAATATCTTCTTGTCTATTGTTGGAGGTGTATTTCTTGGAATCCTTATACATCAATACTACTTTTTCTGGGTGTATGGAGGCGTGGTGCTTGGCATATTGATAATTTCCTCGCTTTTTTTCGCGCGCAAACTTACAACTGCATTCCTAATAATGGGCACGTGTGCAATTATTATCGGTCTCCCGGTTTTCCTGAAACAGTGGGAAACAACACCTGCGCAAGTTGATCTTCAAACAAGGATGGGATTTTGTTCCATGTATAATTATGTGCTGCCGCCGAAGAGCTGGTGGATAATTTCTCTTTCTGGCTGTGTTATCTCAGTATTTCGCAAAATCCGTCCGGCTAAAAATCAACTGCTTCTGGCCTTTGCTTTTTTACTTGCCGCTCCCGTGGTTTTAAATCAACAATTGATTACCGGAAGGGGAATCCAGGTAATGCATTTCGTTTACCTGCCAATAAGCTTTGGGAACTGGTTGGCGTTAGCGATACTCATTGCCAACTGTTCGAAAGGCTGGCCGGGTCAAAATAAGATGTTGCGGTACACGACAACTACTATTGTCTTACTCTTTGTTACAAATGGAGTATATGTCCAGACGAAAGACTACTTAAGGGTTGCTAATACATCGCACTTCCGGGCCATGGTTGCTGAAAAAGCGTTGAGGGCAAATGGGCTTGTCAGCAGCAACAAGGTTATTGCCATGCCATTCCTGGCATGGGAAGTTTCGGCGCCCCTTTCCGGCAGGCCTGTCTTCCATTCTTACGGCGCCGTACATTCACTTGTAACAACGGAAGAACTTCGCCATCGCGCAGTGGTTCACGGATGGTTGTATGGGTACGATATTGGGGCAGGAGATGCATCAACAGAACAACTCTCTGGTTCTGTCTGGCACCTTACCCCTTTATCGCAGAGGAGGGGTGGCACAAAAGAACAATTACTGGAAGATGTTGCCGAAGTTAACGCCGGAAAAGTGGCGTCAATTAGACAAAGGTATTTATTGGACGCAGTTCTCTATCCGCCAGGTATGGAATGCGCCTCACGGCGATTACTGAATGTTTTACACGGTTCGTATGTAATAGACTTAGAGGATGGTTGGCAGTTAGCGATGTTACCCGACGCAAAAAATAAGAGAGATAATCAGGCGCAACATTTTTAACGATATTATTCTCTTTTAATCCAATCAAAAACTATGCTATAAATATACAAGCAAGTATCCGTTTATTCTGGCAGTTTGAGTCTTTTTATGAATGCCTGTTTGCCGAGAAAAAAATTCCATTTAAGCAAACCCATATTCCTCATTTTCCTACTGGCGCTGATTACCAGGGTATTATTCAATATCTTCTTTGTAGGTATAAATGACGTCCCCGTGGCAGACGCAACGGATTATCACCAGATTGCATTGAATTTGCTAAATAACAGCACCTATTCATCAACCTCCCGTGCGCCCCTCTTGCCTTTTTTTATTGCAATTTTATACAAGGTCTTTGGCGTTAACTATTTCATCGTTAGAATATTTCTTTCTATAGTAAGTTCTTTCATTTGTTTGACCGTTTACAAAATCACCAGAGAACTATTTAACGAGCAAATTGCCCTTATAGCAGCGTTTATTTCATCCATATACGGGATGATGTTTTACTGGTGTGGTTTCCTGTTGACAGAAACCCTGTGTACTTTTTTCCTCACCCTTGCGGTACTATACCTTGTTAAAAGCTCAAAAAACCCCCGATTGAGATACCTGGTTTCTGCGGGTATATACCTTGGGCTTGCCTCATTAGCCCGTCCATTTGTCTTCCCTTTTTTCATAGTATTACCGTTGTGGGCATTTGTGTCTTTTAAAAATAATTTAAAGATGGCCTCAAAAGCCTCTCTTGTAATAACCTTGGCAATGTTTTTAGTAATACTCCCCTGGATAATAAGAAATTATGTGGTTACCCACAAATTTGTTTTTATTACATCACAGGGCGGACAAACATTTTTAGGCGCTAACAATCCAAAAGTATTAGAGTGCTTTAAAGGGGGATGGATACATCCGACAGAGTCTGGATTGTTTGATGAGAAGGAAATTAGTCATTATTTAAAAACCCTGTCTGCAGAAGATGCAGATAAATTGTGCTGGAAGAAGGGGATTGCCTTTGTAAGTAAAAAGCCTTTATTTACATTAAAACTTATGGTGTATAAATTTAAACTATTCTGGCACCTCAACAAAGACACAAGCTTTTTCTCCCTAGAGTATTTCTTTGTGCTCCTATTTGCTATCTACGGTTCGATCCGATCTCTTGAGGGTTTTGCTAGCACATCCATTTTGTATTTATTACCTGTATTTTTCACCCTAATGTCCTTGGTGTTCTGGGGAGACGACAGAATAAGAAGTCCCATAGAACCATTGCTGGTTATATTTGCGGCCTACGGGATAGGCCGTGTTTTAAGCGAAGGGAATTATGAACAAAGAGCCTTTTCTTGAGCCTGTCCTCAGAAGGTTGCGCATGAAGAAGATCCTGCATCACATACCGAAAAATAGTTACCTTTGTGATTTTGGGTGTGGATCAAAAACCCTTTTTTTGCATACGTTAAAATCAAACATCCGTTTAGGGGTTGGTCTCGACTTAGCAATAAACTTACAAACAGACGAGAAAATCAAACTAATTGTGTGTAATTTAGAAAAAGATATCCCTTTACAATCAAACACATTCGATGCGGTTACTTCTCTTGCTGTGCTTGAGCACCTGGACAATCCCTTGCAAAACCTGAAAGAAGCGTACAGAATATTAAAAAGAACTGGCGTGCTTCTTTTAACAACACCCGCTCCGGCCAGCGAGAGGGTATTAGAATTTTTTGCATATAAATTGGGAATTTTGTCTGTGGAGATGATAGGTGGTCACAAGCACTATTTTGATAAAAAAACACTCAGAGAAATGGTTATTCTCGCAGGGTTTGAAGAAAAAAATATAACGATAAAGAGTTTTCAGGCAGGATTTAATAATTTTGTAATCGCAAACAAATGAGAGTTTCTATTATTATCCCCGTTTTTAACGAGATTAAGACACTTCAGCTCGTTGTTGAAAAAATCATTGCGGTTGACATACCGAAAGAAATAATTATTGTTGACGATGCCTCGACAGATGGGACACATGCGTTAATTGAAAACGAATTAAAAGGAAAAGTAGACAAGGTTGTATATCATTCCTTTAACCAAGGCAAAGGCGCCGCGCTGCAAACAGGCTTTAAACACGCCACCGGCGATGTTGTTATTATCCAGGACGCGGATATGGAATATAATCCAGGCGAGTATACGCTACTTTTGCAGCCCATCCTCGACGGCAAGGCAGACGTCGTGTACGGCTCTCGTTTTGTGGGACACGGGCCGCACAGGGTACTTTTCTTCTGGCACGCCGTCGCAAACAAAATCATTACCACCCTGTCAAATATGTTCACGAATTTGAATTTGACAGATGTAGAGACGGGTTTTAAGGTGTTGAGAAAAGACATCTTGGACAATATCTGTCTCGAGGAAAATCGGTTTGGGTTTGAAATAGAAATTACCATCAAGCTTGCGCGCCTCAAATGCCGCATATATGAAATCGGTGTTTCATATTGGGGACGGGATTACTCTGAAGGCAAGAAAATAACGTGGAAAGATGGCATTCGGGCTGTCTTCTGTATTCTGAAATATGGAATATTTAAAAAAAACAAATAATACTTCATCTGGAAATTATAGAAATCTCGAAAAGATCGGCATAAATGTACTGATACCCATCCTTCTTCTAATAATTGCCGCTCTTCCAAGGTTTTTTTTTGCGCTAGGTTCTTTGTCTTTGGATGAAGCCGATTATACCCTGGCTTCCATGAAGGGATTTTGGGCGAATTACTTTGATACAGACTTTACCAGAGAGCTGAGACATTATCATCCGCCTGTTTTCGTTTATCTTGTTTCGCTCTGCACATGGTTGGGTGGAACCTCAGAATTCTTCATTAGACTTCCTTCTATCGTATTTGGGGTATTAAACTGCCTCTTGTTATATTTTGGGTCTTGTGTTTTATTTGATAAACATCAGAGATTGATAGGTTTTATCTCGTCATTCCTATTGGCCATTTTCCCACTTCATATAGATGCAAGCAAGCAGGCTGTCTGGCACTGCATGTCATCATTTCTTTCGACATTAATACTAATAATATTTATCCACAGTCTAAAAAAACACAAAGACAGGTTTTTGTTCATTATTTTTATAATATTCGGTGTATATTTTGCCACCTTTGAATACAGCTTTATTGTCGGTATCGCTTTAATAATTTCGATATTAATGGTGGAAAATGTATGGACAAGTAAAAAAGAACTTATTGCAGCATTGTTTATAGTAGGATTATTATCATTATTTTCCTTAATAATTTTAATTTTCCTTTGGGCCGGAGGCGTTCTAAGATTACATCTTTTCAAGAATCTTATTTTCTTTGTAAAGTATGCAAAACAGGGACACCCTGTATATTTCCTTGGTAAAACTGTTTATCATCTTCCTTGGTGGAGCTACATCTATTGGTATGTACAAGCTTATCCGTTATTTTTGATTCTTTTTATTAGTGGTTTGATCTATTTGGCATACCTGCTGTTTAGCAAAAAACTGGAAAAACACCTTCTGCCACTGCCCATATTTCTCACAATTTTTCTGGCGGCAATGTTTAGGCAGCACATTATAGTACCCATATATAGTCTTCACACAACACCAATTTTTTGCCTTCTCGGAGGGATGTTAGCAGCACACCTGCTAACAAACCACAATTTATATCTGAAATTCGTTTCCATTACTTTCCTTCTGTTTTTAACCATAACGAGTGCCTTCTCAGTGATTCGATCGCAAGATAATGATAACCAATTCAAAGATACCGCACAATTTTTGGAATCAGCAGCTTCTCCAACAGATGCCATTCTATCTTGGTATGGGTCCATTTTGAAAGTTTACTTACCGAATCATCGTATCGAATCTTATCCTTTCGGCAATATTGATACATCCCTTCTGGATAAAATTAAAATGCACAAATTTAAATTTATTATTTTTCATAAGTGTTATCTGGAAAGATGGCCGGACGACCCAGGTTACAAATATGTCAGGAAAAACCTTAGATTTTTGAAAAAATATATGTCAAATGATATAACCCTACTTGAAATATTTGAGGATCAGGATTACAGGTAACCATGAAATGCTCAAAAAATCTTAGTATTCTCTATCTAATTGGCGACCGCGGACTGGACCTGACAAAAGGTGAGGGATATAAAATCCATGTCTTGAAAATCATTGATGGATTGAAGAAAAAGGGGCACAAGGTATTCCTTCTGACCATAAATGAAAGTCTGTCGTTACCAGAATTTGATAATTATTTAACCATTCGGCACACGTACTTCCGGTTCTTCTTCCACCGTTTTTTCCCGTTTACCGGAACTCTGAACAGCATAAATATACTGAAACATATTATCAGACTGCACAAACGCCGCAAATTTGATGTTATTCACGAACGCTTTGGCTTATACTCGTTTGGTGGAATACTAGCGGCAAAGATACTTCATATTCCGCATCTGATGGAAATTAATGGGCCTGGCATTGAAGAAAAAAAATTATTTACACAAGATATTGCCCCAATCCAAAAGTTTATGGCGAAGTCGGTTCGTAAATTTTGTCTGAGAAACACAAGCCACATCATTGCTGTTTCGAATAATCTGGAAAAGTTTTTGTTCGATAATGCTGTGGTTAAACAAGAAGACAAGATTACGGTATTGCCCAACGCTGCAGACGTAACGGCATTCAGCAAGCAGTTCGACAAGCAGCGTCTCAAAGCCGCTCTGCATCTAGAAAACAAATTTATTATTGCATACACGGGAACGCTTCAGGTATGGTATGCCATCGAAGACCTTGTCTCTGCGATGCCATTAGTTGTTGAAAAAATTCCCAATGCATTTCTCCTTATCGCAGGAGAAGGGCAGGCAAGGGAAAAACTCGAAAAACAGATAAAACAATTGGGGATTTCCAATCATGTACAGTTCACTGGTTATGTTCCCCACAGCAAAATACCCGAGTTTATTTCACTTGCTGACGTCGTCGTTGCACCTTACAAAGAAGTAGGGATGGCATTTTTTAACTCTCCGATAAAGATTTTTGAATATCTTAGCGCAGGAAAGGCCATAGTTGCCACAAAGATTGGGCAAATCACAGAGATATTACAAGATCAACACACGGCATTATTAGTAACACCCAGCCGTATAGAGGAGTTAGCAAATGCCATTATCCGTTTAGCTCGTGACGAGCAATTAAGGAACTATTTAGCAAAAAATGCTAAAATAGAAGCGCAAAAGTATTCCTGGGACAGACATGTTGACCAAGTCGTTAATATTTACAGAAAATTAATTGTGTAACCGCAGGAATACCGTGTAACATGGCCACAGCTAAAATAGAATACAGATTCCGCAGATTAAACAAAGCTTTTAAATTTCACAAAAGGAGGAGCGATAATGAAGGTGAGCATTATTCCGATCGTCGTCTTAGTCATGCTGACCACTTCTTGGTTTGGAGAAAATCTGTTTGCAGAATTAACAAAATCAGATGCAGAAGAAATACGGAGGATAATGAAGGAAGAAATTCAGCATGTAGATAAACGAATTGATGATTTGCGTGATACCTTGAGATCAGAAATCGGCGCCGTGCGGTCAGAAATCAGCGATATAAAAGCGGAAAACAAAGATATAAAGTCTGATATTAAGGATGTAAGGTCTGAAATCAAGGCCGCAAAATCTGAATTACAGGGATTTATGTTGTGGGGCTTCGGGGTTGTATTTGCCGGCATCTTCGCCCTTATTGGTTTTGTTTTGTGGGATAGAAGGACTGCACTTGCCCCTGCTATTAGAAAGAATCAAGAACTCGAAGAAAGGGAGAGCAGGATGGAGTTGGCTTTGAAGGAATATGCGGAAAAAGAGCCGCGGCTAAAAGAGATATTAAAACACGTCGGATTAATGTAGTATTGGACAAACGTGCCACAACGAAAAATAAACATCCTTTACGTGATAGATACGCTTTTTATCGGCGGGGCGGAACAGCATGTAGTTACCTTATGCAAACATCTGGATAAGGAAAGGTTTCATATTGTAGTCTGTACCCTCTTCAGCCGTAACCTCTCGGAAGTCGAACCCCTTGCGGTTGAAATTGAAAAAATGGGCATCAGGGTTGTACGGCTTGGGCTAACCACCTGGCGGGATATCCCTACCTTCAAAAAATATTTGAATCTCATTGACGAAGAGAAGATAGATATTATTCATGCCCATACAGTTCCGGCTGATTTCTGGGGGTGCCTGATCGCAAAATTATTCAGACATCGCAAAACCATCGTCAGCTTGCACGGCCCCGACCTGAGACAAACGTTTATATCCAGGCTTCACAGTAAACTCGTAAATATATGTCTGACGGACAAAATTATCGTGTGTTCAAATTATTTAAAACATATTGCCATACATGAAAGTTTTGCAAGAGCGGATAAAATTATCGTCATTCCTAACCCAATAGATATTACTGTATTTAAACACGAAAAAAAGGGATTTAATATTCGCATGGAATACGGTATTTCTGGTGACACTATCGTTATTGGAAGTGTTGGCCGTTTTATAAAAGGCAAAGGGTATGAAATTTGTTTACAGGTATTTGCCAGGGTAATAAGCCGGTATCCAAAATTAAAATTCTTGTTATGCGGTTACGGAGAAGAGGAAAATTTTTATAAAACTGTCAGCAGAGATCTGGGTATTGAAGATAATGTCATATTTACAGGCCGCAGGTTGGATATTGATGAAGTAATGGCAGCCATAGATATATTCCTTTTTCTTCCTTGTGATGGCGAAGGCTTTGGACTTGTAGTGGCAGAAGCTATGGCTTCAGGAAAACCCGTGGTTGCTTCCAATGTTTACGCTATTCCCGATATCGTTCTAGATAATAGAACAGGGTTTTTGCCTTTTCCTGAAAAACCCGTATCTGCTATGGAAAAAGTTGATATTGTTCCATTTGCTGAAAAGGTGCTGTACCTTATCAAAAATCCCGAGATAAGAAAAACGATGGGCATGCAGGGCCGCCGGGTTATGGAAGAAAAATACAGCACTGAAGTCGTAATAATCCAAATCGAAAAACTCTATGAAAAGGTATCCTGTCGCTTGCAAGGATAAAAAACAATACATGGAACGAACACCGGAATACAACCAGCTCGTAGAACGAGATATGCGGAACCGTCTGGCGCCAGATTTTGATGCACGATATATCCGGGATAAAGGGTTTTGGTTTCATAAGACCGAGGTTGATTCGATCGTCTCGGCGCTGACTTGCATGAAGGACGACATCGTTTTTGATGCCGGGGCAGGAACTGGACGAATCAGCATACCGATAGCACCAAAGGTACGCCGATTGGTTTGTGTGGATTTTTCAGAGGAAAGCATCTCGCTTTTACGAGAGAAACTTTCCCCTAACCTGTATGACAGGGTTCATTGCATCGTTGCCGATCTCAACAACCTCCCTGTTCAGAAAATTCGTTTTGACAAGATTGTCTCTGTACAGGTTATACAACACGTACCTTCTCATTGCAGACGGTTATCGGTGCTTCGGTCATTTCACGGATTACTCAAAAAGGGAGGACGTCTTGCCTTTACCGTTTCCCGATGGAATGGCGCAGTGCGGACAAATAAAGAAGGATACTATGGAGAACAGTTGTATCGCTATGCCTTTGAGTCAGATGAAGTCAAAACACTGGCAGAGGAAGCCGGTTTCACGGGTGTTTGTGTCAGACCTTTGATCGTGCAGCACCTCCGGCTTCAGCGGTTCGGGCTTTGGACAACGTACCTTGACCGTATGCTTGCACGGTTCCTGAATCCAAAACAATTTGGTCAATTTTTACTGGTGACTGCCCGCAAAGAATAGCAGTGAACACTGTACACATGAGAATATTATTTCTAACCGACATATTCCCAAGCAAGGAAGAGCCTGCATTGGGTACTTTTGTATATGAACTTGCGCATGCCCTGTTATATAAAAATCAGCTCGTTGTCATCTGTCCGCAACTCTGGAATCCAATGATGAGGAAATTTCATAAAACACCAGGCAACCATCATGATTGCGTAAATGAGATAAAAGTCTACAGACCGAAACTGTTTATCCCACCCAAAGGGGACAGGCTGGTTTTCAGGGCAATTGCCTACTTTCTTGTATCGTCCCTGTTAATAAGAAAATTAAGAAGGCAATTTTCTTTTGACCTTATTCATGCGCACATGGCAGGGCCGGCCGGTTTTGCTGCCGTTTTATGGGGAGTTATTCTTAGAAAACCTGTAATTATTACAGTGCACGGCTCAGACATCCATTCATTCCCCAAACACTTTCTCCTGAAGCATATAGTTCTTTTTGCTTTGAAAAGGGCGACTCAAATTGTGGCTGTCAGTCAATCGTTAAAAGATTCGATGTCGAAAATGGTACGTCCAAAGAGTGAACCATTAGTAATTCGAAATGGCGCCAATCATGATGTGTTTTTCCCTATGGATAAAACAGTAGCAAGGGGAACTCTCAATCTCCCACACGATAAAAAGATTGTTCTATTTATCGGCAACCTGCTGCCAGTCAAAGGGATTGATGTGCTTCTTCGTGCATTTGCAAATATCCACAATAATAAAAATTCAGTTAGCCTTATTATAATAGGCAAAGGGGAATCTGGATGTGAGTTGAAAGATTTAACAGCGGTATTGAATATTGAAACATACGTTTCTTTTGTTGGAACCAAGAAGCATACCGAAATACCTTTGTGGCTGAACGCCTGTGACGTCCTGTGCTTACCCAGTCACCGCGAAGGTTTTCCCACGGTTATTGTTGAAGCATTTGCATGCGGACGCCCTGTGGTTGCAACGAGGGTAGACGGTGTTCCGGAGGCAATAACAAACGATACCGTAGGCATGTTAGTGTCGCCAAACAATGCAGAAGAACTGGCTGCAGCGCTCAACTGTGCGCTTGGAAAGGAGTGGGATCATCAAGCTATAGCTGAGTATGGAAAACGCTTTTCATGGGATGCCATTGCTGAAGAATATACAGAATTATATAAAAACGTGGTTTCAGGGACATAAATTTACAAGCGCCTATCTTGCCATGACTCGAACTTTACGAATACTATCTATTGTTGCGCTATCGCTCATCGCATTTCTCAATTCGCTCGATAACACATTCGTCTACGACGACGTTTTTACCATAACCGATAATTATTTCATCAGGAATTGGGGGAATTTTTCGGCTTTCTTTGCCGACGATTATTTTAAATATTCAGGCGAGGCGACGTATCGTCCCGTTGTCACCCTTTCCTACTTTGTTGATTACTCTCTGTGGCATCTCAACCCTGCCGGGTTTCACTTAACCAATATCCTGCTTCATGCAGTTAATGCAGTATTCGTTTACTTGCTGGTTTCTGCTGTTTCCGGGTCGCGCACTGCCTCTTTCCTCTCAAGCATCCTGTTTGCCTTGCACCCTATATTAACAGAGACGGTTAACGGCATTAGTTACCGGGAAGACCTTCTTACGGCCACCTTATTTCTGGGCTCCATTTTACTTTTTGTACAATCCGCAATCCGCAATCCGCAATCTAAAATTCACTATTATTTCTTATACCCGCCATCCTTGTTTTTGTATCTCTTCTCGCTGCTTTCCAAAGAATCTGCGATTACCCTTCCCCTTATTGTTTTTCTCACAGACTGGCTCACAGGGGATAAAAGCAAAATCAAAATTAATGCCGTCAGATATTATTCGGGCTTCATGCTTATCAGCGGCTTTTATTTATTCCTGAGGTTTGTATGGTTTCACAATCCGGCGGAAAATCTGTTAACCTATCCCGATAACAGCTTCATGGTAAACATGCTCACCATGCCAAAGATTTTATGCTCGTACATAAAGCTGTTATTTATCCCCGTCAGTTTTAATGCAGAATATATTATTGCTCACACAAAGACCCCGTTTGCTGCGACACTGATGCTCAGCATGATATTTCTGGGCGCAACCGGGGTGATTGCTTGCAGATTTTACCGCCACTCAAAACGCCTGTTTTTTTTTCTGCTTTGGTTCTTCATTACTATCGCTCCCACAATGAATATCCTGCCGATAGCTAATATTATGGCCGAACGATACCTCTACCTTCCATCGGTTGGCTTTTGCGCCATCCTGGCATACATTTTAATAGGAACCTGGAGACGCGCTTGCGCTTCTATTTCACGCGAAGATGGGAAGGTGGGAAGGTGGGAAGGTGGGAGTTTAAGCGTTCCGAGTCCCTCTTTCAATCGCTGGTTTCCTATTGTTGCGACATGTTTGATATTAATTCCGGCCGTTTCATATTCACTGCTTACTACCAGGAGAAATAAGGTTTGGAAAGACCCATTCACCTTCTGGTCAAAAACGGTAGAAGACTCACCCGATAGTGCAAGGGCGCGCAATAACCTGGGTATGATTTACCTTCAAAAGGGCGAAACCGATTTGGCAATCCGTGAATTTCAGGCGTCTATTGCACTTGAGTCCGACCCCGAATATCACCACAATTTAGGGATGGCTTATCAGAAAAAAGGCATGAAGGAAGAGGCGTTGCGGGAATACCATCATGTCCTGGCCGCAAATCCAGCCTCTGCCCTTACCCACAATAATATGGGAAACATTTTTGTAGATAAGGGACGCCTGGATGAAGGAATTTTAAGATTCAAGGAGGCCATTCGGCTAAAGCCAAATTACTACGATGCCCATTACAATATGGGGCTCGCCTATTTCAAGAAAGGCATCCTGGACGCCTCGATAGAGGCATTCAAACTGGCCATACATTACGAACCCGATCACGCTGAAGCGCACAGTTGCCTGGGTACGGCTTACGCCAACAAGGGGCAATTCAACGAGGCAATTGTGGAAATCGAAGAGGCCATCCGGCAAAAACCCAATTATCCCAACGCCTACAAAAATCTTGGGTTGATCTACCTGAATTACAGGAAAGACATTCAAAAGGCCTTATACTGCTTTCGTGAGTTTTTGAGGCTGGATCCGAAAAACAGCGAGGCGGAAAATATAAGAAAAACCATAGAAGGGCTCCAGGTATTACCTTAACCCGAACAAGTTGCAATCTGTAACGTGGGTGGTTCATCGCCCGCTATTGGCCGACCACAAGGGATCGGATATTCGTTCCCACACTAAATGCAATACTTCTTCTGCGCCTTTCGCAATAGTGTGTCTATCTCATTCTTTCTCTGTTCAAATCCTTCTCTGCCAAGCATCGCGAAGGCGTTAATCTTTCCCGCTTCGACGCCGGGCTGGTCAAACGCGTCCACGTTGTAAAACCTCCCCGCGTATGCCGTCTGTAATTCGAACAGATAGAATAATTGCCCCAGGGTAAACGCAGAAAGCTCATTGAGCGTATACGTGCAGTTGGGCCGATTCTGTTCCGTTAAGGCAAGCCGCGTCCCTTCATACTCCGCCTGCATAACGTTGTTCAACGAGTGTCCTTTCAGGTATATTAGATCGTCTGCGATAGCGTCTCCGTTGGCGACAGGGACTTCGTTGCTGAATTTTTTAATCGCCAGGAAAGCGATGACCTTGTCATACGGACCTTCCATGTAAAGCTGTAATTGCGAGTGCTGGTCAACAACGCCAACGGCCCTTACCGGAGTCGAACCTGCGGAAACGATCTCCTTGTTTAGCGAATATTTTTTACCAAGACTCTCCGCCCAGAGCTGGCAAAACCAATCCGCCGCCCCGCTTAGTGCGCTGGAATACGGCATCATGACGACAATATTTTTACGATGCCTTGTGTGACTCACATAGTACAGCGCCGCGCCCATGAGCGCTGGATTTTCCCACAGATTGTCAGACTTGCACGCCACATCCATAGAAGCCGCCCCCCCCAGCAATGCCGCAATATCCACTCCGCTCATTGCCGCAGAAAATAAGCCAACGGGTGTCAACACCGAATATCTTCCCCCCACCCCAGACGGCACCTCAAACGACCGGAACCCTTCACGCCTCGTGATTTCCCTCAAAGCGCCTTTCTCTCTATCTGTCGTTGTGATAATATGCTCCTGGTAATCCTTACCAAGTCTGTCACGCAAGCGCTTCGCGATGATCAAAAACTGCGCCATGGTTTCAACCGTGGCGCCCGACTTGGTTATAAAATTAAACAGGGTTTCTTCAGGTTTGATAATATCCATAAGCCCGGAAAATCTGTCGGGGTCAATGTTGTCCAGTACAAAGATGCGCGGAAACCCTTTTCTTTCCTGATCGGCGAGCATGTTGTAAAATGGGTGATTCAGGGCTGTATTAATGGCAATATTGCCAAGCGCGGAACCGCCGATGCCCACCACCACAAGATTTTTAAATTTGCCCTTGAGGGCATTCGCGGATTTGATTATTTCCGTAACGACGTCATCCTGGTAAGGCAAATCCAGAAATGACAGCTTCCCCCTTTTGCGTTCTTCCCTCAAATCGCTTGCATACCGGCTTGCAAGGGGTTCGAGAGATTTCAGCTCCTGCTCGGTTATGCCATGTTCCGATCCAATCGCATCGGCCATCATGTTGTTAAAATCAAAGTGTACGATGTTTCCCGTATCCATTGTTATATCCTCGCTATAGGGTTAAATTGCCGTTAAATTGCAGATGATTATCTATTTTATCTCTCAATTCCTCTTCATCCAGCGCAAAGCAAGGGTTAATCTCGATGAGACCCTTAACGTTTCCCTGTTCGTCAGATGGAATGGAAATACCGGCATTCCGAAGCCACCGGCCAAACAAATTAACCATGTCCTGCCTTGCCGTGACCGGCGAGAACTCCCCGTCCGTGTTTTTGACCGGTGAAAACTCGTCTTTACGAATGACCTCCATAATTACCCCTCTTTCCACATACCTCAGCGCGTCAAAGATGAAACTCTCGAACTTGATGGCGTTGTTTGTGTCAGGGTTGACCACGTCACCGGCTTCGTTTACATACGGCGACTTTTTCAGCGCGGCGTGAAAAGGAAGGGCGTCTCCGTGCTGATATATTTTTTCAAGAAAATCAATGCTGATTATATGCACCGCAATATTCCCCGCGCTATATCGCAGAGAGCCGTCCTCGTTTCTTGCGTGCATGTCTTCGTCGCTCAGTTCGCTGTATTCAATTACCCGCAAACACCCGTCAATGTGTACTACAATGCCCACCTTTTCCTCGGGATGGCACTTTTGGACAACCTTCAACGACATCTCCGCCGCGTTTCCCAAATGATAGCCGATAAAAACCGGGTCGGCGATCCTTGTCAACACATTATCCACCTGATGATAGAAAATGTTTTTAACGCCGCGCGCCTCCATATCTTCAAGGATATCATTTTCCATAAGGGCGATAATCGCGCCCCCGTGGCCGTTAGGACTCATCGCAATGCTGGATTTAGAATTCATCAGCAGTCTTCCTTCAAGGTCTATCGCGGGTAACATGCCTTGGGTAAAAAAGCGCACCTGCTTTGAATCTAATCCAAAAAATCCATGTAACCGGAAAAATTCCTGAGTCGCCGAGTCATTTGTTTCGCTCGTCATTATGTACCAGGGGATGACGGTGTGGTGTCTTTGCTGTACGGCGCGTATCTTCTCCGCATGGAGTTGAAAGATGCTCTTGCCGCTGATCGGCGCAATAGGAAGTGTCCCTTTCGGTCCGTTGCTTCCCAGCCTTGTTCCGTGCCCGCCGGCAACGGTAAGCACGGCAATCTCTCCCCTTCTCAAAGAATCTTCCCCTGCCTGTTTTGCCCTGTGCGCAATCTCTATCTCAGAAGCGCTTTTGGGAGCGGTTATAATTTTAGGCGGGAGGAGGCTTCCCTGGAGGGTATTTTTGGCTTTATGGAGGTTGTCGCTGAAGAGTTTTTGCACAAACCGGAAGTCAATCGTAGCTACCTGCTCCAGGAGCTGTCTCTGCTCTGCCGGGGTTATTTCATGCCACCATGTGAAGATATGAGACTGCCCCAATTCAAAGGCGTCTCTGATATATCCTTCGTAATTTGGATACTCTTTTTCCAGGGTTTTTCTGCTTATCATGTTTTAACCCGTTTAGAAATTAACACTTGAAATAAATCTGGAATAACAGTAACCTTTACGGATATATAATCCGAAAAAATGGCGGGCATTTCAATGAAAAAAATACTATTTATTGTCCTACCTATCGTTTGTTTCCTCACAGGAATCGCTGTATCCGGATATATCCTTATCAAAAGGTCAACATCAGAGGAGTCCATAAAGAGTCGCTTCCTGAGCGGGCTGAAGGATTTTGGAGAAGCGCAGATTGAACACGCCCGCATGGATTTGCTGGAAGGGATTACCATTGAAAATTTTTCCTTCACGGGCACATCCGCTGACACACAGGGGAAGTCTCTCAAAATCCCACGGCTCATCCTGAAACACAAACCCCAGAATCTCTTAAAGGGTCAGCTCTCTATCAGCAGCGCAATTATTATCGCCCCCGAGCTAACCATAGAAAAACCTACCGATATCTGGTCGCTTCTCGATACCCTGAAGGCAAACTTTGACAAGATAGAGATGCCCGCTTACGTGGATATCTTAAATCAGGGTCTTGAGATTCGTGATTTAAAGATTTACATCAAGGAAAACGCGGAGACAAAGAGCCCGGAAATCAAGTTGTCGGGCGTAAACATCTCTTTCCTGCCCTATGCGGGATCCTTTGAGGATATTGTTCTTAATGGAACCATCGCCGATGAATTTCTTGGGAGTTATTCCTTCGCCATGAAGTTGCGCCCCAGTGTGCCCTGCCTGGAAATTGACGCACAGGCAAAAGACATCATGATGAACGATGAATTCTTAGAGCGCTTCCCTTACATCGGCAAGATGCTGTGGGACAATTACAAACCCACGGGAAAGGTTAATGCGGCCTGCAGGGCGAGTTTTAATAATCAAAACAAACAAAAGAAAATGGATTATGCTGTCAACATCAACCTGAATGGCATCGAGGCCATGTATGAAAACTGGCCGTTTTTGATTTACAATCTAAACGGCGACGTTGAGTTGAATAACGAGAAATTGTATCTGAAGGGGATTGTGGGCTATATCAAGAGCGGAAGCCACAACTCCCAGGCTGAATTCAGCGGCGAATTCGACCTCTACGGCGACAAGAAAACCTTCGTAATGACGATCCCCAACCTGTCCGTGAACCAGGAATTTTTAAAAAATATTCCCGATTTCGGCGAGCAGGTATGGACGAAGCTACAACCGTCCGGCGTGGTAGACCTGACCTTCCAGTACAATAAAGAAGATGACAAGGATGTCCGTTGCTTTCTTGCGGTAAACTGCAAGGACCTGGAAATCAAACCTCAGGGTTTTCCGCTCCCCATATCACACGTGAGCGGGCAGGTTAAACTGTGTAATGATGTTGTCTCGTTTACGGGAGCCGGGGGTTTTATCCAGTGCGGCAGCCAGTCCATCTTTACCGAAATAAACGGCGTGTACGACACGAAGAACGACCGGAAGATGTTCAATCTCCACATACCGAATCTGGCCATCACGGAAGCGCTGCTGAAGGACTTACCCGTCAATGGCATCGGCGAGAAGCTATGGACAAAGCTGAAACCCACCGGCAAGGTAGACCTCATCGCCAATTTCCAGGGTTTTAAAGAACAAAAGAACGACAGCTATTCAATAGAAATTAATCTCAAAGACTGTGAGATGAGCGACAGTAAATACAATATTTTTCTCTCTGGAATTGGGGGAAGACTGGAAATTGATAAAGATCGTTTTTTCAGTAAGCACATTGACGCCAAATGCTGCGGCGGCCACGTGGAAGGAACCATATCCGTTAATTTAAACACCGATCCGTATCAGTACGAAGGCGACTTGAATTTCTCAAGAATCATCCTGGAAGAGCTTGCGCAGAAGGCCACCAAAACCGAAAAGCAGTGGTCAGGCCTTCTCTACGGCAGGATTAAATACCGGGGCGTCGGCGCCGACCCGAAAAATTTTTCTGCAGAAGGGCAGTTCAACATAAACGAAGGCTATCTCTCAAACGTGCCCATCATCTTCAGCGTGTTCAATTTCCTTAACCTGAGCATCCCTAAGAAGGAAAGCTTTCACAGCGCGGAGGCAAAGTTTATCGTAAAAGACGGCGTCATCCACATTGATGAAGCAAAGGTTTACAGCGACTCGATAGAGCTTAACGGGCGGGGAAACGTCGGTCTCAATGGAGACCTGCATATCAGCATCGTCGCCGGATTTAACAGGGACTTTTTTTCCCAAATTCCTTTTGTGGGAAGATTGATTGACTTTGTAGTGGGCGGCGTGCGGAAGCAATTGACTATGGTAGAAATCGGGGGGACATTTTTAAAACCGGAGACACATCCCGTGCCGTTTAAACCATTCACCAAGTCCATCAAGAACATGTTCGAGCTGCTGCCAAAGGACGAACACGGAACCACTACGACAAACACTCCCGAAAGAAAGGGGACTGGAGGGAAAAAACCTCTTTTCTGAATTTATGCTGGAACATTTCTTTTCACCGAAAACTATTGCTGTCGTCGGCGCATCCCGTGAGGAGGGCAAGGTCGGGCACGACCTGCTCAAAAACCTTGTCGTACACGGTTACAAAGGCAAAATATATCCCGTGAATCCCAAGTCGGATACTATCCTGGGAATTAAAACATATCCATCCGTTAAGGACATTCCGGACGCTATAGACCTCGCCGTAATTATTGTGCCTGCGCCATACGCGGGAAAGGTTGTTGATGAATGTATTGCAAAAGGAACAGATTCGATTGTCGTCATCAGCGCCGGTTTTAAAGAAAGCGGCATTGCCGGAGCGGCCAGAGAACGGGAGTTGCACCACAAAATAAAACAACATTCCGTAAGGATGCTGGGACCGAACTGCCTTGGACTGATTGACACACAGTCGGCCTTAAACGCCTCTTTTGCCGCCGATATGCCGTCGCACGGCAACATTGCGTTCTTCTCGCAATCAGGCGCGCTCTGCACCTCGATTCTGGATTGGGCTGTAAACGAATGCATCGGTTTCTCCAAATTTATCAGCATGGGAAACAAGACGGATATTGACGAGGTAGACCTCATAAAGGCCATAGAGGACGATGACCACACAAAGGTGGTCCTCGTCTATTTGGAAGGGGTAAAAAACGGACGGGAATTCATCAATGCCGCGCACCGGATGACCAAAAAGAAGCCGATGATCATCGTAAAATCAGGAGGAACCACGGCTGGCGCAAAGGCGGCGTCGTCGCACACGGGAACGCTGGCAGGCTCGGAAAAGGCCTTCGATGCGGCATTCAAACAAGCAGGGATACTCCGGGCGGTAACCATTGAAGAACTCTTTGATTTTGCCAGGATATTCAGTTTTCAACAGTTGCCCAAAGGCCCAAACATAGCCCTCATAACAAACGCGGGAGGACCTGGAATTATTGCGGCAGACGCGGTAGAGCGGTCGAAATTGAGGATGGCCTCGTTTTCCAAGGAAACCATCGAGACCCTTCGCTCTTTTTTGCCGGCAATGGCAAACGTGTACAATCCTGTTGACGTGCTGGGAGACGCGAAGGCAGACCGGTATAAATTTGTTATTGAAAAGGTCGTGCAGGATCCTAATGTGGATATAGTCCTTATTCTTCTTACGCCCCAGGCAATGACCGAAATAGAAAAGACTGCGGAGATAATTACCGACATTTCGAATCGCACCGATAAGCCAGTTATCACCTCATTCATGGGCGGCAAACGGATTGAAAGCAGTTTGAAAATCATGTGTCAGAGAAAAGTGCCCAATTACGCCTTTCCCGAACGCGCGATATCCGCTGTCGAAGCGATGTACAAATACACCCTATGGCAGAAACGACCCTTCTGTGCGTTACAAACATTCGATGTTCAAAAAGAAGCCGTATCCGGCGTCTTCGGAAAAATGAGGCAATCAAAACGCTTGCAGCTTGGCGAAGAAGAAGCGAGGCAGGTCATATCCGCCTACGGCTTCAGAATTCCGATAAGCATTCTCGCCGCTTCAGAATCAGAGGCGGTGGAGGCAGCGAAAGGAATCGGATATCCGGTTGTCATGAAAATTTCTTCACCCGACATCCTTCACAAATCAGACCTTGGCGGAGTAAGGGTCGGAATCAAGACCGACGCGGAGGCGCGGACGTGTTTTTGCGATATTACCCAAAAGGCGCGCCGCCTCATGCCGGATGCGGAAATCAAGGGGGTTTTAGTGCAGCAGATGATTACCGGCGGCAAGGAAGTAATCCTGGGCATGTCGCGCGACCCGCAATTCGGCCCTCTCCTGATGTTTGGGCTCGGCGGTATTTACATCGAAATACTAAAGGACGTCTCGTTCCGGATAGCGCCCATTGGACCAGCCGAAGCGGAAGAGATGATCAGGGAAATCCGGTCATTCCCGCTCCTCAAGGGCGCGCGCGGCGAGAAGCCGGTAGACAGCAACACCGTCGTTAACGATATTTTAAGGCTTTCCCAGTTGGTGACAGACTTTCCGGAGATTATAGAAATGGATATAAATCCCCTGATTGTGTTTCCCGAAGGCGGTGGTACAATGGCGTTGGACGCGCGCATAGCTATTGCCTAAATACAGAAACCTTATCCTGTACGATAGTACTTGAAAAGTAATAATTTAGTTTTTCGAAAATTCGTATCAAGGCCTATCCCCAAATTCTGCTTCGGAACCGGGAGCGAAACACACCCCCAGCCCCTCTTGATAGAGGGGAGGTCTGAAGTCCCCTCTAAAAAGAGGGGATTTAGGGGTGTGTATACGGCATTTTAAAAAACTAAATTGACACCTTGAAAATATGTTTTTACATTTTCGGCAAAAAAACGTAGCGCCGATCCCGTGTGACCGTTATTTGGCGGGGGATAAACCACCCGCGCTACGCATTCCGATTTATGCT
>Ga0209514_10004031_pt1 | contig 20232 bp, 22 predicted proteins | sample Subgrocontami58m_FD_187452 | JGI IMG/M metagenome (GOLD analysis project Ga0209514, IMG submission 187452) | Subsurface groundwater microbial communities from S. Glens Falls, New York, USA - GMW37 contaminated, 5.8 m (SPAdes) (version 3) | ecosystem: Environmental > Aquatic > Deep subsurface >...
AATTTTCTGCACCGCTATACCCTTAAGAGATTGTTTCACAATCCAGACCCGTTTTTCAAAAGTTAATTTGTACATAGAGCTCACCGATATGAGCTCTACGCATGTTAACTAAAAACGTGATAGCACAACAAATTGATTCAATCACAACTTTTATAAACAAACACCTGTTCTTTTTACCTAGAAAAAAGGACTATTTTGTCGTCGGAAAAAAAGCAGTTGAAACAACATGGACGAAACACCTCAAGAAGCAGACAATCAGACACCAGTTCAGTCCAGTGTTCAGCCTATTGTTGTAGTAGAATCACATCCTGCAAAAGAGCAAACTCCTGCACAAGAAACAAATAATAAGCCAGCTGAGTCACCTACACCTCCACTTCCAACAGCAGACAAAAACAGTTTGCAAGAGAGTACACAACAACCAGCAAACTCTTCTGTGCCCTCTAATCAGATCTCAATCAAATCTGCTTCCCAGCCAGCTCTTCAATCTGATTCTCAAGCTTCAACACAATCTGATAATCAACCAAACAAACACAGTTATGAAGCTAAAGAAATCCAGGTGCTTGAAAATCTTGAGGCGGTGCGTAAAAGACCAGGCATGTTTATCGGTAGCACAGATGTGCGCGGGTTGCACCACTTAGCGTATGAAGCAATAGACAACAGTATTGATGAAGCACTTGCTGGGCACTGCACAAAAATCACACTTACAATTCATCAAAACAAATACCTTTCAGTTGAAGACAATGGCAGAGGCATTCCAGTAGATAAACACCCAAAATATAACATGTCGGCACTCACCCTTGTTATGACCAAACTGCATGCCGGAGGAAAGTTTGACCGCAATGTGTACAAAGTATCAGGAGGATTGCACGGCGTAGGAATTTCAGTCACCAACGCACTGTCCATACATTTTATTGTGCATGTAAAACGACAAAACAGACTCTGGAGACAAGACTTTTCCTGCGGCACACCAACAACAGAAGTCATTGATTTAGGACCTGCAGAAGGCACTGGTACAAAAGTCACATTCCTGCCTGACACAAACATCATGGAAACAGGCGAATGGAATTATGACACACTATCAAACAGGATGCGCGAACTCGCGTTCTTAAACAAAGGCATACATATAGAATGTGTTGATGAGAGAAGCGGCCAGCACGACGAGTTTTGCTTTACAGGGGGAATTAAAGAATTTGTAGAACATCTCACTCGCGCTAAAACAAAGATTCACCCAATTATTTATTTTGAAAAACAGCGCGATGGCTACACAGCAGAAATCGCAATCCAATACACCACAGAATATGCTGAAACAGTATTTTCATTTGCCAACAACATCAACACACACGAAGGAGGAACACATCTTACTGGATTTAAAACAGCGCTCACGCGTTCGCTCAACAATTATGCAGAAAAACACAAACTTATAGACGCAGAAGGAAAGCTCAGCGCAGAAGATGTACGCGAAGGTCTTGCAGCAATCATCTCAGTCAAAGTGCCTAGTCCACAATTTGAAGGACAGACAAAAACAAAATTAGGCAACAGTGAAGTAAAAGGATTTGTTGACAGCATTGTAAGCGAACGTCTGACAACACTATTTGAAGAACAGCCGGTGCTCATCAAAGGAATTTTGTACAAATGCATTGAAGCATCACGCGCGCGAGAAGCTGCACGCAAAGCACGCGAGCTTGTGCGAAGAAAAAGCGTTCTTGAATTCAGCACACTGCCAGGCAAACTCGCAGACTGCAGCAACAAAGACCCAAGCAAATGTGAATTGTTTTTGGTGGAAGGCGACTCCGCGGGTGGCTCAGCAAAATCAGGCAGAGACCGAGGCTTTCAGGCAATTCTGCCATTGAAAGGCAAAATAATTAATGTAGAAAAAGCACGCATGATAAAACTTTTACAAAACGTGGAAATCGGAAACATGATAACTGCAATAGGCACAGGCATTGGAGATGAATTTGATATTGCAAAACTCAGGTATCATAAAATCATAATAATGACTGATGCTGATGTAGATGGCAATCACATCACCTGTTTATTGCTTACCTTTTTTTACAGACACATGCCACAACTTGTTGAATCAGGAAAGATTTTCATTGCCATGCCGCCATTGTATAAGGTTGAGAAACATAAAAAAATACAGTATGCACTCAATGATGAAGAAAAAGATGCTATTGTCATAAGTCTTGGAGGCGAAGAAGGAGTAAGCTTGCAACGCTACAAAGGGTTGGGGGAGATGAATCCAGAACAATTATGGGAGACAACACTCAACCCAGCGCACAGAACACTCAAACAAATAAGTATAGAAGACGCAGTGCGCGCCAATGAAATATTCAACATACTAATGGGTGAAGAGGTTGAACCACGACGAGAATTTATTCAGCAACACGCAAGAGAAGTGAAAGAGTTAGATGTGTGATGAACAAACTAAAGAGGACTTTGAAAAACCATTAAAATAGAGTCAAAATCCTCAAAGAGAACTTTGAACTACTACATGAAAGAGTTCAATACGCAGTTGATAAGCCATTAATTCAAAGTTCTCTAAAAGTGTGCTCTCCAAATATACTAAAAATCTTAAGAATCCGAATATTTAAAAGATTTTTGTATATCCTAAGAAACAATAAGTTTCTTGGATGCCAAAAACAAGCGTTGTTTTTGAGCATACCAAAATCCTTTAATCTCTGTTCGAAAACTAAGGATTTTGAGTATATGTCAATAGATTTATAAAAGAATTTTGAACAAAGTGAACCATGCTTGAGGAATTGTTGAAAGTGCACAGAGTACAAGACTCAGAATTGACCCTGCCCTGTGTTGATGCACAAGGAAGAAGGGCAGTTTATGAGTTTCTGAAAAAGTGTGCTAAAACAAAACAGCCAGTGTTTATGTGTGATTTGCTTAGCCGCGCAAAACCGCGCAATGTACCTCTTATTCACTACACTATCGCAAAAAGACTATCAGTATTACTGCCTAGAGAAGCAGAAAGTTTCATATATCCTTGCACATTAGTTGAACAGGAGGTTCCATTATTTCTTAAAGATATGAAAGATTACAACAAAGTTCGGACTCAAACCACAACTAATAGTATGTTTGCATTTCAGCGAGCATACACCCTCAAAGATTATGAACAGGTATTCTCAATCGCAGGAGTTAATAATTGCTTTGCTGAAGGCAGCGGAGAATTAGTAACAACATCTGGCGATATGCACAGAGTTATTGCATGGAATATCAGCATTCCACTGTACATAACTGCCAGAGAGTCACTGGCAAGAGCAGAATATGTTTTTGTAGAGCAACAAACAAACACTAAACCAGGAGTAATAGAAGAATTTTGCACTTGCCTTAAATTTAGTCATAATAAACTTAAATATGAAGGACATGCTACAATTGTACGAACTACCAAAGATACCAAAATTACAGTGAAATTTGATAGCAAAGGAGAAATAATTAAGTCTGATATTGATGAAAAACCAATACTGCCGCAAAAGATACTCGGAACGATGTGTTTACCAAAAAAAGCCAGGCTTGACTATTTTGGGATTATTAATGCATTTGCGAGAGCTACAGAAAGCTCTGCACCTGAAAAACTTTCTGAACCAACAACCGCCTTCCCTCTGCTCCGCTATCAATCAGCAGTGTAAGTTTAAAAAGCAGAGCTCTTTAGACTATGCATGACCTACACTTTTCTTGAAGGAATCACCAGAGCAGATGTTGCATTTGAAGCACAAGGCAAGACACAAGAAGAACTCATTGAGCAAGCAGGACTTGCATTACAAAGCGTGCAAGTTGAGTTAAGCACAGTCAAGCCAGTTATCAAACGCAAAATAAATATTGCTGCACCAACAATAGACAATCTGTTATACAAGTTTCTAGAAGAGCTTGTGTTTCTGAAAGATGCTGAACAGCTTGTGTTTTGCAAAATCAAAGCAAACATACGAACTGACGAAAAATCCCTTTACCTTAGCTGCGAGCTTAGGGGAGAGGTTATAAACTCAGACACTCAACAGCTTGGCACAGATATCAAAGCAGTCACACTGCACAAATATAAAGTAGAAAAAATAGACACAAGTGCAGAGAAAAACCCCAAAGAAAAAAGTTATTGGAACGCAATAGTTGTGTTGGATATTTAATTATGACAAACACTCAAACAGAACAAAAAAATGGAAAAGAAAATCAGCAGAAAGAAATTCATGAAGATAAACTCAGCAAAGAATATGCAGACGCATTCAAACAAGTCTCAGATGTTGTATGGGAATTGCCAGCATCATTTAAAAAAGGAATGCAAGTGCCAGCGCGTTTGATTGCAACAAAAGAATTGCTTCAACACATAGATAATAATGTGATTGAACAGCTAACTAATGTTGCCTGCCTGCCAGGAATTGTAAGACACGCATACTGCATGGCAGACGCGCATTCAGGGTATGGATTTCCTATAGGCGGAGTTGCTGCATTTGATCCAGAACAGGGAATAATCAGCCCAGGAGGAATTGGTTTTGACATAAACTGCGGAATGCGTCTTGTGAAAACAAATTTATTCTTAAAAGATGTTGAACCAGTGATTAAGCCATTGGTTGATCTGCTGTTCAAAAAAGTGCCTGCAGGCGTTGGCGGAAAAGGATTTGTGCAGCTCAACAATAATCAGTTCACAGAAGTCATGAGTTCAGGAGCAGACTGGTGCATAGAACAAGGCTATGGCTGGAAGGCAGACAAAGAGCAAATGGAAGAAAACGGTTGTATTACAAGCGCAAACCCAGACAGTGTGTCAGAAAAAGCACGCGCAAGAGGCATCAGCCAACTTGGCACGCTAGGCTCAGGAAATCACTATCTTGAAATTCAAGTTGCAGATAAGTTATTTGACGAAAAAACAGCGAGATTGCTTGGAATACAAGAAGGCCAGATCATGGTAATGGTTCACTGTGGCAGCAGAGGCTTTGGCCACCAAATAGGCAGTGATTATCTCCAGTTGTTTGAGGGGTGCATGCGAAAATACAAAATCACTATTCCTGACAGAGAGCTTGCCTGTGCACCATTCAAAAGCAATGAAGGACAAAAATATTTTGGAGCAATGGCATGCGCAGCAAACATGGCATTTGCAAACAGACAAGTCATACTGCACAGAATTCGCGAATGTTTCAGCCATGTGTTCATGAAGTCAGCAGAAGAACTTGAAATGGAATTAATCTATGACGTATGCCACAACATAGCAAAAATTGAAGAACACATTGTTGATGGACGAAAAAAAGAACTTGTTGTACATCGCAAAGGCGCAACACGAAGCTTTGGCCCATCGCGCATGACAGGATTATTTGCCAAAACAGGACAGCCAGTTATAATTGGCGGAAGCATGGAAACAGGAAGCTACTTATTAGCAGGCACTGACGAGAGTGAAAGCACATGGTGCAGCACAGCGCACGGCTCAGGAAGAACCATGTCACGAACACAAGCAAAACGCATGGCAAATGGACAAGAGCTGCAACAAAAAATGCAAGCGCGCGGAATTTATGTTCGCACAGCATCATATGCAGGTCTTGCTGAAGAAGCAGGATTTGCATACAAAGATATTTCTGAAGTTGTGCATGCAATGCAACTCGCAGGAGTCAGCAAACCGGTAGTCGCACTAAGACCGATTGGGAACATAAAAGGATGAAAATCGTGAATCGTAATGAGTCATAATGAGTTATTAGTTTGTAGAATACTGCTTTTGTTTATGAAATAGCAATAGTTGCTTAATAAAAACTACAAAAAAATTATTTTGTTCCTAAAGAACTGTCGCGCAACAACACATCTGCTACAACTGCTTGTTCTGGAGTCATAATTTTTGCTTCAAGACTAAGCTCTTGTACGTCTTGCAAGACACGCAAATCTTCAGCAGTACGTGCTAGACCAGAGCCTCCAACAACTGCATCAACATGTCCATCACGATTGTAATCAGCGAGAGTGGGTGCGTGAACAAAACATCCACTACCTGCATACGCAACTGAACTCGCGGTTTTTCCATAATGCTCTTGCAATATGTTTAACCTTTTTCGGTCTTGATAACCTGAATAGAAAACAACAGAAGATATTCCTAAAACGATTGCAAAAAGAGCATATTGGCAAGCATAATCGGACAGGTTATTGACAAAACCATCAATTCTTTGATTTATACTTTCTTTAAGTGCAATCAATTGTTTCATATGAATCCTCCCCTATTAGAAGTAAAACGGTGAAAACAGATGCAAGTATAAAAAGATTAGCTTCTAATGGGGTGTTTTATGATTGAATATAAAACAGCATAAACTCAACTTCTTCTGCCGGAAAAACATGACTAAATAATGCATTTTTCCGAAAAGATTAGGAAATGAAGGGATAAACTGATTATCATAATAGACTAAAATATACTGTGCAACCTAAGATTTAAATTAAGCAAGTATCTCAACAGACTATGTTTGACTATTCTGTGTTTGACGAGTATGGTTTAGAACTTCTTGTTGAAGCACAATATAGACCAATTGGAGGTTTTGATACTGGCAATGGAACTATCATAATACCTTTTTCAGAAGATGAACTGACAACACTCTATCAAGGAGTTCGCAACGGTGCAACAAACTTTTTTACTATTCTCTCAAGAGGAGGATATACGCGAAAAACAGATGAAGAAAATTGGTTACGAAACACACCTTGCACTTTTGAAGAAATAGAGGCTCAGGCAGCATGGTATGCGCTACGTAGAATAGGATTGAGTGACCCTAAAATAGCTCAATTGGACCATGAAGAGCGCCAGCTTAGATTTAGGGTAGCGCTCGAAAAAAATCCAAAACAGTACGCATTTAGTAACCAAAGACGTATTGCGAAAGTATTGCTTGACCTTGCTGCGCAAGAAGATTTGCGTGCATGAAATTGCACAAGAGTCTGTTAAACTCTAATTCCAAACACATTTCTCATTTTTCGAACATACTCGTTGCGTTTGCCATTAAGCAGGACAATCACGTCTTCAGGACCAGGCTGTCGCAATAACTTTTGAGCAGACTCACAATAGGATTTCATTTGCCCAGAAAGAACTTTTGAATCACGATCTAATTTAGAAATCTCTTTTAGAGTTAGTTTTGATTTATTCAACAAAAGAGGTGATAGCTCAGCCCATTTGCTATCAAGTGATAATGCTAAAGCACGAAGCTGTTCATACTGTTTTCTCCATACAGTAAAAACCGCTTCTTGAATTTCAGCTTCTGTAGCAGTAAATTTTGGGCTTCGCATAAGAACAAGCATAATTAAGATTATATAAAACTTTTCATATTGGATGTTTAGTAAAAAATTATTTTGTTCCTAAAGAATTGTCGCGCAACAACACATCTGCTGCAACTGCTTGTTCTGGAGTCATAATTTTTGCTTCAAGACTAAGCTCTCCTGCTCTTGAAATACAAGCGTATTTACATCAACGAAATGAGGGTGTTGCCACTTTTTTGGGCAAATGTATTACTGATAAAGTTTTTCTTGAGCGCCAATTACCCAATTTGCATGCTGATGCACTTTACGCTCTTGCAACAATGCAACAACCTAACCAATCGCCTGAGCGTGAGATTTTCCATGGTTGGCTAAAACCCTTTGATTCTGAATTACCTGAATTGCGATACAGGTTTATAGTTCCAGCGTTTGTAGGAATAGCTTTTGCGAGCCCAAATGTTCCGACAAGAGAACTTATTGAACTTCTGCGCATTACAGACGTTGCTGAAAAAGAAAACGTAAAATATACCATCGCCCCGGCAATTCTTTCTCTCTATAAAAGAAGACCTAATGGGCAGAAAGTGCAAAAAGAAATCTGGGATGCTATTAAAGGTGAAAACGTAGAGCAGTTTTGGAATCGCATTGGTCAATCAATTAATCATACCTCATGCAAGTTACCGCCGTTTGCTGATGCAGCACAAAAATATTCTAGTTAATACGCTTCAATAAAACTTTTGATAAAATCCACGAGTTACCACAGCATTTTTATACCCCCTCTACTGCCCAAAGCATATGCAAGAAAACATGCCAGAGCGAGTACGCCAATCATTACTTGGATTGTTCACCAAAGTTATTCGCGCACTTGATGATGAAGATACAGTTGCGCTCGGAGAGCTTTCTGATGCTTCAATACGAGATGCAGCAATTTATCAAGATGAACACACTGTTTCTGTAGCAGTGCTCATTTATGCATTCAGTAAAATAGTCCAACACTGCTGTCAAACAAACACATCATACTCGCCAATAACTGATTTAGTAAAACAAGCAAGAAGCGCGCTCACTGACAACAATATTGCAGGCTACACAAGCATTGTGAAACGCGCATTTACTGCAGTACAACGCCTTGATGACAAAGTAAAACAATACGTGCAAGAAGTGCTGGAAAAAGCACGCATAAAAAAAGGCTCAAAACTCTACGAAAATGGACTAAGCGCAGCGCGAGCAGCAGAAATGCTAGGCATCAGCCAGTGGGAATTATTAAGCTATATTGGCAAAACAATTATTTCTGACACACAACCACAAGAAAAAATAAGCGCAAGCGGAAGACTGAAAATAGCAAGAGGCTTGTTTGCATGAAAACACTGATATTCGACACAGGACCAATCATCAGCCTCACAGTTAATAATTTATTAACACTTCTTGAACCACTTAAAAAAACATTCAAAGGACAGTTTCTGATTACACCAGCAGTGCACGCTGAGCTTGTAAGCACACCGCTTGCATCAAAAAAATACAAGTTTGAAGCACTACAAGTGCAAAAACAAATTGAACAAGGAGTACTATCGGTTTTTGAAGATCAAAGACTCATTGAAAAGGGAACGCAACTGCTCGAAACAGCAAACAATGTTTTTAGCGCACATGATCAATCACTTACCATTTGCCAGTATGCAGAAATGCAAACACTCGCGGCATGCAATAGTTTGTCTGCGCCAGCAGTTATTGATGAACGCATCACAAGAATGCTCGTAGAACAACCACTGCAATTACGCAAACTACTCGAGAAAAGACTACACACAAGCGTACGACTAAATCAACACTCACTCGACATGTTTCAAGAACAAGCTGGAAGAATAAAAATTATCCGCAGTGTAGAACTTGTGACTATTGCTTATGAAAAAAAACTTCTTGATGAATACTTAGTGAATGTGCCAGGAGTCCGGCGCGCTCTTCTTGAATCAGTGCTCTGGGGAGTCAAAGTCCATGGCGCAGCAGTCAGTGAAGAAGAAATAGAAGAATTGCTCAAGATTGAGAAAGTAATGTGAGCAAAAAAAATATTTTTGCACTATCTCAGCATGTGATAAAATGCGTCAAAAATAGGATAGTCTGAGGGAAAACTAAAGAATTTGGCGCCGACTTCATTGCAGGCTTTCATGATTGAAGCATTATGCACACGCATGCTCTGCAAATACTGGGAGCGAAGACGAGGCGAAATAAATGTGCGCATAACATCGTTGCTTTCCATATCACTGATTTTAAAATCACCCTCAACATTCAAATCAACCTCAAGAGGGTCAAGCACTTGCACAAGCTTAATCTGATGATCACGATAGCGGTACAATGTGTTGCGAATCTGCTCTACAGGATACAAAAAGTCAGACAAAATCACTATCATGCTCTTGCTGCCAAGAAAACGCTTGTAACGCGCCATACTCTCTTCTAAATTGCTTCTGCCACGAGGCTTTTTCTCAGACAAATAAGCATGCGCAGTTACAAGCTGACGACGGCCTTTTTTTGGCTTGAAAGGTTCAAGTCCATCAGAAAAAGTTGAAAGCACAAAACGCTCATTGTTACGCAATGCAACAGAAGCAAAACCCAAACCAATCATGCTAGCAAACTCAAACTTTTTATATTTCTTGCTCCCAAAATCCATACTCGCAGATGCATCAATTACACAATGCACAACCAAATTACGATCTTCTTCAAAACGACGAATCCAGAGCTTGTCAGTGCGCCCAAACACTTTCCAATCAATATAACGCAAATCCTCACCAGGAGTGTAGATAGTATAATCTTTGAACAACAAACCGCGGCCAGTAAACGGAGCCTTGCGCTCTCCAATAAAAGAACTCGTGACATGCTTTCGCATAATCATATCAAATCTGTCCAGTTGCCGCAAAAACGAAATATCTATCATAGAGCCGAATGCACGATTTTACGATTACGCGAATACATTGAACAATACTCTGCAAGACGTGAAGACGCGTTATCTAAGCAATGTTTTAATCACATCATCTTGAGTCAGATTCTGACGCTCTGCTTCAAATGTGAGAATAATTCTATGGCGCAGCACAGGAAATGCCATCTTCTGAATATCTTCCTTAGACACATGCTTTCTGCCCTCAATCAATGCACGCGCCTTGGCAGCAAGAGTAAGGCCAATAGTTGCCCTTGGTGATGCGCCAAACTCAATCAAATCCTTTTTCTGGCGAGTCTTATGAATTAATTCAACAATATAATGCTTCAGATCATTTGCAATAGGCACCTGGCGCGCAAGATCCTGCAAGGCAAGCAATGTGTCTTTAGTCATCACCTGGCGTAGTTGAGGCTTGCGATAATCCTCGGCAAAACGATCAAGCACAATCACCTCTTCATCAAAAGTAGGATAGCCAACCACGAGCTTCAGCAAAAAACGATCAGACTGGGCCTCAGGAAGAGGATAAGTGCCCTCTTGCTCAATCGGGTTTTGAGTTGCAAGAACAAAAAATGGCTCTTCAAGCTTAAATGTATTGCCGCCCACAGTCACCTGATGCTCCTGCATTGCCTCAAGAAGAGCAGACTGAGTTTTAGGAGTTGAACGATTAATCTCATCAGCAAGAACCACATTTGCGAAAATAGGACCAGGCTGAAACTTAAAATTACGCTTACCACCATTCTCCTCAATAAGATATGTGCCAGTAATATCTGAGGGCATCAAATCAGGAGTGTGCTGAACGCGAGAAAACTTAAGAGCCATAATCTGAGATACTGTTCTGACAATCAATGTTTTTGCAAGACCAGGATAACCCTCCATAAGCACATGACCATTCACAAGCAAGGCAACAACAATCTGCTTCAAAACATCTTCCTGACCAACAATCACCTTGCCAAGCTCAGCAAACACAGCATCAAAAGTCTTCTTTGCCTCATCAAGACCAACACGAACCGCCATGCTCTGGCGCAGAAGAACTCATTTATAAATGTATCTGCGAAAGAAAAATTAAGAAGAAAAAGAAAACGCTGGGCGAGACGCGTCAGTAGGTTCAGACTTTTCACTACTAATTAGCTCTAATCCAGCACGATAAAAATCAAAAGTAAATTCATATAAAGGTTTTTTTTCTTGAGACATAACAGTTCCATTTGCAACCTCGGTTGTGGCAGCAATAAGTTGTTTAATCTGCTCACCATCCCATTCTTTTGTATCTGAACAAAATGCACGACCAGTTCTGTATTTTGCAGGCATTGAAAGAAGAATATTTACAAATTTTCCATATGCCTGTTTTTTATCAATAAGTTTAGCAGTTACTCCTAGACGCGCATCAACAGAAGTGAATTCATACAATGCAGCTTGCAAAAACTCATTTGCACTAGCAAACACAGAACTATCAAGTGCTGCAAAACTTGGTGATTTGCCATTCAGAATAGCATCAAGCTGTGATTCAAGAGAAACAAAAGATGATTTATATTGCTGCAAAAAATCTTGGTTTTTCAAATGAAAGACACTCATATGATACCGGCATAATAAGATGTATAAAAACTTTGCGGCACAAAAAACAGTCATGATAGATACACCACTATGCAACAAGTTATGCGCAGCATGGGCTCTCATCGGCAATTTAGTGTCTTTGATAGGCTTCCGATTCTTCTTCTTGTTTTGCACGACTAGCTGCGCTTGCGAAAAACAATCTGGCTTCACTAAAATTTCTCTTAACATCACCTGGAACACTGCCATTCAGACAAATATGATCCAATGCAGAACGTAAAATATTAACTTTTTCAGCACCTGCTTCAATAGAACAAATATCAAATTCTTTAGATTCATCACCGCTCCGCATTTGTTCATAAACGTTCAAAAATTCAGTTAGTGCAGAAATACAAAAAAGAGGATACCCCACAGGTTTTCTACGAACCACGACAGCAATTTTGTCATAGCTAATTGCTTGCGCAACTTCATCCAAAAAATAAAACGCTTTTGCTAGTTTATCAGCAGGAATTTGGACAGTTTGTGTAGGGATTTTCAGTCTTTTTTCAATTCCTTCAGCAACTGCCTTAAACGAATAAAGGTAGCCTATTGAAGACCATTCAGGAAAATTAACCAGGCTCACAAATTATTAAAACACTAATTAGACTAAAAAGCTATGGGTCAAAAACAGGCATTTCAAAATGACGTAAGTCATTTGCCAACAAAAACAAAAAATGCCAGATTTAGGAAAAATTGTCAAAAAAATTATATACTGGCAAACCATTCATCAAGCAATGGATAATCAAGCCAGGGAAATTGTTGAACTGGACATTGATGCATTTGGCAGAATAGTCATTCCTAAATCATGGAGAAAAACTCTCGGAAACCGCATTGTTATGCACAAAACAAATGAAAAAATCAGAAACATGCGTGAGCTATTCAGTCATTAGTAGCCCAACGATAAAATGATTCTACACGACTGGCGGACGATGCTTTTTGTTTAGCACCAATATAAAACAAGTGCGCTTCATCAAACTTTTGTCTACAATCATCAGGAAGAGGTTCTGGAGTATCTAAGTGTTCAAGCACATACTTTTGTAAGACTAATTTTTCGCTAACTGCAGACATAGATACAACCTGAGCACTGTATTTAGCTGGAAGTTCATCACAATAAATTTTAGTAAACGCTACAAGCGCAGACATTGCATCCATTAGAGAGATATCAGACTCTTTTGCTCTATGCTCGTTTGCTTCAATACCGTACGTTGCTTGTTCAAGAAATCTATGCGCAGCACCCAACGCGCCTTGTGAAACAGACACTTGAGTTCCACTCAGCTTTAATTCAAGACACTTAGCAATCTCTTCAGACACATTCTCAAAACCTGCCAGAGACCATTTTGGGGGTGCACTATCGCTCATGCCCAGCTCAAACTAAAGAAGAATATAAACTTAACTCTTCACAATCTGACTAAAATACGCTTTGACAATCTGCTGCTGTTCTTTAGGAATGTTTTCCTCAAAACCAGCTTCTTGAGAAGCGCGAATCTGGGACGGAAGACCTTCTTTAAACTGACGCTCTTGAGGTGGCTTGACCTTATCCAGATTAAGATCTGACGCAAGAGGAGTGATTTGAAGTTTCAATTCTTTTGTGCCAATCTCAATCAATGTTTTATTGCCATAGACTGCATTCTCATCAATAGGCTGCGGAGGAACTTCAAGACGTGCAGAAGGATAAAAGCGCGCAGATGCAAGAGAACCAGCCTCACGAGCAATCGCAACAGCATCAAACGCATACCATCCATTTGCTGCAACAAGAATAATCACAAACACAAGCACAGCACACAACACAGTAAGCCTAGTAAGTTTTCTAAACTTAATAAAATCAGACACCATCACATACCTCAGCCTGCCAAGCACATCCTGATGCAAAGAATTCACAATCAGATTATCCTTATCAGCATTATCAGCAGCAGTACGCAACACCTCGGCAAGCTTAGGACTGCGTTGTTCAACAGCAAAAAGACTTGCTTTACTCAGATTGCTGCGCAACAACCACACCAGTGAGATAATCCAGGGAAGCAGTGCGATCCACCACGGAAGACGCATCAAAAATAAAACAAGATCTGCAATCAAAAAAACAGGCAAACTCTCAAACACTGCATGAAAAACAGCAGTAGTCTTAAGCACTCTTCCCAATTCTGAAATAGCAACAACAATAGGCTTAGGCATCTAACACGAACCCTCCTCAGCATCAGGCTTTGACTTCAAACAATTTTTTTGCTTAATATAATCCGCAATCTGAGCATTCAAAACACGAATCTCCTTATTTGCCTCATCAAGCTCTTCCTGCATAGTTTTTAGTTCGAGCGTAGCAGAATCAACATCACGCTGTAACTCATCACGCACCTTAGTTAAAGACTTCACCTGATCCTGAAGCGAACGCTTCTCAGTCTCCAAACGCGCCTTAGCATTCTCAAGAGTCTCTTTCACATCACGAATCTCAGCATACTGCGCAGTAATAGCCTCCTCACGCTGACGCTTCAAACCAAGCTCATCCTCAACAGCAACTAATGCAGCCTGCTTTTCATGCAAACTCTGATTTAACACAGAAAACTCAGCACGCTTCTGAGACAAATCCTTGTTGATACCATCCAGATCAATCTGATAATACACCGCAGCACCGACCAATAATACTGCACTCACAACCAACAAGAAAAACAAAAACAAATTTGCATTACGTTGAATAGCGCTCATACAAACCTCCACACAAACAACATACTATTTTTTATCATTCTATCTTTTACCGTGCTATATTTTATCAGGATATTTTTTATCATGCTTTTTCATCACATTATTTGTCAACATCACACAGTTTATCAGCACCGTAGTATTTATCATTTACTCTCACACTCTGCCAAGTTGTACACGCACTCTCTTACATCACTCTCACTCCCTCCTTAACACACGACGCACAAGCACTTCAAGCAAAAACAAAATCAGAGCAGCAATAACAAAAGGAGTCTGCAAAGTATCTTTTGTTGTAATTGTACGCTTCAAACGCGCCAGAGTAAAATCAGCAATACCCTGTGCATCAGCAGGATCAAACATTTTACCTCCAGTTGCGCGCACCAGATTCTCTAACTCAACACCCTGGCCAAGATCATCATACTCTCGTGCATAATTAACACTAAACTCTCCAGAAAGCAAACCCTGAAAACCAACCACGTTGGGCACAACAGTCGCAGTATACAAGTCCTTATCCTGCTTATAAAAAGTAAAACCAGAAGCAGAAGGATAGCCATCAGACGAACGAACAAGCATAGTAGTGGGCTCAGTCACGCGCGCATCAGCCACCTCAATAAAATCCTTAGCCTTACGATCAGGAGCGCCAACAACCCAGTGAAGAGTTTTTACAGGAAGCTTAGAATCAGGCTCAGCAAGAAGCTGACCAGACCAGCTGCTGCCATCATCAGTCGCGTAACTAGCCACACGACCTAAACCCAAACGCCACACTGCAAGCACAGGCTCACCACCATCACTTGTCACAAGCAAACGAGCAGCACGTTTAGGAATCACTTGATTAAAACCATACACCTTAGCCTTCAGCTCAAGACCAGAAGTAACAAAATGACTCTGATCCATAACCACCAAACTCTTTTCAGCCTTTTTTTTCTCCTCTTCCAGATCACCAAACAAGATTTTGATTTTCTTAGCCTCAATTGCGTGGAAATAAGTACCGCCAGTAATCTCAGCAATTGCCATTAAATGATCCTCATTCACATCACCTACACCAATAGGATAAATCTTAATACCCTGATTCGCAGCCTCCTGAGCAGCACTCAAATCAACATCATCAGTCTGGCTCTGACCATCAGTCAACATAACAATATTTTTGCTGCCAGACGCTTGACCAAGCATAATAATTGCTCTTGCCAAACCAACATGAATCCACGTGCCACCACCCTCTTGCAAGCGCGCAATACGCTCCTCAATATCCTTTTGCTCAACCAAAGGCCGTAATGGAGCAACAGTGTATGCCTCAGTATTAAACGCAACAATACCAACACGATTATAACTTGCCAGATCACGAATCACACTAACAATCAATGACTTGCCAAGCTCAACAGCCTTGCCCAAACCAACAGCAGCACCCATACTGCCAGACACATCAGCAACAACAGCAATATTAACATTACCCTCTTTTTTTTCAGCACTACTCACAAAAACAGGAAGAATCTTTTCAAACAAACTGCCTTTATACTCGCCACGATCATAACTATTTTTCCCGCCAACAACCACAAGACCATTACCATCAACAACAAATTCTGTTAGCGCGTCAAGAGATGCACCAGCACGGTCAGAAGAAACATCATTCAAAACCACCGCATAATACTGAGAAATATCCTTAGGCATTGAAGAGCCAACATCAACATTGTACACCTGCTTATACAGCTGAATCAAAGGGCTATTTACATTGCCTACATTGCCTGCATTACCCCCATTACCTGCATTGCTATACATGAAAAAAATCCTTGGCTTAGGAACAACCTTCACAGTCTTGTAAAAAACATTATTCTGAAAAAACAAATCATCAGCACCAACAGCAGAAACACTTGCCTCAAAACGATGATAACCAGCACCAAACTGACGAGTAATAGGAAAAGACTGAACAGCAGACTCCTCAGAAAAAACTTCCTGACCATCAAGCAACACACGCACGTGCACGAGTGCAGAAGGATTAGTTTTTTTCAGAACAACAGTAAACACAGTATCAGAACCCTCCAGAGTCTTTGAAGGACCAAACAACTCAACACCAACATCCTGCCGAATAGGAGCAAGACGAACAGCATTAACAGTAGCATTCAACTTAGACGCAAGAAGCACAGCACCAGCAAGAGACGTGCCACGAGTTGCGCGACCATCAGTAATCAAAAGCACAGAAGCATCAGGCTCCATATTTGCCAAAAGAGCATCACCAACAGGAGAGTCATCCTTGCCCCCAAATGAACGAAGCTCAACATTAAGCTTTTTTTTCAGCTCAGCAATAAGTGCTTGCGAATTAAAATCAAAAACACCCATACTTGATGAATTATCTACTAACACCTTAATCACAGGATCACCATCAAACATTTTCTCATGCACAATAAACGGACGTGCAAGCGCGATAAGAAGCAAAAGCACAATAGCAGTGCGCGAAAACAGCATAACACGACGAACCAGCAATTTCCTGCGACGAGACTCAGCATCCTCACGCATAGAAAAAAACTGCTTGCGCAACAACCACCAAAGAATTAAGACAAATGGAATAATCAAAAGCAAACGAGCAGGATACTCAAAAAATTCATAAGGAAACTGAAGCACAGTTGTAAGCACGCCCATTAGACATCACCACGCAACTTTATGTAGAAAAGCTCAACAAGCACAAGAGCAAACACAATCCACAACAACACAGTCTCAAGAGGCAGCACACGAGGCTCACGCACAGGCTTTAACTCAAAAGAACCAGACACTAATTGCACAGCATCAGAAGAAGGATTAATCGCAGATTCAGCATCATCAAGCAAGTTTGCAGCAACAGAACGATCAGATAGTTCATAAAATCCAACATGTTCAAGAACAGCACTTGACTGCACAACAGTCTTGCCATTAGGAAAAATAATAGACTCAGGACGAGACAGAACCAAAGAATCCTTAGTGCGCAGATTCAATGCATGTACATCAGGACGCGCAACAAGAAACTTGATAAATTCATTCCAAAAAATCGGATAATCAGGAGCATACTTAAAATCACTTGCACGTTCAAGCATGCCAAACCACGCAATACGCCCCTTGCCACGCTGTGCAACAACAAGCAAAGGCTGATCAAACGCAGAAAGAAAAACAGTACTGCGAGCATCAACCACAACAGCCTTAAAGTGTTCATCAAGCTTGCCAAAATCAACACCCTGAGTAAAACTCGTAGGATTCACCACCTCAATAGGCGCTTTTGCAGAAAGCTCTGACAAACGAACAGTCAACAAACCTTTGTAATCAACATCAGCATTATCAGGCTGAGCATGAATGATTAATACTTTGCCTTTTTCAACCTCGCGTCCAATCTGTTCTAATGAACCAGCAAGCACAGCTCGCGAATCAATATTCTGAAGCACATACACCTCAAACTCACCAGAAGGCACAATAGGAAATTCACCAACAACCACCTCAACACCAGGAAGAGCGCCCAAGGCAGTTGTCAAAAAAACTGATGCATTAGACGTAAGATAAAGCACGCGAAGCTTGCCTGCACCAGGAGCTGAAATAAATGCTTGATTATCAACAGCAAAATCATCATCAACACCAAGCTTCACAACAGTCTTGCCAGAAGGAGTCTCAAATGATACAGTCTCAGTACCGCTTGCAGGAATAACAACCTGCTTGGAAAACTCACCAGCAGACACTGACGCAGAAACCTCAACAGGCTCATAATTGCGCAAAAACACAGTCGTAGACTCTTGACGCACATCAAGATCAGTAATTGCCACATTACGACGATGAGATGATGACGCAGTGCTTATGAAATCAACAACAAGACCGCGAGCCTCAAGCACAGAACGAGCAACACCAGGCTCAACACCACCAGTATTTACAAAATCAGAAATAACAATCACACGACCCTCTTTGCCATTCAGAATTTCTCCAGCAAGAATAATCGCATCACCCAAACGCGTAGATGTCTCTCGCGGTTTTAATGTATTCAGAAAAGACACAACATCACCAGCACTTGCATCTTGCACACCAATCAAAGGAACATCCTTGGCAAGAATAATAGTGTTTCGCGAACCAAGAACCTGCTTTGCCTTAGAAATACCAATATCAAACCTCGACTGCAAACCCTCACGCACTTGAGATGACGCAGACACATCAATCACGAGAACAGTATTTTGCGCAGTGATGTCATGCTGAACAATAGTGCTTGGCTGAGCATTAGCCAGGGCAAGCAAAAGAAGAAGCAACAACTGAAGCACAAAAAGCCAGTCACGAGTAATCTGCTTTAAAAAATTAGTAAGACGAGAACGACCAGTATTATGAAAGAAAAACATTAAACTCGGCACCTGCAACTGCTTAGGCTTAGGACGAATAAGATACAACGCAATAAGAGGACCAAGACCAAGCAAAGCCCACAAACCAGCAGGCAAACCAAACACAACAGAACCAAGTGAAAGAGGCATATCAATCAGCTACGCAGAAGAGGGAGTATAAAAAGGCTATTATTAGCTATTTGTTTTTTCAAGCAGAACTACCTTCAGTCAGAAGTTTATCCTTTGCGTATTTCAAACCAGGAATCGACGCAACAGCAACTAAAATCAGAATCTTATACAACTCTTCCTCTTTAACTTGCTGAGGCAAAGAAACAAGCATTTCAATACCAATCCTTTGTGCATCTCCAGCATGTAACGACTTTCTTGAAAAAGCCAAAACCAATGCAGGATTACCAAGACTTTTCTTATTACGACACAACAGATCATCCAATCTAAAATCTGTGCAAGACTTAACTCCGTTGCCATAGTCTGCATAGTCATAGTCTGCAATCAGCAAATCAATTTTTTTAGGTTTCAAACAATTTTCAAGATCCTGTAACTTAGAACATGATTCAACCTTAACACGCGAGCCACCCAAACGCACAGCAAGATCACTAACACTTCGTCTATCGCACCGCGAATTAACAAAAGAATTGAAATAATGAGCATCAGTACGCGAACCATAAAAAACAACACTAGCATAATCACGAAGGGGAACTAAAGGAGCACACTCAACATCGCCAATGCTCATAAAACACCTCAAAGCAGGTGTCCACGCACCTATTTAAAAATATTGCGAAACTATGGCTAAAAAATAATCTTCACTATCAAAAAAAAAGCCAACACCCCATTTCACCGCAAGCCAGCCAGATTCCTAAAAAACATACTGAATACAAGCTTCGTCGAGACGGGCGACCCCAGGCGACCCCAAGATTTTTAAACAGATGGTAGCTTACAAGCACATGCGCAACCCAGATATTCACATACGCCTTGAACCAAAACTCTTACGAGCACTCAAACAAGAAGCAAAAGAACAAAACCAAACAGTACAGCATCTTATTCGGAAATTAATTACTACCAGACAACGCAGAAAAAACTATGTGCCAAGCGATCCATTCCTTGACAGGTTCAGCAAACCAACAGCATACTCACGCACACACCCAGTACGCGAATACATAGACCGCTTTAGCAGACCACGCACTACAGCAGAAAAACACAGACCACACAAATGGTGGAATTAAGACAGAACAGACACTGAAGTTATAATTCAACCACTATTCTTTTTTTGCCTTCAGGAAGGACAGACTTCTGCTTCAAACAATCCTATCTGGGTGCCATTTAACATATAAGGCACTTTCTTTTTTTCTAATATTCCTTGTTCGTACAGGTGGCATTTCATAGTTTTCACCTTTCCAGCATAACTGTTTTGATAATGTGTTTTTCTTCACCCCTTTCAAAAGCTCTTTAAGAACATCAAAACCTTGCTGCCAGAATCCTTCCGAAGCAATATCAAAACCTATTAATTTCACAATGTCTTGA
>Ga0209514_10004036_pt1 | contig 20203 bp, 23 predicted proteins | sample Subgrocontami58m_FD_187452 | JGI IMG/M metagenome (GOLD analysis project Ga0209514, IMG submission 187452) | Subsurface groundwater microbial communities from S. Glens Falls, New York, USA - GMW37 contaminated, 5.8 m (SPAdes) (version 3) | ecosystem: Environmental > Aquatic > Deep subsurface >...
CCGCCGGAGTCTGGAGCATTCGGCTCGATAGACGAGCGCTTCAACCTCATCCGGGGCGTCCTCGGCCCGTCGCTCGTACTCCGCCAAGATCCCACGGGCAAAGACTGCGATAATCGCCGGCGAACTAGTCGTAGCCAGCGGGACAATATGACCGCGGGCGGGTAACTGCAAAGTCAAGAGGATGGGTGCCATGGCTCTAACCCTCCTACTTGGAAGGCAGGAGCCTACACTGGACTGGGGAATGAAAAGTCGCGACTTTGGGCCCGTTTTGCAAAAGTCGCGACTTGGGGGGGGGCTATTCGGTCCTGGCCGCCTTACCCCGCAAGTTGCGGATGGCGGCCTTGTAGTTCTCGTGCTCTTGCGCCGGGTCGCGGCCCAAGCGTCGGGCCATCGCCTCTAGGGTTACGCCCGCTCGATCCGACTGTAGCTTCGTATCGACTGCCTGGCGCTGGAGCGGGGGGAGTCCCTGCATCAAGGACTGAACCAGGGCGCGGGCCTCTACACCTTCGTAGGGGTCGTGTGGCTCCTCTGGCTCGCTGGGGAGGGTGGACAGGGGCCCTGCTCTACCCTCGGTAGAGCGGTTTGCGCCATACTTGATTGCCGCAACGCGCCCGAGAATGTCCGCCGCCGCATTCTCTGTAGTCCCCAGGTCAGACAAAGCGGGGCTATAGTCCTTGTTCGCTTTGAGGCCCCAGTAGTTACCAACCGGCTCCCTGGCTGCCTGGGCCGCCATGACGTGGAGGTCCTGGGTCAGGTCCGCGGCCTCCGCAAGGCCCCCAAGCCGGTGCTGCTTGGTCATGGCCCTCGCCGCGATGCGCTCGAACCGCCGCCAGGCGGCCGTGCCAGGAACCGCAGCGGCGGCGAGGGCAGCCTGGCCGAGGCTCCCTGTGCTCTCAATCGCCTCTTTCACTGGGCCAGTGGATGAGTCGCGGGCAGCGAGGTCACATAGAAGAACGTCTTCCCAGTCAGTGGTCGCCCGCCACCGGCTGCGCCCGCCGGTGCGCACATACTCCCGCGCCAGACCCCACAGGGCGACCCATTGCGCTGCCTCCGGGAACCGGGCGATCACCCCGGCCATCTGCGGGTTCCCCACCTGCCAAAAGCGGCGCAGGTCGGCCTCGTACGTTCGTAGCGACCACCGGTAGAGCACACGGACGTACCACCGTAATATCCACCGGGGGGTTCGCCGCCACCGAGCCCGCCTTACCTTCATGGCTAAGCCACCTCCAGCGGCAGCCTCACCAGGTGTGGGGAGTATTCACCACTGGACGAACATGGGCATGACGACGTGGATGTACTTGTCGTCGCCCACGGGGCGGATGACGCCCGGGCTGGAGGGGCTGGTGGTCTCCAGGGCCACCTGGCCGGTGCCGATGACGGCGAGGGCGTCCAGCAAATACTTGCTGTTGAAGGCGATCTTGGCCGCGCCGCCCTCCACCACCGCGTCCACCTCCCCCAGGTTGTCTCCCACCTCCTCCGCGCGGGCGGAGAGGGCGATCTTCCCCGGCGCCGTGCCTTGCCCGGGGGTGACCTGGAGCCGGATGATGCCCGAGCCATCGCGGGCGAAGATGGCGGCGGTGCGCGCGGCTCGCAGCAGCTCCGCCACCTCCACGGTGGCCTTGGTCTCATAGTTCTGAGGGATGAGCTGGGAGTAGTTGGGGAAGGTGCCCTGGATGAGCTGGGAGACCAGTTGGGCGCTCTTGAGCTTGAAGAGGACCTGGCTCTTGGCTGCGTTGACGGTCACCTGGACCGGGTCGCGCTGGTCGCCCATCCCGAGCAAGCGGGACAGCTCGCTCAGGGAGCGCGCGGGGATGATCACCCCCACCTTTTCCTTGCTGGGGGCGCCGGCCTCCAGGTCCAGCTTACGCACGGAAAGGCGGAAGCCATCGGCGGCGGCGAAGGTCAGCCGGTCACCCTCGAACTCCGTGTAGACCCCTGTCAACACTGGTCGCGAGTCCTCCGTGGCGGCGGCGAAAGTGACCTGGCCGATGGCCAGGCGCAGCGCCTCGGGGTCCAGGGAGACGCTGGCCCCCTCACCCACGTTGGGTATGGGCGGGAAGTCGGCGGCGTCGAGGCCGTTGATCCGCGCGGACTGGCGCCCACAGCTCAGCTCGATGGTGGTGCCCTTGGGCTGCAGTGTCAGCTCCACTTTATCGTTGGGGAGGGTGGCCACGAACTCGCTCAACAGTCGGGCCGGGATGGTGAGGGAGCCCTCCTTTTCCACCTTCGCGCCGATCCAACAGGTGATGGCGATCTCCAGATTCGTCGCGGCTAGCTTGAGCATGGATTCCTCGGTGGCCAGGAGGACGTTCTGGGTGATGGGGAGGGTGGTGCGGGTGGGGACGGCGCGGCCCACGATGCCCAGGCCGCGGCTCAGGTTCTCTTGCAGGACGGTGACTTTCATGGTGTTGCTCCCCCTTGGGCTCTGCTGTGGCGGCAGTATAAGTCGGGGGGGGACGCTGGTCAATGCGCTGTCACCACTATATATAGGTGGGATCGCGGGTGAAACGCAGCATATAGGTCTACTTGGTGCCGTTCGAGGGAGGCTTGCCAAGAGCCTGCGGTCCCTCCCTTATGTATAGACGATAGGACGCTGCACGCCCAGCAGTTATAATAGCAATCTATCCTAAACGTCCCGCCTTCAGGGCGGCGGGCCAGGGCAGTCTGGTGAAGAGGTGGGGCCCATGGAGCTGCGACAGCTAGAGGCTTTCCGCTACGTGGCCATGTATGACAGCTTCAGCAAAGCGGCCGAGGCGTTGCTGCTCACCCAGCCTACGGTTAGCGCACGCATTCAAGCCCTGGAGCGGGAGCTGGGCGAAGAGCTCTTCGAGCGGCGTAGCAGGGGGGTGCGCCTCACCGAGGCGGGGAAGGCCTTTCTGCACTACGCCGAGCGCTGCCTCCAGGCAGCTGAGGAGGGGCGACACATGGCGCAGCGGGGCCGCCGCGGCGCCCTCGGAAAACTCCACCTGGGAGCGGCTCGCACCATCGGGACCTACGTCCTGCCGAAGATCCTGCAGCCCTTCATGGAGAGGCACCCGGACGCTGAGGTGACCATCAGGACGGGCCGCTCCCAGCAGGTGCTGGAGATGATCCTGGCCGACGACATCGAGGTGGGCTTCGCGCGCCAGTTGCAACACCCCGAGCTGGAGAGCATCCATCTCTATAACGAGGAGATAGTGCTGGTCACCAACCCCAGGCATGCCTTCGCCCGCCGCGGCCGGGCCAGCATCGCCGACATCGCCCAGCAGCCCCTGATCCTGTACGACCGGGAGTCCACCTACTACGTTATTATCACCAACGTCTGCCGCGAGGCGGGCATTGTGCCCCAGGTCGCCATGGAGTTGGACAGCATCGAGGCCACCAAGAAGATGGTGGAGCTGGGGCTGGGGATCTCGCTGCTGCCCATCAGCTCCCTGGAGCGCGAGCTACAGCTGGGCGCCCTGACTCAGGTTGAGATCAGCGACAGGGTGGACATTCACCTGCCCACAGCCCTGCTCTACCGCAAGACCCGCGCCCCCCGCGGGATCGTCAAGGTCTTCCTGGATGACGTCCGCGCGATGTACGAAGGGGGGCGTGCCGTCGGTGGCGGCGCCGCCCCACCGGCCTCGGCAGCGGCCTCCCCACGGCGTCGCTAGTAAGGTCATTTCAAAACTGCCCAGCGAGGCTAGAAACGATTCCACATACCCCTTCTCCCCTGGAGGGAGAAGGTTGGGATGAGGGGGAAGGCCTCACCCTCACTCTGCCCTCTCCCTTCAAGGGAGAGGATTTTGGAACAACCTCTAGTAATACACCGCCCGTGACGGCCCGCCGCCGGCGGCGATGACCTCGCCGGTGACGGCGCTGGCCTTGGGCGAGGCCAGGAACGCGGCCAGGCAGGCGATCTCCTTGGCGTCCACGACGCGGCGAATGGCATGCTGGGCCGCCAGCTTACGCTCGAACTCCTCGGGGCTCACTCCCTGCTTGCGTGCCTGCTCCGCCCAGCCCGCGGCGGTGCGCTCCGTGCGCGTGGTGCCGGGGTGGATGGCGTTGACCGTGATGCCCGCCGGTCCCAGCATGTCGGCCAGGGTCTTGGTGAGGTGGACGATGGCGGCGTTGCGGGCGCCCGCGATGGTCCCTCCTTGCCGCCCCGCCAGCCCGCCGATGTTGATGATGCGGCCCCACCCCTGGCGCTGCATGTGGGGGGCGGCCGCCCGGGCGCAGCGCACGTAGCCCAGGAACTTGGTGTTCAGGTCGTCCAGGATTGCCGCCTCGTCCACCGTGGCCAGGTCGCTGGAGGGGACGCCGCCCACCAGCGCCGCGCTGTTGACCAACACGTCCAGCCGGCCCAGGGCGGCGACAGCGGCTTCTACCATGGCGTTGACGGCGTCGCGCTGGCGAGTATCGGCGACTAGGGGGACGATGCGGCGGCCCGTCTCCGCAGTCAGCTCCTTGGCCGCGCTGTCCAGGGCCGCGCGCTGGCGGGCGCCGATGGCCACATCCATCCCCTCCAGGGCAAGCTGGCGGGCGATGGCCTTGCCGATGCCCTTGCTCCCGCCCGTGACGAGCGCGACTTTCCCTGCCAGCTCAAGGTCCATGTTGTTTTTCTCCCTCACCCTCGCTATCCCAGGAGATAGGGACTTTGTGAGCGCCCTTCCTGGCCCCCAGCGTCCCTGCTCAGGGCGGGCAGTAACGTATTCTGCTTGTGGTGAGCCTGTCGAACCACGAGCCGCCCGCGCCTCGTCGCGCGGGGCCACGCCAGGCTAGCTGACCCAGGCGGTCAGCTCCTCGTAGCCGCGGGCGAAGGGGCAGTAGACCTCCAGCGCCGCGGGCCGGCGGCCCGGCGCGCCTTGGAGCCAGGCGGTCAGCTTCAGGTTGTAGTCGCCCAGGCTGCCGCTCAGGGTGCGGGTGCGCGGGCTGTAGCTCCAGGGCCGGGAGCGACGGCGGGGCCAGATGGCCGCCAGCACCTCGACCTCGCCCTGGTCGAGGCTCGCGCAGTCGGCGTCGGAGAGACGGTGCAGGGCCGGCTCCAGGTACTGGGCGGGGTGGGAGTGGAACCAGCCCAGGGGCTGCTCCAAGGTGGTCAGGGAGTCCAGGGCCCGGTGGACCCTATCCCTGGCCGCCTGGTTAGGGCGCACCTCTCGCGGTGTCCGCGCCGCCGACTGGAGGGCCACCGCGCGCTGCACCACGATCCCACTGCCTCCTGAACGGTAGCCCATCAGGATGCCGAGGCATTCCTTGTTGAACACCTCTACCGCCGAGAGCACCACCCCCAGAAAGGCGTTCTCGGACAGGTACAACCTGGGCGGGATCGCCTCCAGGGAGAGGAGCTGTTTGCTCTTGACCAATAGGGCCTCCGAACGGGAACGCTTGCCCCCCTCGATGCCACGTGGCGAATGGCGTCAGGCGCTATGTCGAGAGGTGCGCCTCGTAGCCCAGCGCGATTACTTGACGGCTCCAGCCTCCCGCAGCTTGACGATCTCGGCGGGCTTGTAACCCAGGCCCTTCAGCACCGCGTCAGTGTGTTCTCCCGAAGCGGGCCCGAAGCTGCGCGCCTGCCCGGGGGTATCGGACAGCTTGGGGGCGATGCCGACCTGGGGGATCTTGCCCAGGGTAGGGTGGTCCAGGTAGACAACCATGTTGCGCGCCTTCACCTGGGGGGCGCTCTCCAGCTCGTCCAGGCCATACACGTGTCCCACGCAGATGTCGGTCTGGGCAAGGATGTCGAACCACTCGTCGCGGCTCTTGCTCCTGAATTGCCTAGCAAAGTGGGCCCTGATCTCTTCGCGCTTGGACCCGGTGGCGTTCTCGTGGGGGATGAAGTCCTCCCGGCCCATGGCGCGACAGAGGTTGGCGTAGAACCAGGGCTCCAGGGAGCCGATGCTGATATACTTGCCGTCCTTGCACTCGTAAACGTCGAAGTGGGGTTGCGCCCCCGTCAACCCCCCCTCCCCCCGGGGATCTATCTTGCGCGACCGGAAGTAGCCGGAGAGCATGGAGCCCATCAGGAGCATGACTCCGTCCATCATGGAGATGTCCACCATCTGGCCCCGGCCGGTCTTCTGGCGGGCGATGATAGCCGCCATGATGCCCAGGGCGCCGTGCATCCCGCCGCCCGCGAAGTCGGCCAGGAAGTTGTGAGGGATGACCGGCTTGCCTCCCTTGTTGCCGATGGTGCCCAGGGCGCCGGCGTGGGAGATGTAGTTGATGTCGTGGCCCACCAGGGTCGCGTAGGGGCCGGTCTGCCCGTAGCCGGTGATGGCGCAGTAGATGATACGGGGGTTGAGCTTGCTCAGGGTCTCGTAGTCCACCTGCAGGCGTTTGGTGGTGCCGGGGCGAAAGCCCTCCACCACCACGTCGGCGTCCTTCACGAGCTTGTAGAAGATCTCGCGGGCCTCGGGCGCTTTGAGGTTCAGGCATATGCTGCGCTTGTTGCGCTCCAGGGCGTCGTAGGGGTTGGACTCGGTGCGGATGCCAGGGGTAGCCACCGCGCCACCGGCCTGCTCCGCCCGCCGGCCTGTGACAGTCCCGGCCTCCTCGATCTTCAGGATGTCGGCGCCCAGGTCGCCCAGGATCATGGTGCAATGGGGGCCGGGCGCCAGCCGCGACATGTCCAATACCTTGATTCCTTCCAGGGGCATCGTCATGGGGGCAGACCTCCTCTAGCGTTCTGTCATGCGCAGGGCATCATAGGCCCAGGGGAGTGCAAGCGTCAACCGGGCCGGGGGCTACGGCTGGCCTGGATGTGGACCTCTATGGGCAGCACCTCGGCTTCGATGGTCCAGTCGTATTTCTCCTGGAACAGGCGCTGCGCCAGGACCCACGCTTGGCGGTCGCGCCGCCTCTCAAGAGGGCGGGCGCGGCCATGAAAAGCCTTCCCTTCGATGGCCAGGGTGACGGTTGGGCTCAGGAGCAGGTTCTGGACCCAGTTGGACTTGGCACCGGCCCCTGACATTATGTAGACTTTGTCCTCGCTGGCCGCGAACCAAATTTCGATGGTGCGGGGCAGGCCGCTCTTTCTGCCGGTGGTCGTCAGGTATAGCACCTGCGCCTTGCTGACTCGGGCGAGGTCGCTCGTGGAGGCCATGTCGTTCACCTCGCCTGCTAGAGTGGTCGTTTGGCCGGGATGCCGGGACGTCGCGGATAGCGCGCGGGGGTGGGCGCCACCTTCTCGATAATGACGAGGAGATGCCCCGGGAGCAGGTCTGGCAGCCCGGCGTCGCGCACCTGGGCCAGCCGCCCGCCCAGTTGCGCCAGGGCGTGTTGCGCGCGCCCCAGCTCCCCTACGATGTCGCCCTTTTTCAGGGCGATGCAGAGGCCGCCGACTCGCACCAGGGGCAAGCACAGCTCCAGGACGGCCGCCAGCTCCGCCAGCGCCCGCGAGATGGCGACATCGTAGCGCTCCCGTTGGTCCGGGTCGCGCCCCACATCTTCGGCCCGCGCCTGGATCACGGTAACCCCCAGGGTGCCCAGGACCACGGCCAGCTGGCGCAGGAAGTCAGCCTTTTTGCCCACCGACTCCACCAGGGCCAGGGCCAGCTCCGGACGCGCCAGCTTCAGCGGCAGCCCCGGCAACCCGGCGCCAGCGCCCACGTCAACGACGGTCAGGGGGCCCGGCGGGAGCAGGGGCAGCAGGGTGAGGCTATCCAGGAAGTGCCGGACGTACAGCTCGCGGGGGTCGGTGGAACCCACCAGCCGCACCCGGCTGTTCCAGGAGGTGAGCGCAGCAGCGTAGCGCTCGAAGGCGTCGAGTTGGCTAGCGCTCACCTCGATGCCGAGCCGGCGGGCGCCTGCGCTGAATTGCTGCTGGGGCCGCATCTGTCCCACAAGACCAGGTTACACGCCCAGTCCAGGGACAGCGTAGGGCGAACGGGACCGTAAACAGGGCGTGAGGGTGAGGGATGGCGCGCTCAGCCCAGGAGCTGCTCGTTGGACACGCCAGCGGAAGCGTGGATCTGGATGATCTTCCACTTGCCGTTCTCGCGGTGGAAGACCGCGCTCCAGCGAGGCTGGAACTTTTTGCGGTTGGGCAGGGTGATGGTGGGATTGGCGATGCCCCAGCCGACGCTGCCCTCTTTGTAGGCTTCCACCTTTCCCACACTGACCTTGATATTGCCTCCCATGGCTTTGGCTTCAGCCATGAGGAACTTGGCGGCCTCCTTGCCTCGAATCCACTCCTTGGGGTCTGTCCCGACCAGGAGCATCGTGGAGCGTTTGGACAGATGCTTGTCGGCGTAAGAGGCATCTCCCTTGGCAGCGGCGGTGAACCAGCCGGCGATGAGGTTGGCAAGCTCCTGGGACTTTTCCATGGGCAGGCCCTCCTAATTAGTGTTGTGAGACATTGTACACGGGCGTCGAGGGTCCGTCAGATGCGGGACTCCCCAGCTAGCCGAGCTTGCGCTCTTTGAGCAGCCGCTGCATGGTGACGCCGATCTCGGCCGGGCTCTTGCTGACGGCGGCGCCCGCCGCGGTCAGCACTGCTATCTTCTCCGCCGCCGTGCCCGCCGAGCCCTGGATGATGGCGCCGGCGTGGCCCATGCGACGCCCGGCAGGCGCGCTCTGCCCGGCGATGAAGGCCACCACAGGTTTCTTCATCTTGGTCTTGATAAAGGCCGCCGCCTCCTGCTCGGCGCCGCCGCCGATCTCGCCGATGAGCACCACTGCCTTGGTCTCCGGGTCCTGCTCGAAGAGCCCCAGCACGTCCACGAAGGAGGTGCCCACGATGGGGTCGCCGCCGATGCCGATGCAGGTGGACTGCCCGATGCCCAGGGCGGTCAGCTGGGAGACCGCCTCGTAGGTGAGGGTGCCGGAGCGGGAGACCACCCCCACTGATCCGGGGGCGTGGATGTTGCCGGGCATGATCCCCACCTTGGCCCGAGCCTTGGGGGAGATCAGCCCCGGGCAGTTGGGGCCCAACAGGCGGCTCTTCTTGTCCTTTAGGTAGACGTTGATCCGCACCATGTCCAGGGTAGGCAGGCCATCGGTGATGCAGGCGATGAGGCCGATGCCGGCGTCGGCAGCCTCGAAGATCGCATCGGTGGCGAAGGCAGCGGGGACGAAGATAAGGCTGGTGTTGGCCCCGGCCTCGCGGACGGCTTGCTCGACGCTGTTGAAGATGGGGACCTTATCGTCGAACTGCTGGCCCCCGCGGCCAGGGGTGACGCCCGCCACCACCTGGGTGCCGTACTCCAGGCAGCGGCGGGCATGGAAGCTGCCTTCGTTGCCGGTGATCCCCTGCACCACTACCCGGGTCTTTTCGTTCACCAGGATGCTCACGGTTCGCTCCTCGATGGCTTGCCTTACCCAGCCTGACGCCCTGAGTCTTACTCGGTGCCCGGTGGCGGCCCCTCGCCCCAGAAGTCGAAGGTCACGCCATAGGGCGAAGCATCTTTGCTGCGGATGCTGACTTGCCCCTCTTTGCCGCTGCGGCGGCGCAGGATGTAGTGCTTGCCGATCATGAACTCCACCTTGGGAGGGAAGGGATCTTGAAGTTTGCCGTACCACTCCCAGAGGCCGCTGGTCTGGGCGATGAGGCCGACCCAGAGAGCGCGGGCCTTGTAGGTGCGGTCCAAGTCAACGATCTCGACCTCTTCGCTTATCTGCTTAATGGGCATCGTGGCGGAGGTGCACCACTAACGTCTGGGAAGCAGTGTGGCATTGGCTGGCGTCACTTCTTGGCCGCGACCACCGCCTGGGCCGCCGTTTTCAGGTCGTCGGCCAGGGTTACCTTCAGGCCGCTGGCCGCCAGCAGCGCCTTCCCCTCGTCGCGGTTGGTGCCCTGCATCCTCACCACCAGGGGCACCCGGATGCCGCCCAGCTCCTTGGCGGCCTCGATGATGCCCGTAGCGACGATATCGCAGCGCAGGATGCCGCCGAAGACGTTGATGAGCACGCGGTCCACGGACGGGTCTTTCAGGATAATCTTGAAGGCTTGCTGGACCTGCTGGTGACTGGCGCCGCCGCCCACATCCAGGAAGTTGGCGGGCCGGCTCCCCGAGAGCAACACCATGTCCATGGTGGCCATGGCGAGGCCGGCGCCGTTCACCATGCAGCCCACACTGCCGTCCAGCTTGATGTAGGTGATGCCGGCCTTGGTGGCCTCCACCTCCAGAGGATCGTCCTCGCTGTCGTCCCGCAGCGCACCGATATCGGCCTGGCGGAAGAGGGCGTTGTCGTCGAAGTTCAGCTTGGCGTCCAGGGCCAGCACCCGCCCGTCGGCGGTGATGACCAGGGGATTTATCTCCGCCAGGGAGCAGTCCTTGGCGAGGAAGAGCTTGTAGAGGGACTCCATGATGGCTCCCGCCGGGCGCACCAGGTTGGCGGGCACGTTCATCCCGTAGGCCAGCCGCCGCCCCACGTAGGCCTGGAACCCCGCCACGGGGTCGAGGGGTTGGCGCAGGATCTTCTCCGGAGTCTTGGCCGCCACCTCTTCGATGTCCATGCCGCCCGCCTCGCTGGCTATCATGACGGGGCGCTGGCTGGCCCGGTCGATGGCGATGGCAAGGTAGAGCTCCTTCTGGACGGCAGAGGCCTCCTCCACCAGCACCTGGCGGACGATGACCCCCTGAGGGCCGGTCTGGTGGGTGACCAGGGGCTTGCCCAGCAGCCGCTCCGTCACCTGCTCCGCCTCTTGTGGGGAGGCGACCAGCTTCACGCCGCCGGCCTTGCCCCGGCCGCCGGCGTAGACCTGTGCCTTCACCACCGCGCGACCGCCCAGCTCCTGGGCGATGGCCCGCGCCGCGGCGGGCGTGGCGGCGACCCGCCCCTTGGGTACGGGGATGCCGAACTGGGCGAAGAGGGCCTTGGCCTGGTACTCGTGGACCTTCATGGGAGTGGCTCCTTCAATGTGCGGGGCAGCGTGCTGGCAGTGTGCGGGGCGTCGGGCTGCCCAAGCGCCACGATACTAGCACAGCGACCATAGTGTCGCAAACGCTGGGCGTGCCCATATGCCAGGATAGATCAGAGACACGCCGGGTCAGGGGCGCGTTGGGGTCGCGAAGCGGGAGGGGGCGAAGGGCTCCAGGGAGACGCTCGGACGCCCTTCCAGCAGCCACTCCGCCATCAGCTTGCCGGTGATGGGGGCCAGCAGGATGCCGTTGCGGTAGTGCCCCGAGGCCACCCATAGCCCCAACGCCCCCTGGACGGGCCCCAGGATGGGGAGGCCGTCTCCGGAGCCGGGCCGCAGGCCGGCCCACATCTGCCGGATGGGCGCGTGGGCGAGGGCAGGCACGGTAAGGTGGGCGAACCCCAGCAGGCCGCGCACCCCCTCCACGGTGTTCTCGGTATCGAACCCCGCGTCCTCGTCGGTGGCGCCGACCAGTAGCGAGCCGTCGGCCTTGGGCGTGAGGTAGCCACCCTCGGCGAAGACGATGTGGTGTAGGGGGGCCCGGGAGGCACCTACCGCCAGGGCCTGCCCCTTCCTGGGGAAAACGGGCAGGGGTTGCCCCAGGAGCTGTCCCAGGAGGGTACCTGTCCAAGCGCCCGCCGCCACCACCACCTGGGGAGCCCGCAGCTCCCCTTGCCTGGTGACGACTCCCAGGACGCGCTCGCCCTGGCGCAGCAGGCCCACTACTGGCTCCCCTGACTGGAGCACGGCGCCGCGCTGGGACGCGGCGGCGGCCAGCGCTTGCGTGAAGCGGGGGGCCGACACCTGGGCCTCCTGAATAGACAAGGTGCCGCACAGGGCCTGAGGCGTCAGGGCCGGCTCCAGCCGCCGCAGGTCGGCGGCCTCGAGGAACTGCAAGGCCTGGGGGCTGTGTCCCCTGGCGCCTTGCAACGCCGTGGCGCCCTCCAGGGTGGTGGCGATACGCAGGATGCCGCAGCGGTCGAAGTCGGGCCGGATGCCCGTGCTCCCCTCCAGCTCCGCCACCAACTCCGGGAAGAGGCGCAGGCTTTCCAGGCCCAGGTCCAGGGCGGGGCCGCCCTCGTGGGCCTCGGCCAGGGGGGCCAGCATCCCGGCGGCGGCCGACGAGGCCCCGGCGCCAGGATGGGCCGCCTCCACGATTGTCACTCGCGCCCCGGCGCGGGAGAGGTAGTAGGCGAGGGCGCAGCCGATGGCCCCCCCGCCCACGACGATCACGTCATAAGAGTCCGCCATGCGCTAAGTCCTTTCCCAGAGAGAGGGTGCCCCACCCCCGACCATGTGGACGATCTCGAGGGTATCGCCGTCCCGCAGCTCAACCCGCTCGTACTCCTCCCGGCGCAGGACCTCGCCGTTGCGGGCGACGGCCACCCGGCGGCGGTCCACCTCCAAGGCCATCAGGAGGGCGGCCAGGGAAGGAGTCCCGTCATATTGGCGTGGCTTTCCGTTTACCACTAGGTTCATGGCGCTCCGGTAGGGCGACTTCAGGGGCCCGTAGCTCGCGCAGCAACTCCCGGGCCGCGACCCCGGGCGCGGGGGAGGCCAGGATAGCCGAGATTACAGCCGCGCCCCAGGCCCCGGCGGCGACGACAGAGGCGGCGTTCTGGGCGCTAACCCCGCCGATGGCCAGGAAAGGGACCTTCACCTGGGCGGCCACCTCCTCTAGCAGGGCCACCCCCGCCGCGGCGACCCCCGGCTTGGAGGGTGAAGGGAAGATGGTACCCACTATCAAGTAGTCCGCGCCCGCCGCCGCGGCCTCCCTGGCGCCCGCCGCGCTGTGCACCGACCGTCCCACCAGCATCTCTGGCCCTATGATCTGGCGGGCCGCGGCCACGGTTAGCCCCGCCTCCGGCAGGTGGACGCCGTCGGCGGCGCAGGCCCGGGCGACGTCGGCGCGGTCGTTCACCACCAGCAATGCCCTCCCCGCCGTGACCTCGCGCAGGCGGCCAGCCAAGGCCAGCAGCTCGCCCGCCGGCAGGTCTTTCTCGCGCAGCTCCACCATCTCCACGCCTGCCGCCACGGCCAGGGCCACCCGCTCCACTAAGTCGTCTCGTGGACACAGATGGCGGTCGGTGACCAGGGCCAGGCAGGGACGACGTAGGGCTGGTTTCATGGCGGCCTAGCGCGGCTGGGCGATGCCCTCCATGGGGCTGGAGGCCGCGGCGTGGGATTTCTTGGGGATGCGGCCCGCCAGGAACGCCTTGCGGCCGGCCTCCACGCCCAGGCGGAAGGCCGCCGCCATCTGCTCTGGGTCGCGTGCCTGGGCGATGGCGCTGTTCACCAGCACGGCGTCGGCGCCTATCTCCATCGCCAGCGAGGCGTCGGAGGGCGCCCCCAGGCCGGCGTCCACGACCACGGGAACGGTGGCGTTTTCAACGATGATCTGCAGCTCCTCCAGGGTGAAGATGCCGCGTCCCGAGCCAATGGGCGAGCCCAGAGGCATCACCGTGGCGCAGCCGAGCTCCTGGAGCCTGCGCGCCAGGACGGGGTCGGCGTGGATATAGGGCAGTACCACGAATCCCTCGGCCAGCAGCTGCCGGGCGGCCTCCAGCGTCCCGATAGGGTCGGGCAGCAGGTATTTGGGGTCCGGGATCACCTCCAGCTTGACCCAGGTGGAGCCGGTGAGCTCCCGGCCCAGGCGGGCGGTGAAGAGCGCCTCCTCCGCGGTGCGGGAGCCGGCGGTGTTGGGGAGCACGCGGTAGCGCGTCCAGTCGATCTGGTCCAGGAGGGTCTTTTTCTGGGGGTTGTCCAGGTCCAGGCGCCGGATGGCGACGGTCACCAGCTCCGCGCCGGAGGCGGCGTGGGCCGCCGTCATCTCCTCCAGGGAGCGGAACTTGCCGGTGCCGACTATGAGCCGGGACTGGAAGGTCTTATCGGCGATGTGGAGCAGGTCTTTGTCCATGGTCTGTTTTCTCACCATAAGCCGCCGCGGGCGGGCCTGTCAAGGCGAGCCAGGAGGCCCGGGCGCTCATCTGGCCTTGCTCAGCTCCTCCACGAAGCGGTTCGTGAACGCCTTGTCCGCATCCACCGGCTTGGTTAGCTGGTTCTGGGCGCTCATCCAGGCCGTGAAGCCGCGCCAGCGCTCGGTCGTCTGCCAGCCGAAGGCGGGGACGCCATCTTTCCAGGCGGGCGCTAGCAGGCGGATGCCCCGCTCCTCCAGGGCGCGGTCCACCTCGGGGCTGGACTTGACCAGGGTGTTCACGGCCGCGTCCAGGTCTGCGGCGGCGTCGGCGTAGCCCTTCAGGATGGCCCGCAGTGTGCGCCGGACGACATCGGGGCGCTCGTTAAGCGTCTTTTCGCTTATCACCAGCACCAGCTCGTAGAAATCGGGGACGCCCCATTCCTCCATGTGCATGATGTTTACCTGCTGGCCCTGCTGCTCAATGAGGATGTTCTCGTGGGTCCAGTAGGTCCCCACCACGGCGTCCACGCGCTTGGAGAGTACCGCCGGCACCAGGTCGAACCCTACATTCACCAGCTCCACCTTGCTGAAGTCGCCGCCATCCTTCTCCACCATGGTCTTGAGCATCGGCTCGTTGAGGGGGATGCCCGGATAGCCCACTTTCTTGCCGACCAGATCTCGGGGCCGGGCGATGCCCGACGTCCGCAGCGCCATCACGGAGTTGAGGGGGTGCTGCACTAGCCCCGCGACGGAGACCACGGGGACGCCCTCCGCGCGCGCCAGGAGCAAGTCCGGCTGGTAGCTGATGCCGAAGTCGTCGCGGCCCGCGCCTACCGTTTGCAGCACGGAGGAGGGATCGGCGGGGGTGTAGAGGGTCAAGTCGATGCCCTCGGCCTCGAAGTAGCCTTTCTCCTGGGCGATGAAGAGCCCGGCGTGGTTGGAGTTGGGGTACCAGTCCAGCGCCAGGCTGACCTTCACGACGCCCGGCTCGCCCCCGCCGCAAGCCCCAAGGGCCAGCAGCGCGGCGCTCATCAGCAGGGTCAAGCCAACGGTCCAGCGAGTCATGAAAGCCTCCTGTAGGCGATTCAAGGGTTGAGGTCGAGGGCCTTAGCCCGCTTGGCGCTGTGGTGCCAGCGGAGCGAGAGCCGCTCCGCGCCCGCCACCAGCAGGAACAAGGCGATGCCCAGCGCCGAGAGGACCAGGACGGAGGCGAAGACCAGGCTGGTCTGGAACCGGGGCGCCGCCTGCACCATGAGGTAGCCCAAGCCCGCGCTGGCGCCCACCCACTCGCCGATGACGGCGCCAATCACGCTTACGGCGGCCGCGATCTTGATCCCGGAGAACAGGTACGGCAGGGAGCCCGGCACCTGCACTTTCCGGAACACCTGCCAGCGGCTAGCCCCCAGGCTGCGCAGCATGTTCACCATCTCCGGGTCCACGGCGCGCAGGCCGTCCACCATGTTCACCACGATGGGGAAAAAGGAGATGAGGGCCACCACGATGACCTTGGGCCGCAGGTCGTAGCCTACCCACACCAGCAGGAGCGGGGCGATGGCGATGATGGGTATGGTCTGGGAGGCGATAACCAGGGGATAGATGGCGCGGGCCGCCACGCGCCAGTACGCGATGGCGAGCGCCAACCCCACGCCCGTGGCCAGGGCCACGGCGAACCCCGCCGCCACCTCCTCTGTGGTCACCAGGGCATGGCGGGCGAGCAGGGCGCTGCTGGCGACGATCTCGTGGCCGATGGCCGAGGGCGGCGGCAGCAGCCAGCGCGGGGTCTGGAACGCCCGCACCAGCAGCTCCCAGAGCCCCACCAGGGCTGCCAAGAGCAACAGCGGCACCAGCCACTGCCAGGCGGCGTTGCGCCAGCGGCCAGGGGCGGCCGGCGTCGCCGGGGCGGCCTCCGCGGCCCCTGGTTGGCCCCAAGCAGGCTTAAGTATGTGGCGCCTCCGGTGGCGCGGCCAGGCGTTGTTGGTCCCAGAGCACGTCCAGGATAGAGGCCTTAAGGGCCGTGAACTCGGCGGTGGCCGCCATGCGGCGGCTCCGAGGCCACGGCAGCGGCACTTGCACCACCTGCTGCACGCGGGCGGGCCGGGCGCTCAGCACGTAGACCCAGTGCGAGAGCAACAGCGCCTCCTCGACGTCGTGAGTGACCATGACGCCGGTCCTTCCCACTCCCGCCCAGAGGTCCAGCAGCCAGGCTTGCATCTCCGCCCGGGTCAGGGCGTCCAGGGCGCCGAAGGGCTCATCCAGGAGCACCAGAGGTTTATCCGCCAGGATCGTGCGCAAGAAGGCCACCCGCTGGCGCATGCCGCCGGAAAGGTTGTGCGGGTACTCCCGCGCGAAGCCACTCAGGCCAAAGGTGTCCAGCAGCGCCTCCGCCCGTTCCCGGGCCAGCCTGGGGCCCACGCCTTGCACCTCCAGCCCCAGCACCGCGTTGCCCAGGACAGTCCGCCAGGGCAAGAGCAGGTCTTTCTGAGGCATGTAGGCCACGCGGCCCAGGCGCCGGCCGTCCCTGAAATTAGCGCCGTCCCCCAGGAGCGCCACGCTCCCGCTCGTCGGCTCCTCGAGGCCGGCGACGATGTTGAGCACGGTGCTCTTGCCACAGCCGCTGGGTCCGATTAGGGAGACCATCTCTCCCCGCCGCACGACGAGGCTGACGTCCTGGAGGACGCGCAGCTCTCCCTGGCCGCTGGCGTAGGCCTTGGCGACCGCGGTCAACTGGAGCACGGGCTCGCTGGCCATGGGCTACTCCGCTGCGCCTAAAAGAGACAGGCCACCACGGGAGTGGTGGCCTGTCTTTGTAGCTAGCGCTGTGAGATCGCTTCCCTACGCTGGCATTACCCAGATCAGGTGCGACGGTCGCCCCGAGACTGCGGGGCCTCTCAGCCTGGCTCACCAAGCTCCCGTGGACTGCCTATAGCACGCCGCTCGTGCGCTTGTTCTACATACCGTAGGCCCTCTCCCCGACGACTGTCAAGGGCAGTGCCCCAAGCGTGTTCCTTGGCCCAGCCTGCGGGTGCAGGTGTGAAGGGCGGCGTGACTCTTCCCCCGCAGGCGGGGGAAGGTTAGGATGGGGGGCGCCCAGGTGGTACCCGCTACCACATCACCATGCCGCCGTCGAAGTTGAGGGACTGCCCGGTGATGTAGCTCGCGGCGGGTGTGCAGAGCCAGGCGATTAGCGCCCCCACCTCGTCGTCGCCGGCCGCCCGTTGCAGGGGGATGCGTTCCTTGACCATCTGCTCCCAGGTGCCGCCGCGTCCCAGGCTGTCCATGCGGGAGGTGTCGGTGACGCCCGGGCAGACGGCGTTCACGGTGATGCCGTGCCGCGCCACCTCCATGGCCAAGGCCTGGGTGAAGCCCTGCACCCCGAAGTTGGAGGCGCAATAGGCGGAGGTATTGGCCGAGCCACGCTTGCCGGCGATGGACGAGACGTTGATGATCCGACCGCCCTCGCCCTGTTTGACCAGGGTGGGCAGGACGGCCTTGGAGAAGAGAAAGGTGCCGACGACCTTCACCTCCAGCACGCGCCGGAAGAGCCTCTCGTCCAGCTGCGTCACCGGCACGCGGTCCGGCCCCCGGGCGTAAGCGGCGTTGTTGATCAGGATGTCGACGCGGCCGAGTTCCTTCAAGGTGGTCTCTACCATGCGCTGGACGTCCCCGGCGTTGGCCACGTCGCCGGTGAGGGGCAGGGCGCGGCGGCCCTGGGCCCGCACCTGCTCCGCAGTGCTCTCCACGTCGCGCCAGCCGGCCCTTCTTTCGTCCTCCGGGAAGGTCTTGGGGTCGCGCCCGGTGCCGGTGACAGCCACGTCGGCGCCCTGCTTGGCCAGGGCCACCGCCGCCGCCCGGCCGATGCCCCGCAGCCGTCCCGCCCCTGTTACGATGGCTACCTTGCCGTCTAGCTCACCCATAGCTTCTCTCCAGTGCCTCCGCCAGCGGTCCGGTGGCGCCAGCCCCGCAGGAGAGGCCCACCGCGGGCCTACCCTGGCTGCTCAGCACCGGTGAACCCTTTTATCCCAAGGGGTGGGCCGTGTCAAGGCCAGGACGCCGGTCGAAGAGGCAAACAGCACGTCCCCAGGGCTATAGGAATATGACCAAGGCTGGCTATTGCCCCACGTTGACAGGCCCAGGGGTGGTGTGTACACTTGCCGCTTGGCCGGTTCCGTATCTGGTAGTGTGGGTTGCCTTAAGGAGATCAGGATGCCTGAATCTGTCATCACCGATGAGATGCGCGGTTGGATCGGCAAGGAGCTGGATAGCTATACCATGGAGATCGAGAAGGAGCCGATCCGGCGTTGGGCCGAGGCCATCGGCGACCCCAACCCCCTCTACCATGACCAGGAGTACGCCAAGAAGACCCGCCACGGCACTCTCATTACTCCTCCGGGGATGCTCTCGAACTACGGCTTCTCGCTGGAGGGCTACGCGGGGCGCCTGGGCGGCCCGCGGGTGGCGCCCGCGGGGGGTGGGCGGCGCAGCTTCCCGGAGCCTTTCAAGCTCATTCTCAACGGCGGCAACGAGATCGAGTACCAGCGGCCGGTCAAGGCGGGCGAGGTCCTGCGGGTCACCAGCCACATCGCGGAGCTGACGGAGCGCCAGGGCCGCCCCGGCATCGGACGCATGTTTATCAAGACCACGGAGACCGTCTACAAGGACGCCCAGGGCCAGGTGGTGGCCAAGTCCAGGAACTCCCTCATCAGCTACGAGGGCAAGTAGGAGGAGGCGGTGACCACGACCAGCGCGAGGCCCAAGCAGTACTATTTCGAGGACTTGGAGGAGGGGAAGGACCTTCCCGTGTCCCTCAAGAAGAAGCCTAACCCGCGGCAACTGGCCCAGTGGGCTGGCGCCTCCGGTGACTTCTATGAGATACACTACGACCTGCCCTTCGCGCAGAGCACCGGGCTGCAGAACATCATCGTCCACGGGGCCCTCAAGTTCGCCTGGCTGGGTCAGCTCATGAGCGACCTGGCGGGCCCGGACGGCCTGGTCAAGAAGGTCGCCTGCTCCTACCGGGGGATGGATGAGCCCGACAACTTGATCGCCAAAGCGCGCAACGTCCCCAGCGAGGTGACGATCAAGGGGACCGTGAAACGCAAGTGGAAGGAGCAGGGCGAGAACCTGGTGGAGTGCGACATGTGGCTGGAGAACGCCAAGGGCGAGAAGACCACCCCCGGCACAGGTGTGGTGGCGCTGCCGGAGCGCGGCAGGTGAGAGGACGGCTCGCCGCGGCTAGCAGGCCAGAGGAGGTTGTCGTTTATGGCTGACATGGTCAAGGGGAAGGTGGCAGTGGTGACCGGCGCGGGTCGTGGCATCGGCCGGGAGATCGCCCTGCTCATGGCTAAAGAAGGGGCCAAGGTGGTGGTGAACGACCTGGGCGGCTCCGGCGCGGGCGAGGGCGCCGATAAGTCCGTGGCCGCCGCCGTGGTGGAGGAGATAAAGAAGCTGGGCGGCAGCGCCGTGGCCAGCCTGGACAGCGTCGCCAGCATGGCCGGTGGCGAGCGCATCATCAAGACCGCCCTGGACAGCTTCGGGCGTATCGACATCCTGGTGAACAACGCCGGGATCCTGCGCGACCGCATGGTGTTCAACATGACGGAGGAGGAGTGGGATATCGTCCAGGCGACCCATCTGAAGGGGCACTTCGCCTGCGCCAAGCCCGCCGCCATCCTCATGCGCCAGCAGCGCTCCGGGCGCATCATCAATTTCACATCTAACTCGGGCCTCTTCGGCAACGCCGGCCAGGCCAACTACGCGGCCGCCAAGGCTGGCATCGCCGGATTTACCAGGGTGATCTCCCGCGAGCTGGGGCGCTATGGCATCACGGTGAACGCCATCTCGCCCAACGCCAAGACTAGGCTGACGGCCACCATCCCCCAGGGGGACCGGGCGCAGGGCATACAGGTGACGAACTTCGACTCCATGTTCCCGGACCCCGCCCACATTGCGCCCATGGTGGTCTTCCTCGCCAGCGACGCGGCCGCCAACATCAATGGCCAGATCTTCCATGTCGACGGGCCCCGCATCGAGCTCCTTTCCTACCCGCGTCCCATCAGGACCATCTTCAAGCCGGGCCGCTGGACTCTCGACGAACTGATCGAGGCGGTCCCCAAGACCCTGGCCCAAGGGCTGACTAACCCCGCGCCGGTGGTGGCGCCGAAGTAGTCAGGGCAGGAGGGAGCAAATCGATGGCTGATCTGCTCAAGGGCAAGGTAGCAGTGGTTACCGGCTCGGGTCGTGGCATCGGCCGGGGCATCGCTCACCTGCTGGCGGCCGAGGGCGCGAAGGTGGTGGTGAACGACCTGGGCTGCGGGGTGAACGGCGAGGGCGCCGACCCTGCGGTGTCCCGTCAGGTGGCGGAGGAGATCAAGGCCGCGGGCGGCACGGCCGTGGCCGACTCCCACGGCGTGGAGACTTCCGCCGGGGGCGAGGCCATTATCAAGAGCGCCCTGGACAGCTTCGGG
>Ga0209514_10004037_pt1 | contig 20203 bp, 20 predicted proteins | sample Subgrocontami58m_FD_187452 | JGI IMG/M metagenome (GOLD analysis project Ga0209514, IMG submission 187452) | Subsurface groundwater microbial communities from S. Glens Falls, New York, USA - GMW37 contaminated, 5.8 m (SPAdes) (version 3) | ecosystem: Environmental > Aquatic > Deep subsurface >...
CCCCCCTGCCGATACACCCGACACGGAAAGCCCTGTAACGGAAGCCATTACCACTGATCCATCCCCAATCAGCACTTGGCATTTATTTGGCCAATCACCGGACATACCCCATGCAGGTAGCGGTGAACCCCCCGCCATCCCACAGGAATTGAAATTACGCGGCGTGTTTTATCTAGGCCCCCACTATCAGGCCCGTGCTATTATCGAATCTGCCGACCAGACGCAAAAAACCTATCAGGTAAACGCCCGGCTTCCTGGCGGCGAAATGTTGATAGCCATTGGACAAAATAACGTTACCCTCCTTATTAACAACCAAGAAACAACGCTGCCGTTAAGCAAATTCGAACCTTCCCCAGAAGCCCTCGAGGCAACGCCACCCCAGTAGCAAGCTTGCATGGACATTGTCCCGTACCTACTAAATCATTGACACACTTTTGATTATGCCTTTTCGATTATTGATCGCCGCCCTCCTCTTATCCGCCTGCATGCTAGCCAAGGCGGATAAAGATGAATTCACCTTGAACCTTAATGAAGTCGACATGCGGGTCATGATTGATACAGTTGCGGACATCACCGGCAAAAATTTTATTGTTGACCCGCACGTCGCCGGCAAAGTCACCGTCGTGACCGCCAAACCGATGCGGGCTTCGCAAATCTACGAGATTTTCCTCTCCATCCTTAAGGTGCATGGCTTTGCCGCCGTGGCGGACGGCAATATTGTCAAAATCGTCCAAAACGTCAACGCCAAACAAGAGCTTAACCAACCTAGCAAATATGCAGGCACCGATGAGCTGCTGACCAAAGTCATCCAAGTGCATCATGTCGATGCGGTGCAGCTGGAACAAATCCTCCTGCCCTTGATGCCGCAACATGCGTTCATGTCGGCTTTCCCCGACAGCAACGTCATTATCCTGTCTGACACCCTGGGTAATGTGAACCGCTTGGCGCAGATGATCGGGCAAATTGACCAACAAGGCAATTTAAAAATTGATGTCATCAAGCTCGAACGGGCCGACGCCGAAGAAGTGACCAAAACCCTGACAGCCCTGCTCGCCAGCAAAAACACAGGCAAAGCCGGGGCATTCATTCCTGCGCTAGTTGCTGACGGACGGACAAACAGCATCCTGGTCAGCGGCGACCCGGCTTCACGCGCACAAGTGCGGGCATTGGCAAATGACCTTGACCATCCGGTTGCGGATACGGGTGACACCGAGGTCATTTACCTGCATTACGCGCTGGCCAAAGACCTGGTGGAAACCCTAACCGGTGCCCAACAAAAAACCAAAGGCGACATCAATGCAACCAAAACCGAAACCACCACACCAAAGGATTTTGATGTCCGCGCCGATGAAGCGACCAACGCGCTAGTCATCACCGCCGATGCCGAAAAAATGCGTTCCATGAAAGCCGTCATCCAACAGCTGGACATACGCCGCGCCCAAGTCCATATCGAAGCCATCATTGCCGAAATCAATTACAACAAAGACCAAAAAATTGGGGTTGACTGGAATACGGGCAAACAAAACGGGGTGGTTGGCAATGTCAACACCTCCGGCAATAAAACCACCAGCCTCAGTGATTTTATTACCAGCGCTGGCAAAGGCCTGAGTGTCGGGTATTTTATCGGTGGCGAATTGCAAGCTTTATTGACCGCCTTTGCCGAAGACAATAACGTCAACATCCTGTCCACACCGTCTTTGGTCACGCTAGACAATGAAGAGGCCAATATTTTGGTCGGGCAAAACATCGGGATCAAAACCGGCAGTTTCACCACCAACACCAGCGGCTCCAGCAACCCGTTCACTACCCTGCAACGCCAAGACGTCGGCATCAAACTGATCGTCACGCCGCAGATCAACGAAGGCAATGCGATTAAACTGAAAGTGAAACAGGAAGTGTCCAGCGTCGACACCACCACCGCCGATTCGGAAAACGGGGTCACGATCAACAAACGTGAAATTGACACCTCCGTGCTGGTCGACGACAGCAAAATCCTGATCCTCGGCGGACTGATGCAGGACGATGTCGAAGACACCATCACCAAAGTGCCCTTGTTGGGCGACATCCCTTATCTGGGCCGTTTGTTCCAATACAGCAACACGGCGGTCAAAAAGAAAAACCTGATGGTGTTCATCCGCACGAAAATTTTGCGTGACCAAGAATCTTCGTCGTTAATATCGAACAGCAAATACAATGACATTCGTGTCCGTGAAGAGCAAATGGGTAAAAAAGGCGTCTTTTTGATGCCGCAAGAACACGGGCCGGTGCTGCCCAAGCTCGCGCCTAACTTTCCAAGGCCCTATACCTCGCCATCCTTACAAAAATGATGTCCGACACTTCCGTGCAAGAGCCGCAGGCAGTGACTGCCCCCCCTGATGTGGTGGGTTTGAAGCTGCCGGCCTACAGCTTCGCCAAACGCCACGGCATCCTCGTGCAATATGGCAATGCCATCACCCATGTGCTGTATCTGGACAAAACGCCCAACTTGGCCTTGTTTGAAATCCGCCGTTTCTTAAACCAGCCCGCAAGCTTTGCCAAAATCAGCGAAGCCGAGTTCGAGCAAAAACTGCAAACCGCTTACGAACAAAAAGCCGGGCACGCCCAGCAAATGGTCGAAAACTTAAGCGACAACCTCGACCTTGCCGACATGGCGCAGCATTTGCCCACGCCCGAAGATTTGATGGAAAGCGAGGACGAAGCGCCGATCATCCGCCTGATCAACGCCCTGCTCACCGAAGCCATCAAAGAAAACGCTTCGGACATCCACATCGAATCCTATGAAAAACGCATGGTCGTGCGTTTTCGTGTCGATGGCATCTTGCGCGAGATCATCGAACCGCAACGCGAATTTGCCTCGATGGTGATTTCGCGTTTGAAAGTCATGGCAAAACTGGACATCGCCGAAAAACGCTTGCCGCAAGACGGGCGCATTTCCTTAATCGTCGGTGGACGCACGGTCGACGTGCGTGTCTCCACCCTGCCCTCCGGCTATGGCGAACGCGTAGTGTTACGAATACTAGACAAACAAGCCAACCAGCTCAGCCTGAAACAATTGGGCATGAATCCCGACGAGTTGGAAACCATCCAGCACATGATTAGCCGTCCGCACGGCATTATCTTAGTGACAGGGCCTACAGGTTCAGGCAAAACCACCAGCCTATACGCGGTGCTGAACCAACTTAATGAACGTACCCGTAACATTCTAACCGTCGAAGACCCGATTGAGTTTTATCTGGACGGCATCGGCCAAACCCAAGTCAACAACAAAGTCGAGATGACTTTCGCCAAAGGCTTACGAGCCATCTTGCGCCAAGACCCCGACATCGTCATGGTCGGCGAAATCCGCGACAAAGAAACCGCGGAAATCTCCGTACAAGCCAGCTTGACCGGACATTTGGTGTTATCGACCTTGCACACCAACACCGCCGTCGGCGCCATCACCCGTTTGCGCGACATGGGCGTGGAACCGTTTTTATTGGCCTCCAGCTTGGTCGGCGTCATCGCCCAACGGCTGTTACGCAAACTCTGCCCGGTCTGCAAAAAAATCGAGCGTGTTCCGGCACAGGATTTGTCCGGTTTAGGTTATCCGGCACAAGCAAGCGAATGGGTAGACATTTACCAGCCCGAAGGTTGTGACAAATGCAAACACAGCGGTTTTAAAGGCCGTGCGGGGATATTTGAATTGATCGCCATTGACTCAACTATGCGCAATATGATTAACGAACATGTTGGCGAACAGGAGCTGGAACAACACGCCCGATTGGCTTCGCGCAGCATCCAGCAAAGCGCATTGGCGAAAGTGTTGGCGGGTGAAACCAGCTTGGATGAGGCGATACGGATTACGCAGAAGGAATGATGTCCATGTCAAAAATAGGTAGCCCGTATGCAGCGATAGCGAAATACGGGATTCCACAAATCAAAATACCGTATCACACCCTATTGATTCGGTACTTGTTTTCGAAATTGGACATTCTACGATTCCGATCCCGTATTCCGCTTCGCTGCATACGGGCTACATCATTCAATATCATGTGTACCTAACCATGCCAGCCTTCGAATACCAAGCCGTCAACGCCAAAGGCCAAACCCAAAAAGGCGTGTTCGAGAGCGACACGGTCAAACTGGCGCGGCAACAACTGCGTAACCAAGGCTTGACCCTGCTGGAATTGCACGAAGTCCAGAAAAAAGAACATAAAGCCCAGGGCGGTTTCTTCGCCCCACGCATCAGTTTGCGGCAAATGGCGCACATCACCCGGCAATTGTCGGCCTTATTGCGCTCCGGTTTGGCAATAGATGAGGCTTTGGGCATTATCGCCAAACAACTGGAATCGGCAGGGACGCGGCGGATTTTGTTAGGGATTAGGACACGCATCCTCGAAGGCCAAAGTTTCGCGCAAGCTTGCAACGCCTTCCCCAGCACCTTCTCGCCGTTGTACCGCGCCACCGTCGCGGCGGGCGAATCGTCCGGCAAACTCGACCAAGTGCTGGAGCGGCTCGCCGATTACATCAGCGACAAAGGCCAAATCCACAGCAAACTGCAAATGGCGATGATTTATCCGGTCATGCTCACAGCCGTGTCGATTTTAGTGGTGATCGGTTTGCTGACGTATGTTGTGCCGGAAATCACCAGCGTCTTCGACAAAATGGATCAAAAACTGCCCGCGTTGACCATGGGCTTGATTGCTTGTAGCGATTTTTTTAAGGCTTACGGTTTGTATTTATTAATAGGTATCGCTACGGCATCGGCAATCAGCAAAGCTATTCTAAGAAATCCTAAACCACGCTTGGCATTCCATCGCTTTTTGCTCACCGCGCCCGTGATTTCGCGCTTCACCAAAGGCATCAACACCGCCCGCTTCACCCGCACCTTGGCGATATTGACTAATAGCGGCGTGGAATTGCTGGAAGCCTTAAAAATCTCCAGCCAAGTGCTGGCAAATAACGCCATGGAAAAAGCCGTCGAAAACACCGCCCTGCGGGTGCGCGAAGGCCAAAGCCTGAACAAAGCCCTAGAGAAATGCGGCTTCTTCCCGCCCGTGACCATTCACTTGATCGCCAGCGGCGAAGCCAGCGGCCAATTGCCGCGTATGCTAGCCAACGCCGCCGACGATCAAGAACGGGAAATGGAAGCTCTGACCGAACTGACCATGGGCTTGTTTGAACCCGCGTTGATTTTGTTTATGGGGCTGGTGGTGCTGACGATAGTGCTGGCGATTTTGCTGCCGATTTTTGAGATGAACCAATTGATTCGGTAAGGCGACTATTTATTAAATATTGCGCTGGTTCCCAAGTTCTAGCTTGGGAACCAGCATCAAAGAAATTGACTTTGTAGGATGGGCTGAACGAAGGGAAGCCCATCGTTTACAGACTATTTTGATGGGCTTCCCTTCGTTCAGCCCATCCTACACTACTTTTTTGTTAAGGAAACCAACATGAACAGAAAAAACCTCTCCGGCTTCACCTTAATAGAAGTCATGATCGTCGTCGTTATCTTAGGCATTTTGGCCTCTATCATCGTGCCGAAAATTATGGGACGGCCTGATGAAGCCCGTGCCACTAAGGCCAAGCAGGACATCCGCGCCGTCACCGCCGCCTTGGATTTGTACCGCCTCGACAATTACAGCTACCCGACCACCGAACAAGGCCTGGAAGCTTTAGTCACCAAACCCAACGGCTTGGCGGCGGGTGCGAATTGGAAAAAAGGCGGTTATTTGGACAGCTTGCCAGTTGATCCGTGGAACAAGCCGTATCTGTACCTGCAACCCGGCGCACATGGTGAGTTTGATTTGTACTCGCTGGGTGCGGACGGTGTTGAAGGCGGCACGGATGCGGGTGCGGACATCACCAATTGGGAACAAAAATAAACTTGCCAGCACACCGGCCACTGGACAGGACGGGGTTTGTAACCCATACGCATCATGCTAAGGAGAAAGTCATGATAGTTGTCCACGAAAATCACGAAAAAACACAAAAAAGACTAGATAAATTTTCGTGTTTTTCGTGGAAAAAGTCCTTAGCTTGATGCGCATGGACAACAAATCTGCTAAAGGCTTCACATTGCTGGAATTGCTGATTGTCATCGTCATCATCGGCATTATGGGCAGCCTCGTCACGCTGTCGATGCGCTCCGGCACGCAGCGCGACCAGCAACGCCAGGAAGCCGAGCGCATCATGGCTTTGTTCACCCTGGCGGGCCAAGAAGCGATGGTGCGCGGTATGCCTATGGCCCTGGAATGCAACCGCCACGGCTACCGTTTTTTGAACCTTGGCGATGCGGGATGGCGTACAGAAACGGATGATACGGTTTTTCGGGAACGGACGTTGCCAGCCCAGGTATCCCTATCATTGGTGCTCGATAAGGAACCGCTGGCGTTGGCTGCAACCGCATTGGCAAGCAGCCAACCCGACCCACAAATCGTTTTTACGCCCGATGGTGACATGGGCTTGTTCGAAATCACGCTAAACCTACAAGACAGCGAAGAAACCTTTACCGTGGGCAACACCGCCAAAGACGGCTTGGCCATGACCGCCCACAGCACGGCACAACCCTGATGATTGCGCGAAACAGTAAAGGTTTCACCCTGCTGGAAATCCTCATTGCCTTGGCGGTACTGGCCATCATCATGATTAGCCTGATTAAAATTACCTCCGATAACAGCCGTAACCTGTGGCATGTGGAAAACAAGACCTTGGCGGGAATCATCGCCAGCAACCACATCACCCAACTGCGCTTGTCGGAAGAACTCCCCGAACAACAAGACGGCTGGGAAACAATGGCGGGACGCAAATGGTATTGGCAAGTGCAACGCCCAGTCACTAGCAACGCTTTGGGGCTGTGGCAATACACCGTCAACGTGTTTCTGGAAGGTGACAAAGACCCGTATATCACGATGACCAGTTTGATTGCCAAGCCCGTCAAACCGAAAACGGAGTAAAAAAAACATGTTTTTTTACTCCATAAAACACAAAGGCTTCACCCTGCTGGAATTGCTGGTTGCAATGGCGGTATTCGCGATCATGTCGGTGATGGCGTATTCGGGATTAAAAATCCTGCTTGATGCCCGCGCCCAAACCAGCATCAAATCGGCGCAATTATCCGAGCTACAAATGGCCTTGTACCTGCTTAACGAAGATTTGCTGCACAGCGTCACGCGTTCGGTGCGCGACGATTACGGCACCGATGAAATGGCGATGCACGGCGGCATGGATGGCGAAATTTTGACCCTGACCCGTAGCGTCCCGGCCTGGTCCGGGTACCAGTCCGGTAGCCAATTGCAGCGCATCAGTTACCGTCTGGAACAAGGCGCGTTGTACCGCTATGTGTGGACGACACTAGACCGCACCCAGCAAAGTGAATCTAGGCGACGTAAACTGTTGGCATTGGAGAACCTGCAATTGCGGTTTTTTAAAGACGATTGGACAACATTTTGGTCGGCGAATGAAACGCCTAAAGCGATGGAGATGACATTTACCGTACAGGGATTGGGTGAAATTAAGCGTTTGTTTTTTATCCATAGCTAAAAGCCATGCCTATTTCATTTTATTCTTCTATCAATGTAGGCCGGGTTACGACTGTAAGACCTCAAAATGGCATGGCATTATTAACCGTCCTGTTCATCCTAGCCATCGCCAGCATCGCCTTAGTCGCAATGTCGAGCAGCCGCCAGTTGGATATACGCCGCACCGAAAACCTCCTGCGCTCGGCGCAAGGCATGGACACAGTTTATGGCTTGGAAAGTTGGGCGGGCAAAACCTTAACTGAAGATGCACAAAAAAATAAAAGCGACAGTTACGAAGAGGTCTGGGCGCGGGTATTACCGGAAACCGCCGTGCCGGGCGGCAGCATGACGGCGGCAATCGAAGATTTGCAAGGCCGTTTCAACTTAAATAATTTGCTGGTCGACGGCGAACCCAGCGGCCTGGACATTGAGCGTTTGCGCCAGTTAATGGAATCCCTAAAAATCAAAACCAACTCGATTGACGCCATCTTGGACTGGCTAGACGCCGACAACAAAATCCGTTATCCCAACGGCGCGGAAGACGAAACCTATTTGGACAAAGCCACACCCTACCGTAGCGCCAACCGGATGTTTTCCGATGTCAGCGAACTGCTCTTGGTGCATGGCATCAGCCGCGCCGATTACCAACGCTTGCTACCTTATATTTACGTCGCCGACACTTACGCGCCCATCAACATCAACACCGCCGACAAGCTAATCTTGCGCAGTTTGGTGGCCGGTTTTCCGGATAAAAACCTAGACTCACTGGTGCACGCGCTCAAGGAAAAACCCTTTACTAATTTGGACGATTTCCTCAAACATGAAGCCGTTGCCCCCTTGGGCCTTGGCAAACACGGGCTTAGCGTCAACAGCGGGTTGTTCCTGCTCAACAGCCGTGTCCAAACCGGCAAAATCACCTTAAATTTTGCCAGCCAACTTAAACGCACCGAAAGCGGTGAAGTCACCGTCCTCAAGCGACAACGCAGGAGCCCTGAACATGGCTGAGACCTTACTCGCCAGAATGATCCCCAACCCGCCGCTGTATGAGTGGGCCAGCCTATCCGCGCCTGACACAGTGCAACATGGCAGTTTGCAACAGTTGGCAAGCGCCGCAACCAACGCCAGCGTCATTTTGCTGCTGCCCGCCACCGACGTGCTGCTGTTCACCGTCGAATTGCCCGTCGCCCATCGCCAAATCGCCAGAGCCCTGCCCTACGCGATAGAAGACTGGCTGGCCAATGAAGTGGAAACTTACCATCTGGCCTGGCACAAATTGCCGGACGGTTTGGTAGCGGTTGCCGCCATCGCCCACGAACGCCTGCAACACCTGCTCCAGCCCTGCCACGACGCCGGGATCAGATTGGAAGCCGTGTACGCCGAAACGCTGCTGCTGCCTTATCAGGAAACGGGCATTTGCGTATTGCTGACAAGCGGCCACGCCGCCGTACGGTATGGGCAATGGCAAGGCGGCGGTTGTGACCAGGATTTTTTGCCTTTGTTTATAGAAAAAAGCATCGAAAAAACCTTGCCTGACAAAGCATTGCCGGCACACCTACAAGTTTGGAGCGACCAAGCTTGCACCTTGCCGTGGCCTGATGGATGGCAAACCACTATCGAACTGATTGCCGAACCCTTATTGATGTTGGCGGCAAACCTGCCCGACAAACCCGCGTTGAACCTACTGGCCGGACAATACCGCCCCGGCAACACCGCCCAATTCCGCTGGCGACACTGGCTACCCGCCGCCACGTTATTGTTGCTCGCCGTCGGTTTGCAATACGGCATCGTGCTAAACCGCTATTGGCAAAGTGAAAGTGAATTGCAGGCTCTGGAAACCACGAATAAGGACTTGTTCAAACAAACCTTCCCCCACCTAAAACGCATCGTCAACATCAAAACCCAAGCCGAGCAGGAACTGATCGCTTTGCGCAAGCAAGGCCATAACGGCGGCAGCGTGTTTTTACGTTTGCTTCATCAAACTGGCGAAGTGCTTTCACAACATCCTGACCTACAATTGCAAGCGCTGGAGTTTGCCAACAACACGCTCACCCTACAGCTCACCGCCAGCGATGTCGGGCAAGTTGACCAATTCAAACAAAGCCTACAAGACACGCACGGCCTGGGCGTAAAAATGCTTTCGGCAGACCCCAATGAAAACGGCGTCACGGCGCGTATCGACATCAACGAGGGCAGACAATGAACCCCATCAACCATTGGTTAGCAAAACTCAATGTCCGTGAGCGCGTACTGCTGTTCGGCGGCGGCGCAATATTGTTGGTGAGCGGCCTCTACGCCTACACCTACCAACCCCTCCTCGAAGCCCAGCAACAACTGGACACGGCCATCGAAAACCAGCGGCACCTCAACAATTTTTTGCAAAGCATCAGCGGCGAAGTTACCACCCTACGCAGCCAAACCACCACCAACGCGCCAGACACATCCGGGCAATCGTTATTAGGCATCATCGACAGCGGCAGCGAACAGGCGGGCATCAAACCCGCGATCAAACGCCTGCAACCCGAAGGCCAAGACAACGTCACCGTATCGCTGGAACAATGCCCGTTTGACCCGCTGATAGATTGGCTGTCCATGCTCAGCAGCAACAACGGCATCAGCGTCAAGCACATTAGCCTGGGCCGTGAAGTTGGCGATGCCGGGAAGGTCAAGGGCAAGGTTTTGTTGGGGTTGTGATTTTGTAGGAAACATAGCCCGTTACTCCTACCCACTGGCCGCCAAGGCACGATGCCCTGCCCCCTTCGAACAGGACATTCATTAAAATCCCCCTTCCACAAGCATCATAATCACAATGAATGTCCAGCAATCCTCATTATGACACTCAGCAAAGTAGGCTGGGGTGTACCCCGCAGGGCATAAAACGCAAGGAACCCCAGCAGAGTCGCTTGTGGTGCTGGGATTGCGCTATCGCTTCATCCCAGCCTACAACACGGGTGTTTTGATAGCTGGAGGGGGCGGGATGATTTATCCCCGGAAAACCCAACTGACCGACCCCAAAGCCTGAAATAAGGTAGCTTGAGGTCATAATGAAAATTGCTAATGAATGTTGACCTTCTGATCCCTTTCCCCACCAAAATGCTACAATATCCGCTTTTTTAAATCCCCTCCCCCTATTCCCGTGCAAGCCAAACCGGACTCCCCCGTTTACAGTTGGAACCACATCAAAAAAATCGCGCTTGAACATAAAAAAGCCCTGGTTTATTCCCATTTGATTGCCATTTTGGCGACCATCGCCAGCGTGCCTGTGCCCTTGCTGATGCCCTTGCTGGTCGATGAAGTGCTGCTGCATAAACCTGGCCCGGTGATCGGCTTCATCAACCGTTTTTCACCGCCGGATTGGCAGCAACCCGTCCTTTACATCGGCGTGGTGCTGTTCGCCAGCGTGTTGTTGCGTCTGTTAGCGATTATCTTCAATATCATCCAGTTACGGCAGTTTTCGGTGATTGCCAAGGACATCGTGTTCCGCATCCGCAAGGATTTGATCGGGCGTTTGCGGACGATTTCGATGGCGGAATATGAAAGCCTAGGCACGGGGACGGTAGTGACACACTTGGTCACGGATTTGGACACGCTGGATAGTTTTATCGGCAACACCATCAGCAAGTTGTTGATTGCGGTGCTGACGACCATCGGCACGGCGGTGATTTTGCTGTGGATGCACTGGCAACTGGGTTTGTTTATCTTGCTGCTGAACCCGGTTGTGATTTATTTCACCCGTGTCGTCGGGGCGAATGTCAAGCACCTGAAAGCCAAGGAAAATTCGGCCTATGAAGTGTTCCAACAAGCCTTGACCGAAACCCTGGAAGCGATCCACCAAATCCGTGCCAGCAACCGCGAGGAACATTATTGCCAGCAACTCATTAACGCCGCGCTGTCGGTGAAAGACACCACCATTGCCTATGCGTGGAAAAGCGATGCCGCCAACCGTTTCAGTTTTTTTGTCTTCCTGTTCGGTTTTGACGTGTTCCGCGCCGGGGCGATGTTGATGGTGTTCTATTCGGATTTGACGATGGGGCAAATGTTCGCGGTGTTCGGTTACCTGTGGTTCATGATGGCGCCGGTGCAGGAAATTTTGAATATCCAATACAGTTTCTTTGCCGCCAAAGCGGCGTTGACGCGGATCAACCGGCTTCATGCCTTGAAACAGGAACCGCAATTCCCGCATCTGGCAAACCCGTTCACAGACCACAAAACGGTATCCGTCAGGGTCGATAACCTGCATTTCAGTTACGGCGAAGACAGCATCCTGAACGGCATCAAGCTGCATATCAAAGCCGGTGAAAAAGTCGCTTTGGTCGGCGCGAGTGGCGGCGGCAAATCGACCTTGATCCAAATTTTGATTGGTCTGTATCCTTGCGAGGCAGGGCGCATTTATTTTAATGAGGTGCCGATTGAACAGATTGGCTTGGATGTGGTTAGGGAAAATGTCGTCACCGTGTTGCAGCATCCGGTGTTGTTTAACGACACCATCCGCGCCAATCTGACCTTGGGTAAACCCGTCGCCGATGCGGTGCTGTGGAACGCGTTGGAAATTGCCCAACTGGGCGATGTCATTAAAGATTTGCAACACGGCTTGGATACGGTGGTCGGGCGGCACGGGATGCGCCTGTCCGGCGGTCAGCGCCAGCGCATGGCGATTGCGCGGATGGTGGTCGCCAATCCAAAAGTGGTGATCCTCGATGAAGCAACTTCTGCACTCGACAGCGAAACGGAATATAATCTGCATCAAGCACTTGCGGAATTTTTAAGAGGCCGCACCACGCTCATTATCGCCCACCGGCTCAGTGCCGTTAAACAAGCTGACCATGTTTATGTGTTTGAACAAGGGGTCATTTGCGAACAAGGGCGGCACGAAACCTTAATCCAGCAAAATGGCCTTTATGCCAAACTATACGGCGAGTACCAATAACCATGCCCGAACCTAGCCCTTCTGATCCGGCCAAGCCCGAAATTTATGACCTGCATTGCCATTCCACCGCATCGGACGGGTCTTTGTCACCCACTGCCGTAGTGCAACGCGCCCACGGGCATGGCGTGACCGCCCTGGCCCTGACCGACCACGACACCACCGCCGGGCTCATAGAGGCGCAAGCCTGTGCCGCTACCGCCGGCATTAAATTGATCCCGGGCATTGAATTGTCAGCCCAATGGCAAAGCCAGTGTTTCCATATTATTGGCTTGGGGATTGATCCGGCCTACCCGCCGCTCGCCGAAGCCACCCACATCTTGCAAGGCACACGTATGAACCGCGCCGAACGGATTGCCGAAAAACTGGCGAAAAAAAATATCCCGGGCGCCTTGGCGGCGGTCATGGCGGCAGCAGGTGACGGCATGGTCACACGTAGCCACTTTGCCGATTTTCTGGTTGCCGGGCATCATGTCGACACCCAGCAAGAAGCGTTTGACCGCTATCTCGCCAAAGGCAAAGCCGCTTATGTGGCGACACCTTGGGCGGAATTGGCAGAAGCCGTGGGCTGGATCACCGGGGCCGGCGGCGTGGCGGTGTTGGCGCATCCCTTACGCTACAACCTCAGTGCCAATAAAATGAGAAAGTTGTTAGCGGTATTTAAAGAGGCGGGCGGACAAGGCATAGAAATCGTCACCGGACGGATTAACCCTGATGAAATCAAGCGCGCCGCCCAGCTTGCCAAAAACTTTGGGCTCTCCGGCTCCACGGGTTCAGATTTCCACACCCCCGACCAATGGGTGGAATTAGGCCGTTTAGCCGCCTTGCCAGCTAACATCCAACCCGTTTGGGAATTGCTGAATTGATTGTCCACTGAAACTGCCATTGTCCACGAAAAGCACGAAAGGCACGAAAATGGCGGATATACTCAACCTGTAAAAAAGACCTGTCAGGCTTTAATACCCTGGGGCACAAGAAACCTGACAGGTGTGAAAATAGGTGCTGCATTGACAGCCCGTATCTTTTTTCGTGTCTTTCGTGCTTTTCGTGGACAAATCTTCCAGTCCTTCATGGTGGATCAGGCAGGTAAATATTCATGGCATAGTATCGCCAACCCTATTGCGTTAAAATAATTCAAATTCAACCTACTAAAGAAGTCAAGATTATGCAAATCGTACTCGCAAACCCCCGTGGATTCTGTGCTGGCGTAGACCGCGCCATTGAAATCGTCGACCAAGCCATAGAAGCGTTCGGCGCACCGATTTATGTCCGCCATGAGGTCGTGCATAACCGCACGGTGGTGGATGGGCTGAAAGAAAAAGGCGCGATTTTTATTGAAGACCTGACCGATGTGCCAGTCGGCTCGTATTTGATTTTCAGCGCCCACGGCGTATCCAAACAAGTGCAAGAGGAAGCCAAGCAACGCAACCTGACCATCTTTGACGCCACCTGCCCGCTGGTCACCAAAGTGCACTTGCAGGTCGCCAAACATGCCAAATCTGACCGCGAAGTGATTTTGATTGGCCACGCCGGGCATCCCGAAGTGGAAGGCACGATGGGGCAATATGAAAAATGCACCGAAAACGGCGGCATTTACTTGGTCGAAACACCTGAAGACGTGGCGAACCTGAAAGTCAACAATCCTGACAATCTGGCTTATGTCACCCAAACCACCTTATCCATGACCGACACCCAAATCATGGTCGATGCGTTAAGGACACGGTTTTCATCTATCCAAGACCAGAAAAAAGATGACATTTGCTATGCCACCCAAAACCGCCAGGATGCCGTCCATGAATTGGCAAAATCTGCCGATGCGATTTTAGTCGTGGGTTCACCCAACAGCTCCAACTCCAACCGTTTGCGCGAAATCGCCGAACAACTGGGCAAACCTGCGTACCTGATTGACACCGCGAATGACATGCAGCAAGAGTGGTTTGCAGGCGTCGATGTCGTCGGCGTGACTGCCGGGGCGTCCGCACCGGAAGTGTTGGTACAAGAAGTGATCAACCAATTGAAACAATGGGGTGGCCAATCAACGATTGAGATCCAAGGCATTGAAGAAAAAGTCGTTTTCTCGTTGCCTAAAGGTTTAAGAAAAGCTAGCGAACAAGCCAGTGCCGCCTGAACTGGAATCCATCCGCTTAGATAAATGGCTGTGGGCGGCGCGTTTTTTCAAGACGCGCCCGCTTGCCGCCGAAGCCATCAACGGCGGCAAAGTCCATGTCAACAAACAACGCGCCAAACCTGGCAAAGAAATCAAAATCGGGGTGCAGTTGAACATCAGCAAAGACCAACTGCGCTGGGAAATCACCGTCACCGCACTGTCCGCCCAACGCCGCGCCGCCAAAGACGCGGCCTTGCTCTACGAAGAATCCACCGAAAGCCACGCGGCGCGGCAACTGCAACTCATCCAACAACGCGAACAGCGGGAATTCATGGCGCACAATGGCATCGACCACAAGCCGAACAAAAAAGAACGCCGCTTGATCCATCGGTTTAAGGAAAGTTAGACACCCAACTTATCGAGAGATACGAACTGATGCTCTCCCTGAAGAGGAAAAAAACCGTTATTTGTAGATTTTCTCAATAAGTTTTACACTGGTTTCTTATGAACTTATTAGGTGTTATCCATGATTAGGCTGGATCGAATTTTATTTGCCGCACTCTTTCTAAATACGAGCATTGCTGTATCTGATAAATGGGTCTCACCAAGCGAAATATTTCCTATCAGTTCCAATGGTCAGTATTTAGCAAAAATTAAACCAGGCAACAGTCTGGGTGATACATTCGGATTCTCAGAACTCCCTAAAGGAGTTTATGCAACAGCAACTATTTATAAATACGACTTTGGTTCGGACTCCTACAAAAAAATATCGGAATTCCCTCTAAAGAATCCAGTTGCTCCCGTTGAAGTATTGGTCAGTAAGGATGGACGGGTGGTAACAATCGATAATTGGCACAACGTTGGATACGGTAAAGTAATAGTTGCATATGATGCGATTGGCAACGTTCTAGTGGAAATGGAGTTATCAGATATATACTCCGTCGACAAGCTTGAAAAAATCCAACAATCCGTTTCATCCAAATGGTGGCGATGCGATTCACCCAAATTATCCGAAGATGAGCAATCGGTCGAGATAGTCGATTACATGCAAAGTACTATTTCGATTTATATGACTGATGGCGAACTAAAAATAGAGAAAGGTGAGCCAAACGGCCAAAAATGCGACTTCTAATATATTTCAAGCGGTCAAGTTTTCGGCTTTTTGGGTAGGGTACGCTGTGCGTACCTTTTGACCTGTCCGCCAATGTCCCGATGGACACCCGCAATGCGAAAGGCGGTGCGGGTGTTTAAGCCGCACCCAGCATCCAATGGTACGCATAGCGTTCTGAGCTGGTCGGGGTTTTGTAACCCCGTCCCACGTAGGTTTTAACACATTTGGCCTTGACCCTACGCCGACTCATTTTCCCCATCAGCCAAAACCTTATCGTAAACTTCGCGCAAACTAAGCATACAATCTATGCTTTCCAGCGATAAAGCCGCATCAAGTCCCAAGGCCTCGGATAATACCCAAACCTCACCTTGCCGCACATAGCGTTCAATAGCTGGCTGATCCTGCATGACCAAAAGATACTCACGTAAGCTGGGAATTCTACGGTAATGGCCAAACTTGCCGCCCCTGTCATAAGCCTCAGTGGAAGGCGACAAGACCTCAACCAACAGCGTAGGGTTGAGCAAAGTGTCCACATGGGCATCCTCAAATTCCGGCCTACCGCACACAACCGCAATATCGGGATAATGGTAATTACGAACGTCGGCAGCCTTAACCCGCATATCGTTGACGTAAGCCTCACAGGGCCTTTTTTTGAGTTGTTGGCTAAGCTCTCGGTAAATATTTCCTGAAACCAGATTATGCTCCCGACTCGCGCCAGTCATGGCAAAAATCTGCCCGTCGCGGAACTCGCTTTTAGACAACGCGCTACGTTCCATTTTTAAATAATCTTCGGCAGTAATATCAGTTTGTTTAAGTACGGCGGACATTGATCACCTCGAAAAAGCGTAATTTGTAATGACCAAGCATATCACGGCATTTAGTCCTTAACATACAACGTGACTTCACTAACCGGGAAATCTTTCAGCAGCAAAGCGGAATGCCGCTTACCTAGACAGGCGATCCATAATCCCTTTGTATTCAAACTGGCTTCCCCCTCCGCCAACCCCAATACCCCAAAACCGCCACCAACAACCACACCGTCACCAACGGCCCGATCACCCCATCATACCGGCTGACCAGGAACGCGGCATCGGCGTTGAAATCGGTGTTGAACAAGGTTTTATTCATTTTGATCAGCCACACCCAGCAGGTATGGCAACCAATGCACAATCCCAAGCTGGCTTGGCGTTCTGTCCTCAGCAAGCCTAGAAAAACACCGACCATCAGCAAGGCCAAAAACGCGGCCAAAATATCCGGGTTAAACAAGTTGGCGAAGGCATCCACCAACAGGCCAAAGGTGTTGGGCAGCGTCAATTCTGCCGCAGGGATATTGCGGGAGGTTTTGATGAAATGCAGGCAGGCGTAATACGCCGCACTAATGATAATCGCCGCCGGAACGGGCAGTTTTTTCAGCAAGCCCGCCAAGAGTATCCCGCGAAACAAAGGCTCTTCAATCAAGGAAACCAATAGCGAAAGCAACACGGCGATGCTGGATTTTTCTAAAAACCAACTCAACGTCCAGGCTTGTGACTCGTCGATGACATTGATTTCCAGCACCGTCAAAACGATGAACACGGGCATCAAGGTGACAAATCCCAAACCAAAACCTTGCCCTAGCTGTTTTAAAAACGGCTTGCCTCCGGCAAAACCCAAATCGGTTTTGGACAGTTTCAGCCATGCCATTGCCGGAAAAATACTCAGCACCAACAACACTTGCGTGGTTTTGTTGATGATTTTCTGCACGGGCAAACCGTCAAACACCTGCACGATAAAAAAACCGCCGACACTTGCCAACACGGCGGCAAGCAACAACACCAACAGCGGCACTAGCGCATAAAACCATATCCGCATCACTTAAAATCGCCCCACAACATTTGCACCGCCGCCAAGGCCGTCAACGAGGCCGTTTCCGTACGTAAAATGCGCCGCCCCAAACGCACGGGGATGAACCCTGCCGCTTGTGCCAACTCACGCTCCTGCCCGGCAAACCCGCCTTCCGGGCCGGTCAACAAGGTCACTTTCATACCGTCCGGTTGCAGTTCGGCTAAGGAGGTTTGCGCATAAGGGTCGAGGAAGACTTTCAAGCCCTGTTGGTGGCCGACCCAGTTGGGCAGTTGTTCGATGGCGGAGAGTCCCGGCAACACCGCCCGGCCGCTTTGCTCGGTGGCATGTTGGATGATTTTTTGCCAATGCAGCCAACGTTGTGGTTTGGTTTCGCCTTTAAACTGCACTACGCACCGCTCGGCCAGCAAAGGCGTGATCTGGTTAACACCCAGCTCCACGGCTTTTTGCACCGACAAATCCATCCTATCGCCGCGGGAAATGCCCAAACCCAAGGTGATATGCAGTGGCGATTCGACACTGCGTGCTTGCCTTTGCCCCAAAGCAATACGCACGGACTTGCGGGTGACTTCATCGACTTGGCATTGGAATTCATTGCCATCGCCGTTGAACAGGGTAATCGCGTCGCCTGCTTTCAGCCGCAAAACGGAACGTAGATAATGCCCGCTGTCATCATCCAGCTCGATGGTTTGGCCTTGGTTTAATGGTAGGGGGGTGTAAAGTCTTGAAACGCGCATGGTGGTTGTTTATGGGAAGCGGTGGGTAAAAATAAGGCCTTTATAAAGCTGTGGCGGCGCATTGCGGGATGGTTATCGGCTTAAGTCACATACAAAAGCCTTTTAACCTTGCGTACTCGCCACGAAGGGCACGACTTTGTGTGCTTCGTGGTGAATCAGGGGGGCGGCTTTCAGCCATTTGTGCGGGGAGATATGAAGCCCTCAGCAAGCCTCCATCCCTGCTAAGCCCCAGTATATCAGGTACTTGATGTCCGTCGCACTTGAAACAGGGCAAGCGCATATAAATAAATCAAACAATCAATAAGTTACGAAATTTCGGGTTTGCCGGCACCAAGCCAGCACCAAGACAAGAGTGCGGGATGTCCGCCGCACTTGAAACACCAATCAGTGCCCGCCCGGCAAGACAACCCGCCTATCCACGGATAAATTGCCTGGCAATCACCTCTCCCCAGGAAACTGGAAGGCACCTTGCGGGCGTCAGCAAACATCAGGTAATTGTGAACTTATTTCCCGTGCGGCAGCTGATGAACAGCCAGCGTTGATCTGGTCTTATTGGGTACAGAAGCCGGAGTGTAGTGGACGTACATGAGGAAAGCGGGCACGCGCAACGCCGCAATCGAACCGCGTGGCAGCTTTTTTTAAAACACGTTCTAAGCTTTCACCAGGCCAAAGCCCGGTCAATTGGAAGTATCGGGTAAGGAGCCGTCCGTCATGGCGGCCAGCAGGACCCTCGCCTCAAGCGAGTCGCGCGTGTCAAAGCCCTCGGTGAGCACCGGGTAAGTTTTTTCCAGTAGCGCTCTAGCCAACTCGGGGCGGGATTGGCCCAGCCAGAGCTTCGCAAGACTGTTTGCGGCGCGCAATTCCAGGGAGCGGGCGCCCTGGAATTGCGCGATCCCGATGGCTTGCTGGAAATGACGTCCGGCTTCGGCGGGGGCCGATGTCCGTAGCGTCTCGCCTTTTAAGCGGTGCAATTCCGCTTCAAAATAGCGCTCGCCATTGCTTTCCATGATCTGAAATGCCTTTTCGAGCAGGATGCTGCATTTTTCGAGCAAGCCTGAAGTCAAGAAGGCCTCGGCACAATAGGCCAGCAAGAAAGTCTCGGATAAGTGCGCTCCCGTGGCCCAATACAGAATGAGTCCACGCTCGATGGTATCGATACCTTCATTGATCCGGCCCAAGATGGTAAGCGCCCACCCGCGTTGGATGATCGCCGCCGCGGACAACAATGCAAAACCTTGCTCGTCGGCATGGCTTATGAATGCTTGGCAAGCGGCTTCGGTCAGTTCAGCTTCGCCGCGTAACTGGCGACAAACGATTTCTCCCCATTGAATAAAGGCGAGCGAAAACGGTTGCGCGTCGGTCTCGGCCACGGCGATACCTTGTTCAATGTAATTTAGGGCTTGATCAAGAAAGCCCCGCAGGCAATGTGTTTTGGCCGAGAAGTAAAGACTTAGGACTATAGGATGGATGGCTGCTAGCGGGAACATCCCAAGCTGGTCGGGGCGGTAAAGCGACCGCCCCGCCTGAAAATGTTCTAGGGCGGAATCGAGACGGCCGGCATACAACACCATTCCCCGATGGGCAGCCAGCAAGCGATGCGTAACTGACCACAAACAAAATAGAAGCCCATCATCGACCACAGGATGGGGAGCCGATGCGGACTTTCATCCAGCGCCTGTTCATGATGGAGCAAGCGTTCGAAAACAGATTGCAAGGTCGGCTCGGCAAAACCATGAGTCATTTGTATGGCACCCGCGAGGGTGGTGTAAAGCTCGACTGCGACTCGGGCATATTCGGACGTGGCGGGTAGTTGATGCTCCAGAATCGCCAGCGCGCGCCGCGACAATGCTGTAACCGCATGGGGATCGTGTTTCCCCAGGGCATTTTCCACGGCGATGCGGTAGTAGTGCAACGCCCGTTCGTGATTGTGCCCGGACTCAAAATGCGTTGCGATTTCCACCGCCAGGTTGCGGAAGAGCGCCGCAA
>Ga0209514_10004038_pt1 | contig 20197 bp, 20 predicted proteins | sample Subgrocontami58m_FD_187452 | JGI IMG/M metagenome (GOLD analysis project Ga0209514, IMG submission 187452) | Subsurface groundwater microbial communities from S. Glens Falls, New York, USA - GMW37 contaminated, 5.8 m (SPAdes) (version 3) | ecosystem: Environmental > Aquatic > Deep subsurface >...
TTTTTCTTTTAGCGAGGGTGGGACTTCCGCCTCATCCACCTTTGGCGGATTCGTTGTCCGCGTCACCAAACAAAGCTTCTCGCTTTGTTTGTCGCTCTCCGGCATCGCTTCGCGATTGGTTTCGCTCGTGACGGTTCTCGTCCCGCATTAAAAGAAAAACACAATCAGAAGATTGCGTTTTTCTTTTAGCGAGGGTGGGACTTCCGCCTCATCCACCTTTGGCGGATTCGTTGTCCAGGGCAGAGCCAAAAGCTCATCGCTTTTGTCTACGCTCCCTTCGTTCGCTTCTGCCCGTTCGAGTCCCATATTAAAAGAAAAACACAATCAGAAGATTGCGTTTTTCTTTTAGCGAGGGTGGGACTTCCGCCTCATCCACCTTTGGCGGATTCGTTGTCCGCGTCACCAAACAAAGCTTCTCGCTTTGTTTGTCGCTCTCCGGCATCGCTTCGCGATTGGTTTCGCTCGTGACGGTTCTCGTCCCACCAAGAAAAAAATCCTCACGAATGGTGAAGATTTTTTTCTTAGCGAGGGTGGGACTCGAACCCACGACCCAGAGCTTATGAGTCTCTTGCTCTACCAGCTGAGCTACCTCGCCACAATATTTCTAAAATAGAAAATATAGGGACCTCATATAGAGGATATCCTCGCTCTTCACATATTAAATTTTTTGGTTGCGGGGGCTGGATTCGAACCAGCGACCTTTTGGTTATGCATACCACTTCAACTTTCGTTGCTCCGCTAAAAGCGAATTTGTGGTCTGGACTGTCCCTTTTCCCTTTTCAGGGAATCCGCCAGCCAGTCTCTACACCTTTCCCGAATAAATCGGGACTTGGCTCGGGATTGCCTTGCCCTAAGGCGAGGGTTTCCCCGAATTTGACGGATGATCTTCTGTAAAATTACTTCTACAGACGCCCATTATGTACTTTATAAAAACCGGACCATTTGGTATAATACCAGTAGGTTATGCCAAAATCACTTACTCGTAGCATCACAGTTTACGCTCAACTTAATCCTCAAGGAGATCCCTTCTCTTATAAACCAGAAGTTGATCGAACACTTGAAATTATTGGTCTAGTGCTATGGGCTACAGAAGGAGATAAAACCCAGATTAGTCTTGCTAATGGCAATGTTGCAATTATCAAGAAATATCTGGAATTTTTACGCGTAATTTGCCACTTTAAGGAAGAAAAGATTAAAGCGGTTATTCACTGCCATGATTCACTTTCTTACGACAAATGCCTCTCCCATTGGTCGAAACTTACCAGCATTCCTCCTGAAAGGTTTAATAAACCTTTTATAAAACATGACCATGGAGGAACGCGTAAATATCCATATGGCATACTACGCATTGTTGGCTATAACGTTAAATTGATTCAGCTTTTCAAAGAACGGCTCAAGGATTTAGGCCTTGAGCGTGGTTGAGCCAAACGAGCTGCCAGACTGCTCTACCCCGCTTGAACATTATGCCGGAAAATAAGTCAAGAGTCAATAGATTATTTAATTTAGAATTTATCCGGCCTTCGTAGCCACTTCGGCGGAGTAGGCAAATTTAAAATTTTTAATTCCTATAAAGCGGGTAGCCACTTTGTTCCAGTCAATAATTTTCATAAAGGCGGAGATATAGTCGGCGCGTTTCGGACCATAGTCGTGATAGTAAGCGTGTTCCCAAACGTCTAGTGTGAGTAGTGGTATGGCGCCCCACGGCACGGCTTGGTCGTGGAAGTCGGTCATATAAATATGCAGATTTTTATCGCCAGTGTCATAAGCCAAAATTGACCAGCCACGAGAAATTTTGGCGACTTCTTGGAATTCCGTCAAACAATTTTCGGTTGACCCAAAATCTTTTATGATTTGGCTTTTTAAATCACCCTCGGGCATTTTGCCATGACCGCCCAACATATCCCAAAAAACTTCATGGAGTATTTGTCCCGAGGCATGATGGCTTTCCGCTAATTTAACACCGCGCAAGGCCGACCAGTCGCCTGACTCGCGCATCTTGTCTAGTTTTTGCTCCACTTCATTTCGGCCTTTAATGTATGAAGCATAATGAATATCGTGATGCCAAGTGTTGACTTGGGCGGAAATACCGGGCGTGCTGTCTGCGGGATAAGGCAAAGGTTTAATTTCGTAAGTATGCATAGAATTTTTAAAAGTCACGTTTTGTTATTATAGACTAGAAAACTTGCTTTTGCCAAAACTTGACAAAAAATAAATAATATTCTACTTTATAAATAAATTCAAACAAAGTTCGTTTATAATCACAATTTGACAGGAGAAAAATATGAATATTTTTTTGAGTAGCCTCCGTTTTCTTTTTAGTAAAGAAGATAAACTGGAGTTCGTTCAAAACTTTCTTCAGCGGTGTCTGGATAACAATAATTACGAGTGGTTTGACAAAGGCATCGCTGATGCTCCTGGTATTAGGAGTTCAGCCCAATATTGGCTTACAAAAATTAAAGAAAGAGGTCTATGTGAGCCAAGTGAAGCAGATATAATAAATCTTAAAGAAACATGGAATCGTTTTGTTTCTTTGAGAGAAGTAGCTTATGGATAATCAACACACAATAATAGCATTACAAAGGAGCGTAAACATGGTAAATTTTAATCTGACAGACTTCGTTTTTGATTTTCAAAAAAATGAAAGCTGGTTCCGAGATTTATTTTTTAGTGAATATGCCAATGATATTCAGGAAAGAAGAATTTCGTGGGATGATTGTCAACTTCAGACTGTGAAGTTTATCACCGAGTATATTATGGATGGAAAAAATTCCGAGAGAAGAGCTGAGCAAATTTTTGCTTTATATCCTTTAGCCAAAGAGCTATATAATTTATGGTTGAAGGATAAGCAACTTTTGGTAACAAAGAAAGATGGCCCTTCAATTGGGTTAGAACAGCGGAAAGATTGACAAAGATTGATTGAAACAAAAAACCCTCCGGGAAAAGGAGGGTTTTTATTTTACGACTTCTTTTTTAGGTTTGGCTTTCCACACACGCAATTTTGGTTTGTCTATAATTTTAGCTTCAACGAGCAAATTGTGCACCGTGTCTGAAGTTTGCGCGCCATTAGCTAACCAGTGCTTAATGCGGTCAGTTTTAAAATTCAAAACACTGGTACTGGGATGTGGGTCATAAGAACCCAGGTCTTCCAAATAGTCGCCAAACATATCTTTGGTTTTTTCAGATACGACCAAACGGTATGTAATATGATGTTTTTTGCCCCGTGGGGCTAAACGGATAGTTAACATATCAGGTAGTGAAAGTCTGCCAATTTTGGCTGATTGTGATTAAGAATACTAAGGTTAAGAATACCAAGTTGATATTAGATTATTAGTCAAATAGTAATAAAGTCTCCAGAATTAGGAAATCGTTGACAGCGATTTCGGCAGACTTCTACTACCTGACATAATGTGGAAATATTATCAGAAAGCTCATTTTTGGTCAAGACTCTATATATTTTAACCTAATTTTCCAGTTTAACGCTTAAAATTTGTGAAATGCCGTTTTGAGCCATGGCAACGCCATATAAAACTGAAACTTGTTGCATCGTGTTGCGATTGTGGGTAATGACAATGAACTGTGTTTTTTGAGAAAGTTTTTTAATAATAGTGGCATAGCGAGCCGAATTGGCTTCGTCGAGCGCCGCGTCTACTTCGTCTAAAACCACGAAAGGTGAGGTATTATAACTTAAAATAGCGCAGAGCAAGGCAATAGCGGTCAAGGCCTTTTCACCGCCAGAAAGCGCGGAGATAGTGGAAAGCTTTTTATGTGGCGGGGTGGCGATGATAGCGACTCCTTGAGTTTGTGAATGTGAGTCGCTCTCATCAGCAATCAGCTTCCCGCTACCAGCTATCAGCCGTTCGCTATCAGCTACCAGCTGGTCGCTGTTAGCTGGCTCATCCAAGATGAGCTTGGCCTTGCCACCACCAAATAATTCCGTAAAATATTCTTGAAATTTTTCGTTGATAGAATTAAAACTAGTCGTGAATTGTTTTTTAATATGTTGGTGGAGGTCGTCAAGCGCCGTTGTTAATTGGTGGAGAGTTTTTTCTAAATCCGTGCTTTGACTTGATAAAAATTCGTAACGATCTTTAGTGGTTTTGTATTCTTCCATTAAACCAGCGTCATATTCGCCCAAGCTAGCGATCTGGTGTTGAAGTTTGAGCAGTTGTGGTCGTTCGTTTAAAATTTCCGGTTCAATTTTAGCCGAGTGAGCTTGCAGGCAATTGATAAGTTCACTTGAAAGCAGAGCTACTTCTTGTTGATAGATTTTTTCTTCAGCCAAAATAGTCGCTTCGGCCACGGCCAAAGTTTGTTTTTTTTCTTTTAATAAAAAAAGTTCTTTTTGCGAGGCCATAATTTGATGTTGCGCCGAGAGCAATTCGCTCTGATCTTGGCTGGCACTGCCAACAACAGTATTTATTTTAGTTTGTGCCTCGTTTAATTCTTGTTCAATTTTTTCTAAAGCGTTTTTCCATGGAGCAAGTTCCGGCTGAACAGTTTGGCTGGTTTTAGGTTCCAGAATATTGTTTATTTCACGAGCCAATTTTTGAGCCCAAGTTTTTAGACGAATTAAAAGGAGGTCTTCATTTTTAAGGACCGCCGTGAGTTCTTCCTGCCAGAGGCGCAGGGTAGTCAGTGGCAGATTTTTATTGTGGCTGGAAATGGTTGTTTGTTCGGCTTGCCAAATTTTGCGATCAAGCTGGGATTTTTGCGCTAAAAGTTCATGGTATTTTTTTTGCAGCGCCGGCAATTCTTGGCTGGGTTTTTTGACGCCACTCGCTTGTTCAAAATTTTTCTGCCATTTTTCCACGGTTTTTAAAATCGTCTTTTCTTGCTCGGCGGAAGTTTTTATTTTATCTTGAACGGCTTTTTTTTCGTTCTGAATTTTGTCTTGCCAAGCGGAGTAGTATTTTTTTTCAAAGTCTTGCAACTCTTGTTGTAATTCCGCTAACTTTTCATATTTTTTTGCTTGTCGTTCCAGCGAGCCCAGTCGGGGCTTTATTTCCGTTAGCATTAGAGAAATTTCATTTAAATGAGTTTGGGTTTTTTCTAATTCGCTTTCCACTTGATCGCGTTTTAAAATAAGCGGGCGGAGACCGGCAGCGTCATCTAAAAGTTGGCGGCGATCGGCGGGCGTAGCGTTGAGCCAACCTTCGACCATACCTTGCCCGATAACAGCGTAAGTTTTGACGCCAACATTGGCTTGGGCTAGAAGCATTTGCACATCTGTGGCGCGCACTTTTTCACCATTGATAAAATAATCGCTGGCGCCACTGCGGTCGATTTTGCGTAAAACAATTATTTGGCCGGGCGGCAAGTCACCTCGGGCAGAATCGTTGTGTAAAGTCAATTGAACTTGAGCCAAACTCATGGCGGCTTGTTTAGACGAGCCGGCAAAAATGACATCTTCAGCTTTTTTCCCACGCAAAAGTTTGCTGCTTTGCTCGCCTAAAATCCAGCGCAAAGCGTCGGCAAGATTGCTTTTACCACAACCGTTCGGTCCGACAATGCCAGTTAAGTTGCCGGGAAAAGTAAGTTTGGTTTTATGAGCAAAAGATTTAAAACCGAATAATTCCAAAGATTCTAAATGGATCATATCAGGTAGTAGAAAGTCGCCAGTTGAAACTACTTACTATCATAAATCTATTTAAAATAAAATATTGCATATCAGGTAGTAGAAAGTCGCCAATTTAAAAAATTTATAATTAAAATCATATTATAATAAACATAGTATAAAGCTCATTTTCCATAAAAGCTATTTTTTAAATTTAACGAGTATGATTTTGGCGACTTTTCACTACCTGACATATCAGGTAGTAGAAAGTCGCCAGTTTAAAAAATTTATAATTAAAATCATATTATAATTAAACATAGTATAAAGCTCATTTTCCATAAAAGCTATTTTTTAAACTTGACAAGTATGATTTTGGCGAATTTTCACTACCTGACATATCAGGTAGTAGAAATTCGCTAGTTTAAAAAATTTATAATTAAAATCATATTATAATTAAACATAGTATAAAGCTCATTTTCCATAAAAGCTATTTTTTAAACTTGACGAGTATGATCTTGGCGAATTTTCACTACCTGACATAATTAAATTAATTATGAGTTAAGAGTTCTGAATTATAAGTTAATTGTATTAAAATTTGTAATAATAATCAAGAATGTTATATCTAACTCAAAACTCAGAATTCAGAACTAAATTTAGACTTTAAGGTATTTGCTCACGGCAATGGTCGAGGCCAAGATATTTAGAGTGACAGCTGCTAACACTTCCAAGCCAAAAATAGTCGTGCCATTTTTTAGGAAATAATTAGTTAAGCTAAAGGCGTCATTATTCAGGAAGGCCTGCAAGCTGGGTTCAAGCAAGGCGGCTAAAGGCAAAGCAATGGCTATAGTAATGATTGTGGCTAAAACACCGTAAAAGATGGCATCAATGACATAAGGCCAGCTAATAAAGCCATTGGTGGCCCCGACCAGCTTCATAATGCCGATTTCTTCACGCTGACTGTAAATTGAGACACGCACCGTGTTGAAAGCCACAATTAAAGCCAAGAGTCCGAAAAAAATTGCCATAATCCCCGCTCCTTTTTTGACCTGCCCGGCGAGTCGGTCGAGTTTGCTAACAACATCTTGATAAACTGGAATATCGGTGGTTTCAATAAGATCTGCAAAGGTTGATGTTTGAATAAATTTAAGCGCGCCATCATAAGCTTGAGGCGTGTCGGCGTGGATAATGAGCGACGGGCCAAAAGGATTATCCCCTAATTCTTGCAAACTTTGTTGAATGGTTGTGTTGTTTTTGGTTCTTTCTTTAAAACGCAAGAGTGTTTCTTCACGACTAATCGAGGTAATCGTGGTGATGTTAGGTTGTCCTAAAAGTTCAATTTTGGCTTGGTCAACTTGTTCCGGGGTGGCGGTTGGAATAAAATTTATGGCGACTTCTAATTTACTTTGGATTTTTTCTAAAGAAGCGTCGGCCAGAGCATTGACGGCAAAAAGCGCGGTTAAAGAAATTAAAACCAAAACCAAAGTGGTTAAAGTGACAATAGACAACCACAAATTACGCCACATATTTTGCCAGGCAAATTTAAGAATACGAGAGGAACGAGGCATAGTTTAGTTAGGAATTATGAGTTCTGAATTATGAGTTAATGTTTGAATAATATGATCTGAAAATTTATAAGATAAATTAATGATATTGTATTTTAACTCAGAACTCAACACTCAGAACTCAAAACTTTATAAAGTATATCTCCCCTCGTGTTGGTCGGAAACAATGTGGCCATCGTCTAAAGTAATAACGCGTCTTTTTAAAGAGTTCACAATATCTTTGTTATGTGTGACCAGCAAAATAGTGGTGCCAAAAGAATTTATTTTTTTTAACAGATGAATTATATCAGAAGCGTTAATGGCGTCTAAATTACCTGTCGGCTCATCGGCCACCAATAATTTTGGCTTGTGCACGAGGGAGCGAGCGATAACTGCCCGTTGTTGCTCGCCGCCCGAAATTTCATTGGGATAGCGACTATGTTTATCTTCAAGGCCCACGATTTTTAAAGCTTGCGGGACGATTTTTTTAATTTGATTGCGTGGCGCTCCCACAACTTCCAGGGCAAAAGCCACATTTTCATAAATAGTCTTTTTGGGTAAAAGTTTGAAATCTTGGAAAACGACGCCGATTTGACGGCGCAAAAAAGGCACTTCTTTGTCGCGGATATTGGTAATGTCCCAATCCCCGACCACAATACGGCCAGCCGTGGGTCGTTCTTCAGCGATCAGTAGTTTTATTAAAGTTGTTTTACCAGTTCCCGATTGACCGACAATGGAAACGATTTCACCGGGTTTAATATGCAAATTTATATTAGTCAAAGCAGACACACCTTTGGGATATGTTTTTTCCACGCTTTCAAATTTAATCATATTTTTATTATAACAATAAAAAGAAGTAAGGAGTAGTGAGTACTTATAAATTTGCCTACTCCACTTCGTCTGTCATTCCCGTGAAAACGGGAATCTATTCCTCCCTCGTCATCCTCGCGAATGCGGGGATCTATTACTCCCTTCGTCATCCTGGGCTTGACCCGGGATCCAGTATTTTGAATTGGATTTGAAAATTAAAGAAAAGGCATTTTTATTTTTCGGCCCTTTACGGGGTGGGAGCATTTTCACCATCAGAGACCAATCCGTCAGCTGACGGATTGGTCTCTTGCCTTTCGTCACAATTTTTTTCGAAAGACGAAAAACCATGCAAATTGCCTGCCCGAAATGCTTCGCCTTTCGAAGCAGGCGGGTTCCTCAAAGCTGGTTCAAACGCTCCCGCCCCTGTGGGCCGAAAGGTGGGGTGGAGAGGCGCGTGTGGAGTATAGGAGCTGGTTAAAACGGACTTGACCGGAAAGGGGGATAGGGAGAGTGCAGTATGGAGTAGAGAAAATAAAAAGCCCGGCAGGCGCCGGGCAGGAATTCTTTGTTGAACTTCAATTAGAGACTTTAATTTGAGTTTTTAGTAAATCTTTTAAAGTCATCTTTCCGTTGTCAAAATTTGAGACAGAAAAAATTTCTCCGCTCAAATTATTTTTAACAATGATTTCTTTACCATCGTTTATAACTTCAAGATAGTCTGGAGCCGTAAATGAGAATTCTACGTCAACCGAGGAGTCATAATCTGAACGAATGGAGCCTTCGTCCCATTGGCAGTATTCGTTATTTTCTATGTAAGAATTCCAAAGTTCCGGATTCTGGGTTTTAACAACCCATTGATGTTCATTAATTTGATAAACTAGACTCCCTATGATTTTATTGGGGTCTTGCATGCTATGCACAATTTCTGTCCAGCCGGGGTCGATTTCTCTAAAGGCCATATAGAAAAGAAGCACTAAATTGTTTCTGTCTAAGCCGTTAGTAAAATTGACGTAATGAGGAATGCAGGTTTCAATTTTATGGAAGATATCTTCTCCTAAAAGATCACTATTTGCATTCAGTATTTTCTGTTCTTCTTTTCGACGCGCATCTTTTAATGCATTATTTTTTTCAGTGAAGAAATTATCTTTCGCACCGTTGATTACGTTATTCGGTAATGCAAAAGGAGTTAATGGACAGCAATTATGTCCTCGTCGAATGATATTTTTCTTGAGATCGTCGTTTGAGACCTCAGTCATTATTTCATACTCGGAGTAAAAAACATGCGATTCATCTGATACCGTCACTTTTACCCAAGTCCGTTTGTTTTTGTGGCTGTTTGACAACACCCAAAATGGAGAGAAACAGAAGCTAAATTTTAAGCCGTCTATTAACATTTCATCACCACTTATATTGTCATCCACTTTAAATAAGGCTTTGTCCATGATTTTTATTTCCTGAGTTGTTAAATAGCATTGTTTACTTTCACAAATAATTATAGCATATTTATATTTTTTTGTCAAGAGCAATAATACCCAATAAAAATAAGCATTATAAATTCCAGATTTCAAAAATCTAATGAAAGACAAGACTAGTTTTTGATGCTAGGCCGTTGTAAAAATCCAGCGCAGTCATAGTTTTTTTACCTTCTCGTTGGGCGGTTAAAATTTCAAGCCAGCCAGTGGCTTCGTTTTTTTCGTTAATTGGGCCAGTGGCCACAAAAACACGATCTTGAAGCAAAATTAAAGCGCCAATAGGCACGGCAATATCAGGAATAACATGGGGCAAAATAGCTTGCGCGATTTTAACGCGAAAACCATTTAATAAGGTATATGTTCCCGGCCAGAGTTCATAGGCGCGTATTTTTCTTTCTATTTCTGCCGCGCTTTTAAACCAGTCAATTTTGCCGTCGTCGCGTGTTAAAATTTTGGTGAAAGTAGCGGCCTCTTCATTTTGCGCGTAGGGCTTAATACGGCCAGCTAAATATTCTGGTAAAATTTGGGCGATTAAAGTCTCTCCGCCTTCAGCCAAAAGCTGACGCAATTTAGTGTGAGTAATATTTTTATCCAAGTGTATTTCTTTTTGTTCTAAAATTGGTCCGTGATCTAATTTTTCATCTAAAATAATCAAAGACATTCCGGTCGTGGCATCGCCATTTAAAATAGGCGGAGTAATTGGGTCGGGTCCGCGATATTTTGGCAGTAAAGACGGATGCAGGTTTAAAATGCCCAAAGGAAAAAGATTTAAAATTTCTGGCGGAATAATAGCATTGAAACTAACCAAGATAGCGACGGGCGCGTTAAACTCTTTGAGTTTAGTTAAAAGCGCCAAATCTTTTCTAGGTTTAGCGGAATAAATAATTTCTAAATTTTTTTCTTGCGCTAATTCCAAAGCGCTGGATCCAAAAGGACTAAAAGCCTTGGTTAAAGTCGTCACAAATAAAACTTGGTAATTTTTTTCAAGCAGATAGTGTAAAATCGGCCGGCCCATATCGTCGCCGCCGAAGAAAACAATTTTTTGTTTTTCATCCATAAAATGTAGAATATAGTTCTTAAATTTATAATTTAAAATTTATAATTTAAAATTACTTTCTCTCCTTCTTTCTAATATTGATAAAGGCGATTATCAAGAGTGCGATGATTAAACCTATTTCCACATACCACCAAGGAGTCGGTTTGTAAGGCCAAACCATAGTGGGAAAAGGGCCACCGGGCAAGCGCCATGGGTTAGGCCAAAAAGGGGCATAATTTAATGGGCTATGGGTTAACCAGTCGCCAATGATATGAAGCCAGCCACCGAGTGCTAGAGGCCAAATTTTGGGCCAGAAATAGCTTGTCAAAGCTAATAGTCCCCACAGCCAGATGGAATGAAGCCAGAGACCGGGTTCATTGACTTCGGTGGGTAGAGCTTGTAAAGGGTTCGGAGCGCTATTAAAAAGATTTACGATGGTGGTGTAAGTTAAGACCGCCACATAAACAATGTCTGGCAAGAGCCCGCCTAGGGCGCCTAAAAGTATTTTTTGCCAGTTTTTTTTATGCCAAAAAAACGCGCCAACGATCATATGAGAAATCGGCATCATAAATACAGGTTTTAGGTTATAGGGATTAGGTTTTAGGCGGATAATCCAAGTTAGTTTAGTGGAAAAATAAGGAATTGTAAACCTGTCCCGTAGTGAACACGAAGCGTTCTACTACTGGGATTTCAAATTGTGAAAATAATACAATAATTCACCCCTGCGAATAAGTGTATTATTTAGAAAGTTATTTTATCAAGGTTAAATATTAAATAGAAATAAAAAAGATTAAAAAAAGGTGGTCTGAATTATTAGTTCAGACCACGCAGAATCGTTTTTAGCGGCTCATTTTAGTGTGTAGCCGCTAATCTTTCCCCAAGGCTTACCGAATATTAAATCTTGGGTTTTAAGAGAAGTTGGCGGAAAAAATAAGCCATCTTTATTCTTACCAGTAAGTTTTCCTTCACTATCAATTTGATAAATTAAATTTGTTGGTAGGCAATAAACTTTACTATCCCACTTATCTCTAGTGGTAAAGATTACTAACGTGAATTCATTTTGAGTGAACTCACCAATCAATGTTTCAACTTCACCAGAGTATTTTCCATTCCTCTCATAAACGAGGAAGTAATCGGGTCGAATTTTTTTTAAACGCCTGACAAGCGCTGGGATTATTATGAAGCGATGAACTGTATGAGCGATCAGATTCGCTAACCATCTCATTTTAAATTCATGTTTTAGTTTAAGTAACCAACGATCAAAATTAGTATTGAAGTGGTCATTTTCATGACTAGCTATGGCGATATCCAACCTCCCCGTAAGGAGGTCATTGACTAGCTTTCGTTCATTAAAGCTATTTGTTTCGACCCATGGTATATGAAGACCAAATATCGATTCATTTATATCAAAGACAACTTTGCATTTCATCTTATACTCCAAGTTTAATGTAAAAGTGCATAAATGTTGATTGTTAATATAATACTAGCAGGTTTCAATTTTTTTGTCAATAGCTAAAATAGTCAATAAATATAGGGGTTTTAGGCGGATAATCCAAGTTAGTTTAGCAGAAAAATAAGGAATTGTAAACCTGTCCCGTAGTGAACACGAAGCGTTCTACTACTGGGATTTCAAATTATGAAAATAATACAATAATTCACCCCTGCGAATAAGTGTATTATTCTAAATTCTAAATTCTAAATTCGCTTTTATCTCTTTGACAACATTGCTGGGGTCATTTTAAAAGGAATATAAATCGTACCAGTCGTAGTCAGCCGTTCTTTTTCCGCTTTGTCGTCTACCGACAAAGGTGTTTTGGGATCAACCAATTCTACAATTACTGGCATCACGCCCCGACCGATGGAACCGATTTTTTTGAAAGCATAGCTGTCTAAGTCAATGACCCGTTCGGTCCAGGCCTCGGGACCGTAGTCGTTCACTCGCACCACTACAGATTTGGCTTTGCCCTTGATCGGGTCAACAGCCGTCACGCGCAAACGTGAGCCACGCGGAAAATGTCGGCTGGCCGCGCACAGACAGCCAAAAACTTTATACCAAGAGGCTTCGCCAATCAATTCTGATTTGGCTTTTGATACGACCGCAAAAATTTGTTCATCCCAAAAAGAAATATTGGCTTTTAAACCTACCAATTTATGGCCGTTAAAAACATAAGAAGTATTTTGCGGGGTAAATTTTTTCATACCCTTGTCCCAGCGGTAAAGAATTGGTTTTTTAAAATCATCAATATCGGGTAAAGCCAGCGACAACTCCCCGACTGTCGCCACACCTAGTTTACCAAAAAGTTGCTGGCTCTCTAAAGAAATTTTAAAGGGCTGATAAAAAACATAACGACCGTCGCTCGGACCATCAGCAAAAGTAAAATCCAGATTTGCTTCCGCGCCCTCTAACAGCCAATTGGTGGTAATTTTAAGCGGTGAAATTGGCGCTTGTTTAATTTTTAAATCAAAATTAGTAAAAGTTAATTTTTCCAAAGCCATATCGGCCGGAAAACTCATGGTATCTGTGATAATTTTTGCCTTGGTTAATATAACTGGTTGGTTGGGTTGAATTTCCAAATTATTTTTAACCGACCAACTTTCCCCTATTTTTTGTAAGATGACAAAACCTGCGGGCGTTTTTTCTAAAGCAAATTTTCCTAGCGCATCGGTTTGGCTGGTTTGATAAATTATGGTCGCGCGCCAGAGATCGAGCAAATATGTTTTTTGTCCCAAAGTTAAAGTTTCTTCTGGCGCGGTTATTTCCGAGATATTGATTATCCCGTCGCTCGCCACCGGGAAAGCCAAATTGTATTTTAAATTTAATTGATTAAGTTTGAAAAAAGGATTTATCGCCAAGTCGGCGCTGGTTAAGGGAGTGGGATTTTCTACTGACGGAGGCAAAACATCAGCCCAAGCTTGGTCTAAAGACACAAATGGCTGAAGCGCTAAAAGCGCCAATGCGCTTAGCCAAAAAAGCTTTTTAAAGATATTAAAAGTCATAGATAATGCCCTAAAGTCCTTAATTTAAACCGAAATCACCGATAATTTAGGTTTCAAGGGCACGTCATATAATTGTAGCTCATTTATCCCCATTTGTCAAGACCATTATGAGCATTTGTTAATATGTTTAAACATTATTTTTAAACTTGTTTTTAAGGCCTTAATTCATTATTATGCTAAAATGCGGGATTAGTACAGTGGTAGTATGCTTGCTTCCTCCATCCTCCGTAGCAGTCAGCGGGATTAGTACAGTGGTAGTATGCTTGCTTCCCAAGCAAGAGATGCGAGTTCGATTCTCGTATCCCGCTTATTGCTACTGCGGAGGACGGGCAAGCAAGAGATGCGAGTTCGATTCTCGTATCCCGCTCCAAAATAGAATGTAGAATGTAGAATATAGAATATAGCGCTAGAAATATGGATAAAATTAAGGAGCGAGATTATTATAGGAGTGTTTCCTTGGTTGAACCAACTACTTTTATTTCCGGAACAAGTATTGAAATTATTCGAAAGTCGTCTACAAGCTATCGGCCCAAGTGCGCTCTGTTTGATTTTGATGGCACTTTGAGTTTAATCCGAGAGGGCTGGCAAGGCGTAATGATTTCAATGATGGTAGAAATTTTACAAAATAAAGGAGCAATAGAAACTAAAGTAGAATTAGAAAAAATAGTGCGGACTTTTATTGATGATTTAACTGGTAAGCAGACAATTTATCAGATGATTAGGTTTTCAGAGGAATTAATAAAGCGTGGAATAAAAACTGAAAAACCGGAGGTTTATAAAGAGTTGTACAATAACAAGCTTATGCAAAAGATTCAGAGTCGGCGTGAGGGGCTTAGCTTGGGAGAGTTAAAACCAGATGATTATTTAGTTCCTAGTACAATTAATTTTTTGAATGCCCTGACCGATCTGGGCATAAAAATGTATTTAGCTAGTGGCACAGACAAAGAATATGTTTTGGCAGAAGTTGCTTTACTCGGTTTGGATTGCTATTTTGAATCACATATTTATGGTGCGCCCATGAGTAAGCAAATGGTCGTTGATAGCATTATACGGGAAGAAAATATTTCAGGATTTGAACTGGTAGGTTTTGGTGATGGTTTTGTGGAAATTGATGGTGTTAAAAGCGTTGGCGGTCTCGCGGTGGCGGTGGCAAGCGACGAAAATGGGCGGAGTGGCCAACCAGAAAGGTGGAAGCGGGAGAGGTTGATCGGTGCTGGCGCGGATTTAGTGGTGCCGGATTATCAGAATTATTTAGAGTTGGCCGAGTATATCTTTGCGGGTAAAAAAAAGTTATAATTAAATTATGGAGTTAAATAATGGCTGGTTAAAAAAGCTGCTCGGCAGTTTAGTTGCAAGTGTAATTTTGATCTTGGTTTTAGTTTTTATTTTTTCGGGTTTGAAGCGAGATGAAAAATTAATTTTAGAGAATAATTTGAAAGTCAGTTTAGGTCAATGTGAATTTAAAGTGGCTGTCGCGCGTACGGCTGAAGAACAAGCGCGGGGTTTGGGTGGTATTAAAAAGTTAAATTCTGATCAAGCCATGCTTTTTCCTTTTACCGAAGCCCAAATAAAAAATTTTTGGATGAAAGGTATGCTTATTCCCATCGATTTGGTCTGGCTGAAACAAAATGAAGTCGTTGGTCTGGAAGAAAATATGTTGCCAGATAATGGTTCAACCATTTACCCTGCGCCAGCGCCGGTTGACCTAGTTTTGGAGGCGGCCTCGGGCGCGGTTAAACGATGTGAAATTAAAGTTGGTTCAAAATTAATACAAAAAAATTGAAGATATTTTTTCTTCACTTTATGCGAAGTGGATAACTTTTTGGCGAATTTGTTATCCACAAGGGATTTTGTATATAGTAGATAAGGTCATCCGATAAATACTATATCTAGTACTTTTAGCTAGAATTTAGAATTTAGAATGTAGAATTTGGAATAATACTTTCACATCTCTAAATTTATAATTTAAAATTTTAAATTTAAAATTTCTTATGTATTGCCCACTTTGCCAATCTAAAACTCGTGTGCTTGATTCTCGCGTCGCTCAAAGCGCTCTCGCTATTCGTCGCCGTCGTGAATGTTTAGAATGCGAGTTTCGCTTTTCAACTTATGAAGAAATGGAGTTATTAGATTTTATGGTAATTAAAAAAGATGGTTCCACCCAAACATACAGTCGAAGCAAATTAGAAAATGGTTTGCGCAAGGCCTTTGAAAAACGACCGGCTTCAGAAGATGATATTCACCGTTTGGCTTTAGAAATTGAAGTGGCGCTACAAGAGGCCGGCAATCGTGGCAGTGTTTCGACTCGTCACATTGGCGAGTTGGTGATGAAGAAATTAAAAAAGATTGACGAGGTCGCTTATATCCGCTTTGCTTCTGTTTATAAATCATTTACGGACGCGCGTCAGTTTGAACGCGAATTGCAGAAAATAATCACCGCCTAAGGCGGAATTAGAAATTATAAATTTTAAATTTTAAATTAATTTCATTTTAAAATTTTCCATCATTTATAATTTATAATTTAGAATTTAAAATTACTTTTATCTACTTATATATGACCCCACCCATCCTCACCCCAGCTGTTAAAGTTCAAACTGAAGAAAAAATCAAAGGCGCGGGTCTAAAATTTAAACCGTATTTTCATACGAGTGGCTCCCCTCACCCTTTTGATGATATTGCTTGGGAAATGAGAGATTGTATTATTAAAAACGTTGAGGGTGAAGCAGTTTATGAACAACATAATGTAGAAACGCCGAAATTTTGGAGTCAGAATGCTATCAATATTGTGGCTTCCAAGTATTTTTTTGGCCGGCTCGATAAAAACGAACGAGAAATCAGTGTCAAACAATTGGTGGACAGGGTTGCCCGCACGATTACAGATTGGGGTCAGGTTGATGGTTATTTTGCGAGCGCCGAGGACGCGGAAATTTTTTATAATGAGCTAACTTTTTTATTGGTTAATCAATACGGAGTTTTTAATAGCCCCGTGTGGTTTAATTGCGGCGTGCATCGGTATAGTCAAGGCACTGGCGGCACTCATTACTTTTGGGATAAAGACAAAGGTCAAACTGCGCTCACTCAAGATGGCTACAGTCATCCTCAATGCTCGGCTTGTTTTATAAATTCCATCGAGGACAGTATGTCCTCAATTTTGGATTTAGCTAAAATTGAGGGTATGTTGTTTAAAGGCGGTTCGGGCGCGGGTTGTAATTTGTCGCCTTTGCGTTCTTCCGAGGAAGCTTTAGGTGGTGGCGGTATTGCTTCTGGTCCGGTCACTTTTATGAAAGGATTTGACGCCTTTGCCGGGGTTATTAAATCTGGCGGGACGACCAGACGCGCCGCGAAAATGGTTATTTTAAATGCGGATCATCCCGACATTAAGGATTTTATTTGGTGCAAAGTGAAAGAAGAACGCAAAGCCCATGTTTTAATTGATCATGGTTATGACGGTTCTTTGGACGGTGAAATTTATACCAATATCTTTTTTCAAAATGCCAATAACAGCGTGCGCGTGACCGATGATTTTATGAGAAATTATCAGGCCAATGAAAAGTGGCAAACTCGCGCCGTTAAAACTGGCCAAGTTGTTGAAGAAATGTCGGCGCGAGATTTAATGCGAGAAATTTCTTCGGCGGCTTGGGAGTGTGGCGATCCGGGTATGCAGTTTGACACCACCATTAATAATTGGCACACCTGTTTGAATGTGGAACGAATTCATGCCTCCAATCCGTGCAGTGAATATATGTTTTTAAATGACACGGCCTGTAATTTGGCCTCTATTAATTTAATGAAATTCCGCACTGGCGTGGGCACTTTTAATACTGAAGCTTATCGTCAGGCCGTGCGCATTTTTATTACGGCCATGGAAATTATTGTGGACAATGCTTCTTATCCGACGCAAAAAATTGCCGAACGAAGTCATATTTATCGCACGCTTGGTTTGGGCTACGCTAATTTAGGCTCGTTGTTAATGTCTTATGGTTTGCCCTATGATAGCGATGAAGGGCGGGCCTACAGCGGCGCTTTGACAGCCATTTTAACGGGCGAGGCCTACACGCAATCAGCGCGAATTTCTCGTCAGGTCGGCGCTTTTCCAGATTTTGATCGCAACCGGACTTCAATGTTGCGGGTCATGCGTCAACATCAGCTCGCGGTTGAAAATATTGTCCAGAAATATTTGCCAGCCGGACTTTTTGAAACAGCGCGCGATGTTTGGTCACAAGCGATTTTGGGCGGTGAAAAATTTGGCTATCGCAACGCGCAAACAACTGTACTTGCCCCGACTGGCACCATTGCTTTTATGATGGACTGTTCCACGACCGGCATTGAACCCGGCATCGCGCTTGTGAGTTATAAAAAATTGGTGGGTGGCGGTTATATGAAATTGGTCAACGAAGACGTGCCGATGGCGCTGTCCGCTTTGGGCTACACTGACAGCGAACGAGAAGAAATAGAAAAATATTTGGAAGAGCATGACACCATTGAAGGCGCGCCCGGTTTGAAAGAAAATCATCTGGCAGTTTTTGATTGCGCTTTTAAACCAAAAAATGGTCAACGTACAATTGAACCTATGGGTCATGTGCGAATGATGGCTTCAGCCCAGCCCTTTATTTCTGGCGCTATTTCTAAAACTGTAAATTTACCAGAAGACGCGACGGTGGAAGACATTGACGGAGTTTATTTAGAATCTTGGAAATTGGGTCTTAAAGCCATTGCTATTTATCGCGATGGTTGTAAGAGATCGCAACCGCTCAACACTGGTAAAGAAGGCAAGAAAGAAGAAAATTCGGAGGTTATTTATCCGCCGGTGGTCCCGCGTCCGCATCGCATTAAGCCGGCCGATGAACGTTCTTCTATTACACATAAGTTTGAAGTTGGTGGCCATGAGGGTTATGTGACGGTTGGTTTGTACGAGGATGGCACACCTTGCGAAGTTTTTATTAATATGAGCCGGCAAGGTAGTACTTTGGGTGGCATTATGGATGCTTTTGCTATTTCTATTTCTATGAATTTGCAATATGGCGTGCCACTAGAAGTTTTGGTTTCCAAGTTTGCTCATTCCCGTTTTGAACCGGCTGGTTTTACAAAAAATCGCCAGATCCCGATTGCTAAATCTATTATCGATTATATTTTCCGTTGGTTGGCTTTAAAATTTTTAGACCGCGAAGCTTTGTCGCAGGTGACGCAAATTATTGATGAAGCGGCTTATGAAAGTAAGCGCGCTTATAATTTTAATCACCGTCCGCCTATAAATGAAACGCCCGCGCCTGAAGTTGAAGTGACTGATAACTTTACCGAAGCGACATCAGACAAGGTCGATAATTTAACTACTTTTCAAAATTCTTTAGACGCGCCAGTTTGTAGCACTTGTGGTAATTTAATGGTCAGAAACGCCGCTTGTTATAAATGTTTAGAATGTGGAAGCACCAGCGGATGTTCGTAGCCAGCTTATAGCTTTTAGCTGATAGCTTGCAGTAGGTGCAGGTAAAAGAATATAAAAAAAGCGCTCCTTAAGCGCTTTTTACAGTTTGTTGATATTGCCTAAAATGAGAGTTTTCCAGTAGTTTTATCTATTGATATTGGCGTTCCAAACATATAGCCAAAAAAATAAGATGCAAACATTGTAGGCAAACAAATTATGATATATTCAATCAAATTTGTTGCTCCAAGACCATAAAGAAACGCTGGGCACAAAATGGCGCAAACAATAGCAAACGATATTGCCCATTTGCGTTTGCTATGTCGAACGATTTGTATAATTTTATCTTCCGGTAAATTCATGTCATGCTCCTAAGTATTTTGATTTTTGAAAGAGTTTAGTCTAAAATGTAATTTATATAGATTCTTTTGTCAATGGTTAGTATGAGACCGTTGAGAAACTCGCTTTTTCGTCATTGCGAGGATCCGTCAACTGACGGAGACGCGGCAATCCCTATTTCATTGGTTATTTAGGGATCGCCACGCTCCCTGTGGTCGCTCGCGATGACAATTTAGGAGTTTCTACGACCTAAGTATGGAAATTCGGTTATTTAATTCCCTGATTCATAAAAAGGAAGTTTTTGAGCCCATAAAAAAGGGTGAGGTGGGGCTTTATGCCTGCGGGCCGACGGTTTATGCCTCGCCTCATATTGGCAATTTGCGGACTTATATTTTTGAAGATGTTTTGCGCCGAACTTTGGAAAACGCTGGTTATAAAGTAAAACATATAGAAAATATTACCGATGTCGGTCATTTAACGAGCGACCAAGATGCAGGTGAAGATAAATTAGAAAAAAGCAGTCAGCAGTCTGGTGAAACCGTTTGGGATATTGCCGAAAAATACACGCAAGAATTTAAACAAGCTTTGCAAGAATTAAATATTTTAGAGCCGACTATATGGTGCAAGGCGACAGACCATATAGACGAGCAAAAAAAATTAGCAGAAACTTTATGGGACAAAGGTTTTTTGTATGAAACTGCGGACGGTTTGTATTTTGATACAAGCAAATTAAAAAATTATAACGAGTTTAACCCGAAAGCCGCCGCGGGTAATGTTGCGGGCGCGCGCGTTGAAAAAAATGACGAGAAAAAATCTGCGACCGATTTTGCGGTTTGGAAATTTTCCCCGGAAAATGAAAGGCGGCAGATGGAATGGTCTAGTCCCCGACCCTTTGAAAACAAAATGGGTTTTCCGGGCTGGCATTTGGAATGTTCTGCTATGAGCACAAAGTATTTGGGACAACCCTTTGATATTCATTGCGGTGGCGTGGATCATTTAGCCATTCACCACCCCAATGAAATCGCGCAA
>Ga0209514_10004043_pt1 | contig 20192 bp, 19 predicted proteins | sample Subgrocontami58m_FD_187452 | JGI IMG/M metagenome (GOLD analysis project Ga0209514, IMG submission 187452) | Subsurface groundwater microbial communities from S. Glens Falls, New York, USA - GMW37 contaminated, 5.8 m (SPAdes) (version 3) | ecosystem: Environmental > Aquatic > Deep subsurface >...
AGTTAAATACTCTAGAAAAACAGATATATTATTTCATTCAAAAAGGAACAGAAATACTTGAATCCAATCAAGCGTTAAATAATAGAATTACCTTACTTGAAAGAGAAAACGACGCACTTAAAAAGAAAATTTCAGAAATCGAATCAAAAGTTAGTAAGTCATTTGTTAATAGTGAAAACCTTTTTGGTAATGAATCATTTAACTTAGAGGAGAAAGAAGCACTTAAGAACAAAATTAGTGAACTGATAGCAAGAATAGACTATCATTTACGTTCTTAAATTAGTTATTGTAGATGGAATAGACATAACATGAATGAAAAAAAGAAGCTGAAAGTAAAAATTTTTGATAAAGAATATTCCCTTCTTGTGGAAAACCAAGAAATAGCGGCAGAACTAGCTGAATACGTGAATACAATGATGGAAGAAACAAAAGATGAATTACCAGATCAATCAAAAGATACAATTGCCATCATTGCTGCATTAAACATAGCATACGATCTATTTGTAGAAAAGAATAAATACCGTGAATTCAGCATACAAGCCACAGATAAAATCAAAAAAATAAAGCTTCTTTTAAACGAATCTAAATTTATGTCCTCTCCATCCTAACTTTTTCCACACTGCCGGTTCATTTATAAAAAAGAACTAATAGTAAAACTATAGGGTTATTGACTCACGTCGTGTATTACAGGCCTCATCCCGACTTGTCGGGATCTCGTAATACGGGACAGTGGAAGTAAAAAGCGACGGGCAGTTTCCCACATTGTTATAGGAAAAATGTTCTTTTCCTATAATAGATCGGCAGTTGTGGTTTAAATATACTGTTATATTGGAGGTAAGATGCAGGTCGATTTAATTATTGTAATAGTGGTTGCTGCCATTTTGGTAGTATTATCTTTTATTCTTGGCTGGGTTTTTAACTCAAAGATGGGCAGAAATAGTCTTTCGATTGCCAAAGAAAAAGCTCAAAGTATTATTGATGAAGCTGATAAAGAATCAAAACACATTAAGAGAGAAAAATTACTTGAAGTTAAAGACGAATGGTTAAAAAAGAAACAAGAATTCGACACAGAAGTAAATTCTAAAAAACAGAAACTACAGAATCATGAAAAGCAGTTGGAATCACGTGAAGAAAGTCTTGAGAAGAAATATGAAGTTGTTACTCAAAAAGAAAAAGTAATTAAGGATGCCGAAAAAGCCTTAGTTACACAAAAAGAAGATTTTGATAGAAAACATGCCGAATTAGATCATCTAATCTCTGAACAAAATGTGCGGTTAGAAAAAATCGCCGGATTAACTTCTGATGATGCTAAAAAAATGCTCATGGAAAATATGGTTAGCAAAGCAAAAACCGATGCCGCTCAATCAATCAAAGAAATTCGAGATCAAGCTAAAGTTGATGCTAAAAAAGAAGCACAAAGAATTACAATACAAGCTATTCAGAGAACAGCTGTAGATCATTCAGTGGAGTCAACAGTTTCTGTTGTCCAAATTCAAAATGACGAAATGAAAGGCAGAATAATCGGTCGTGAAGGAAGAAACATCCGCGCTTTCGAAGCAGCTACAGGAGTTGATGTAATTGTTGACGATACACCTGAAGCAGTAATACTTTCTGCGTTTGATCAATTTAGAAGAGAGGTTGCAAGAATTTCTCTCGAGCGTTTAATTGCTGATGGAAGAATTCATCCAGCTCGCATCGAAGAAATAGTTGCCAAAGTTGAATTAGAATTGGATGAAGAAATTCAAAAAGAAGGAGAGAACACTTTAATTCAATTAGGTCTGCATGGAGTTCATATAGAACTTGTCAAACACATTGGTCGAATGAAATACCGTTCTAGCTACGGACAAAATCTTTTGCAGCACAGTATTGAAGTTGCCTATCTAACAGGGATTATGGCAGCTGAACTTGGCTTTGATACAAATCTTGCACGAAGAGCTGGATTACTTCACGATGTTGGAAAAACAATTGATAGAAATGTTGAAGGTCCGCATGCTTTGCTCGGTTATGATTTGGTAAAAAAATATAACGAGCATCCAATTGTTGTTAATGCTGTGGGAAGTCACCATGAAGATATAGAAATGGAACATCCGATTGCAGCATTAGTTCAAGCATCAGATGCAATTAGCGGTGCAAGACCGGGTGCAAGAAGAGAACCTCTTGAAAGTTATGTTAAGCGATTAGAAAATCTGGAAGCTATTGCTAAGTCCTTCGAAGGAGTTGCTAAAACTTATGCTATTCAAGCAGGAAGGGAAGTGCGTGTTATCGTTGAGCCTGATAAAGTGGATGATGTATTTTCAGATCGCTTAGCAGCGGATATTGCACAGAAAATACAAGAGGATATGGAATACCCGGGGCAAATTAAAGTAATGGTAATACGTGAAGTTCGGAAAATAGCTTACGCAAAATAAAATTATAACTTAAACCCGATTTATATCGGGTTTATTTTTTTGAGACTAATATGAAAAAGAGATTGAAAATTGCAATAACCGGTGGAATTGGTTCAGGAAAATCTTCTGTATCAAAAATAGTAGAGGCATTAGGATTTCCTGTAATTAAAGCGGATGATCTTGCAAAGGAATTGATGCTGAAAGATGAATTAGTAAAAAAGAAAATTATTAAAATATTCGGTAAAGAATCATTCACTGAAAAAGGAATTAATACAAAGTATCTTGCAGAGAATGTTTTCAGTAACAAAGAAAAAGTTGGAAAGATTAATTCAATAATTCATCCTCCAACAATTAAAAAGATCGAAGAAATCTCAAAAAAACTTTTTGAAAAACATAATTTAGTATTTGTTGAATCTGCTTTAGTTTTTGAAGCCAAGATTCAGAAATTGTTCGATTACGTAATTCTTATCTATGCTGATGAGGAAATTAGAATATCACGTAAGATGGAAAATGATGGTATGAAGAAAATTGATATTGAAAAACGAATGAGTTTTCAGATTCCCGATGAGAAAAAAACAGACCGTGCTCATTTTGTTATAGATAATAATTCTACAAAAGAAGAACTTGAATCCAGGACCAAGTTTGTTATTGAATTATTAAAAGCTTGAATTAATTAATACAACTAAAAAGATAAAAACATCCTTCCTTGATTTATAATCCATCTTGATCTAATTTTACCGTCACATTTTCCACTATAAGGTGCCCAGTGAAAGTTATTAATGATACTATTGTAGGTTTTGTAAAATTATTACCAAGATCAGTAGTCCACATCTTCGCTAAAAAGTATATTGCAGGTGAAACATTAGATGACGCTGTGCGTGTTGTTAAAGAATTGAATGAAAAAGGTATTGTTGCCACTATGGATGTTCTAGGAGAATCAGTAAACACAAAACAAGAATCGGAACTAGCAATGAAAGAATGTTTAATGGTTCTCGATACTATCAATGAACACAAACTCAATTCAAATTTATCACTTAAACCAACTCAGTTGGGATTGATCATTGATAAACAATTTTGTTTTGAACAAATTTCTGAAATATTGGATAAGGCGAAAGGTTATAACAATTTTGTACGGATTGATATGGAGGATTCATCAACAACTGATGCAACATTGGAATTATTCAACAAATTGAAAAAAAAATATTCCAACGTTGGTATTGTTGTTCAAGCCTATTTAAAGAGAACGTACAATGATGTTAAAGAACAAAACAAACTCGATACAAATTATCGTCTCTGTAAAGGTATTTATGTTGAACCAGCAAATATTGCATTTAAGGAACGTCAGCAAGTTCGTGATAACTATCTTAAAATTCTAGAAAAAATGTTTGACGATGGAAATTATGTAGGTATTGCCACACACGACGATTATTTGGTAAATGGTGCTTACGAACTTATCAAAAAGAAAAATATTCCGAAGAACAGATATGAATTCCAAATGCTGTACGGTGTAAAAGAAGATTTACGCGATAAGATTAATGCAAACGGACACAAGATTCGGATTTATGTTCCTTTCGGTGAACATTGGTACAAATATTCCATTCGGCGGCTGCAGGAAAATCCGAATATGGCTTGGTACATAACAAAATCTATTTTTTCTTTTAACTGACGGGAGTTTCCATCTTTCAAAAAAGATGGAACTGTAAAGTAAGCTGATGAATGTTTTAGGAATAGAAAGCTCGTGCGATGAAACTTCTGTTTCGGTTATTTCTGGTGGCAAGCTTTTATCAAATTTAATTTCGTCTCAAGATTTCCATAATATTTATGGCGGAGTTGTGCCTGAGCTTTCGAGCAGGGCACATCTCCAAATATTATTACCGCTTGTAAGGAAATCTCTTCAAGAATCCGGTGTCTCTCTTAATCAAATTGATCTCGTCTGTGCAACAGCAGGACCTGGTTTAATTGGTGCACTTCTAGTAGGTTTAACTTTTGCAAAAGGTCTTTCATATTCTTTACAAACACCATTTGTTCCTGTTAATCATATTGAAGGACATATCTTTTCCGGATTTCTCATGCAAGACAAACCTAAATTTCCGTATCTATGTCTTGTTGTTTCCGGAGGACACACTTTACTTCTTCGTGTAGAAAGTGATACTCAAATAACAAAACTTGGTTCTACAATTGATGATGCAGCCGGTGAAGCGTTTGATAAAATTTCAAAATTGCTTGGACTTGGTTATCCCGGCGGACCTAAAATTCAAGAAATAGCAGAAGGCAAGAAAAGTAATTTTGCTGATTTCCCAATCGCACGATGTAAAAATGAATACGATTTTTCTTTCAGCGGTTTGAAAACTTCTGTTTTACGTTTCATTCAGAAAGAATATGGTGATGCTTCCAAGATTCCGGTTGAAGATATTTCTTTAATCGCAGCTTCATTTCAGTACTCTGCAGTGAGAGCACTATTAAATAATACTGAAAAAGCGTTGAATAAATTCAATGTGAACTCAATCTCACTTGTCGGCGGAGTAGCGGCTAATAAAATGTTGCGGGAAGAATTTGAGAAGTTGGCTAAGAAGTATAAAAAAAATCTGATCATTCCTTCTTTGGAATTCTGTGGTGATAATGCCGCTATGATAGCTTACCGCGGTCTGAAACTTCATCAAACAGGAATTAAATATGATTATGATTTTAATGCTTACGCAAGTCTGAGCGATTACTCGTTTATTAAGTAACTGATTTAATTCTGATAAATTCACGCACCGCTTAAGAAAAAAAATCTATATATTGGAATTGTTCTAATCAAAAAACTGAATGACTAAACAAAAATTATCTGCAAAACGGATTTTATCACGCACTCAATTTTATATTGTTGCGCTTTTCTTTGTATTCATTCTTGCCGCCCTTCTATTTACATTTTATTCTCCGAATTATTACGAACATGAATCACCATACCGGATTGATATCAAGCACGGTGAATCATTAACGAATGTGATTGATACTTTGTACGAACACAAAATTATTCCTAGTAAATTGAAGATGAAAATCATCTCATTCGTTTACGGCGCTGAGAAAAAAGTAAAAGCCGGTAGATATGATATTCCAAACGGACTCAGTTATGTAAAACTTGTTGAATTACTTGTAAATGGTTCTCCTGCTGAACAAGTTTCAGTAACTTTACCGGAAGGAATTTGGCAGAGTGAGATTGCCCAGATACTTAGAGAAAATTTGAAAATTGATTCTTCACGTGTTATCGGTTTAAGCACAAGCAGATCATTTATTAATTCGCTCGGTTTGGATACAAAAAGTTTGGAAGGATATCTTCTTCCTGAAACTTATTATTTTTATCCAAACAGTACTGCGGAAGAAATTTTGCGAAAATTAAAATTACAGATGGATAAAGTATTTACTCCTGTAATTGAAAAACGAATGGCTGAATTGAAAATGACGAAACACCAAATCTTAACTCTTGCTTCTATTATTGACGGTGAATCGAATTTAGTCTCTGAGTTTAAAACAATCTCAGGTGTTTATCACAATAGATTAAAGATCGGGATGGCTCTTCAAGCTGACCCTACCATTCAATATCTAATTCGTGATAAGCATAAAAACAAAATTCTTAGGAAAGATCTTTTAATTGATTCTAAATTTAATACGTATAAATATCCAGGACTTCCGCCTGCACCGATTAACAATCCCGGTAAAGATGCAATTATGGCGGCGCTCTATCCTGAAAAACATAATTTTTTATTTTTTGTAGCTGACGGAAGCGGCGGACATTCATTTTCTCATTCTGCCGGTGAACATGAACAAAATGTAATGAAGTATAGACAGTGGCGAAAAACTCAAAATCAATAATTAAAATTCTTGCTGTTGCGTCTCTTATTTTATTTGCAAGATGTGCAAACCAGCAACCGCCTGGCGGCGGGGAAGTTGATACTGTCCCACCGATTATAAAGGAAATTATTCCTGAGAACGGAACTGTAAATTATCATGAAGATTATTTTGAAATTACTTTCAGCGAATATGTTGATAAACGTTCTGTGCAAGAAGCAGTTTTTATTTCTCCTGCATTACAGAAACCGCTGAAGTATGATTGGAGCGGAAAAACCCTTACTGTTTATTTCAACGATACACTTAAAGCAAATACAACTTACACAGTGAGTATTGGGACAGATGTTAAAGATGTGGATAACGGCAACAAGATGGCCGAATCTCTAACGTTTGCTTTTTCTACAGGGAATAAAATTGATAAAGGAAGGATCAAAGGAAAAATTTATGATCCTTCACCCGAAGGCGTAATGATATTTGCTTATCAGACAAATAGTAAGGAAGCCGATCCTACAAAACAAAAACCGGATTATGTTTCTCAAGTTGGAAAGAACGGAAATTATTCTTTGCTCGGTCTTAGAGATGGTGATTATTCTATCTTTGCCGTCCGCGATAAATTCCGCGATCTTCTCTATCAAAGTAACGATGATGGATTGGGTGTTCAGAGTAAAAAAGTTGAATTGAACGATAAGATAATCGAATATGAGAATATTGATTTCTTTTTAACGATGGAAGATTCAATTGCACCGAAGATCACTAATGTAATTATGAAAGACCGGAATCATTTGCAGATTGAATTTAATGAACCGGTTGACAGTTCTAAAATCTCTGGTGATAATTTTGTTCTGTTTGATTCCACAACGAATAAAAAAGTAATTCCAAAATATTTTTTCAAAGGGGAAGGAAGACCTAATCAATTTTTTATTGCATTTGCAGATACACTTGAAAAGAAAGAAAGCTGGGCACTGATCTCTAAAAATATTCCGGATATGAAAAACAATTTTTCTTCTGAAGAAAAAAATACATTTGCAGTTAAGAACGACCGCGATACACTTGCACTGAGAATAATTAAATCTGCCGGATTACTTCCCGGTGAAAAAGTTGATTATGAAGAACCGGTTGTGATGTTAAACTTTAATGATGCGGTGGAACTTTCAACAGTTAATGAGCGATTGGCTATTCAAGATGCAAAAGGGAATAAGATTCCATTCAAAGTTGAAAGAACTGATGATGCTTCTTTTTCAATCCGTTTGTCTGAAATATTAAAGCAGAGTACCGATTATACATTAAAGCTCGATCTAAAAAATTATTCCGATCTTTCCGGGAACAAAATAGATTCTGTATTCCAAAATAAATTTTCAACTTCAAACGAACTTGATTTTAGCGGAGTTAGCGGAACAGTTATGATGAATGATACTACGCAGACTTATGTTGTGCTTGAAGCTGCTGAAATGTTGAAAAGGACTTACAATCAGAAAGTTGATGCAAAGAAAAATTTTGATTTCAAAAAAGTTATACCGGGAAAATATTTGGCGTGGAGTTTTAAGGATAAGAACAAAAACAGCAAATATGATTTTGGTACAATCTCTCCATTCAAACTCTCTGAAGAATTTAAGTATTACCCCGATACATTAAATCTTCGTGCACGCTGGCCGGTTGGCGGAGTGAATATAGATTTTCAAAAATAAAATTTTTAAAAACTCACCCCTAGTTTCCAATGTTATTAGGTTAATGATTTTTTGTGTGATTTAAACTGTTGAAACAGTTTGATTATATCCTAGTGACTTTATACACCTCGATGAATCGAGGTGTTATTTTATTAACACACGGATTTATCGTGTGAAAGACTGCGAGACCCACTTTCATCCCAAAGTGCGAAATAATGGGTAGATATAAATATGTTGACAACCTATACCCAGAAATCTAAATTGACACTGACTAAATAAGTTGCTGCTTAAATCATTAATAGCATAACATTTAATAGGGAGGAAAAAATGAAAAACATTATTAAATCAGTTATCATTTTAATTTTCATTTCCGCTAATCTTCTATCTGCTCAAGAAAAAATTGTTTTTAAAACGTTGTCTAATATGAATGAAAAACGTTTCGGTTTTGGAAGTGTAACTGATGGTAAATACCTTTATGCTGTTTGCGGAGGCATAGCATTTTCTCCTTACTATTCAGATAATATTGAGAGATATGATACTGAGAATAACAAGTGGACAAATATTGCAAAAACTTCTACTCTTAGACGTTATTGTAATGCGGAATATATTGAGTCCGTTAATAAAATTTATATTATGAATGGTGAATATCAGACTGCGTCATTTAACACACTTTCAAAAAAGGTAGAGGTGCTGGATCTAAATACAAATCTTGTTTCTCTTTGTGCGGAAAATCCAAATCCTTTAAGAAACGCGGGATCTGCTGTATGGAATAATAAGATTTACATTTTCGGTGGTCAAAATCTGTACGGCTATTCAAATGATTTTTTTGAATACGATCCGGTAAACGATACTTGGAATAGACTGCCTGATTTGCCTGAACGAAAACAAACAAGCGGTAAAATAATTGACGGTGTTCTTTATATATTCGGCGGAAATAACGGCAAAAGAAATTATGACGATGTCTATGCTTACAATTTTCAAGAATCAACCTGGACACAATTAGAAAATCTTCCTTTTGAAATTTCAGCAAATTCTTCCGCAGTTTCTGATGGAAGGAATATTTGGTTGTTAGGATCATTTATGGATACAGGTTTATTAGCAGTTTACAACACTCAGACAAAAACTATTTCAAAATTCGATTCGAACATGAATGGCAGACAGTATGCAGGTGCTCAAATTATAGGAGAAAAACTTTTCCTATTTGGTGGTAGTAAAAATACAAGCGTTATTTCAGCTTTATCAAATACTGAATACACAAATATTGCCGATCAGAAAAAATAATTAACTTTGCCTCATGTCCTCTCCTTACCCGCTTCGATGAACGAAGCGAGACGAGACAAGGAGAGGGAAAGGGTGAGCTTGCCCGCCACTTATCCGGCATCTTTTTGATGAATCTTTTTGGCGGGGTCAAAATACTTCTTGACAACCTACCGCCTTAAAATTAAGTTAAGACAAGATTTAATTTTCACCTTCTTATTATTCTGTCGGTTAAAATAATATTGTCTCTTCTCCCTCTTTAGATTTTGTAAATAAATTTTATATAAAAAGTGAATCATAGAAGATTAATCAAAAATAATTTAATGAGGTGATATATGTTAAATAGAAAAACGGCACTCTTTATTTTCTCATTAATTCTTCTTTTAAGCACAACCAAGGTTTACCCGCAAGGATATAAATACGAATCAATTAAAACTTATGAAGCGGGAGAAAATGATATTAACAGAGAATCAAGAGTTTATCAAACATCATTTAACTCAAGCTCTACCAGATATGTAATGTGTGAGATTACATTGAAAAATAGTTTGTATAATATTCAACCGCAGACGCATAAAGCAAAATGGATTTATTACAAACCGGACGGAAGTGTTTTTGGAACTGTATCGGACGATTGGGCAATCGAAACCAGTTGGGAAACAACTTGGTTTTCTAGAGGATGGGGATGGGAAGACATGGGCAATTGGGAAAACGGTAAATACTTGATAGAATTTTATATGAATGACAAATATGTTTCTTCAATTAGTTTCTTTATTGAAGGCGGCAATTATAGTGCTGCAACAATTAGATATAATTCGATAAGATTTTTTGAATGCGGTTCAACTGTGCCTAATCAAGAGAATAGAACTTATGCAACTACATTTTCTAAAAGCAGCTCACGCTACATTTATTATGAAATCTATGCAGATAATCTTCTTTATAACGTTAGAAGTAATGATGTTACATTTTATGCAACTTATTACAAACCGAATCAAGAAATTTTCGGTCAGCCAATATTAAATTATAATATTCCATCAAGTTGGGAACAAGTATATCTGCATCACGGCTGGGGATGGCCTGAGCCCGGAAACTGGGACGCAGGCAATTACTATGTTGAAGTAAAATATTTAGGAAGTGTAATTGCTTCCGGTTATTTCACAATTTCTAATTATTAAAATATTTTTTTCCTGACCTCACCCGACCCTTCGGGCCACCCTCTCCTTTATAAGGAGAGGGGCGGGGTGAGGTGGAAAATACTTCTTGACAACCTTCTTCTATAAATTTAAGTTGATGAAGGGATAATCTTCTTAAACTTCTTTCTGCCCCGGGGAAATATGAAAGCTACTTTTTTAAAAATAGATTATTTATCGGGGTTTAATTCTTATATCTTAAGAATGATTTACAGATTTTAGCCAGTATGATTAATAATTTAACTGTGATTGCATCTACATCATATTGAAGGGAAATATTATTGATTATAAAACTAAAGGGACTTTGATTATGACAGATTCTAAAGAAAAAGAAAGTTCAAGTAACGAAAAACAACATTATGAGACTTTGATTAGTATTTTCAAGTATATGGTTGGTGCTATCACAATTCTGGCTGGTGTGGTCGCTTGGATTATTGGTAGTAGTCTAAGTGATGTTAAAAAAGATCTTTCTGGAGAACTACAGCAACTCAAAGTTGAGATTGGGGCAATGCGAACAGAGTCTCAAATATCAATTAAGGAATCTGGTGTTGAGGCAGATAAACAAATAGAACACTTAAGGAAAAATACCGAAACATATCTTAATCTAACTAAAGATATTACATCAATGCAGATTTCAACTTTAAGAGAAGACGCTAAAAATCTTGCTTTATCGTCCGCAAGATTAAGAATTGAGGAAGCATTCAAAACAAATGATATCCAACTTCAAGTTGAAACTGCGGCGAAGAAGGAGATTGGAAATCGATTAGATGAAATTGTCAAAAGGGAAATTGAGAAGACTACCAGTGTTTTTGATAATTTTCCAATTCTTACTAATGCCTATGACAGAATTCGTTGGGGAGATCGAAAAGCACTCGACATACTTGATAGTTTAGCAAACTATTCTGATAATCCAACAATAAGACGTGTTGCGAAAGGTTATCTTTTACAAAAAGGGATTGATTATGAGCAATCTGGTTTTGACTTTGAAGGTCATAATATCTCTCAATTTAATCCTTTGGATCAATTAGGAATTAAAGTTTCAAATCCAATTTCTAAAACTGATTCAACAAGGATAATCTCTGATTTAGTTAAGATTATTTTAAAAGATGCTGATCTCTATAAAGTTTTATATGGGTTTTTGGCTCTTAAGAAACTAACGGGTATTGATTTAAAGACATTTGATTTTAATGCTGTAAGAAAAATGGTTAATAAAGATCAATGATTATAAAAAACACCTAACAAGTTTTTTCATGATCGTCATGAACCATTCTATGGTCGTCAAGGACCATTCCTTGACGAAGAAAGAAATGAAAAAATTTTATTTGGTTATAGTTTTATTATTAGCATCAATTATTTTTACAAAATGTAAGAATGATATTGTTACTCCTAAAATCCTACCTGAATACTTAACTGTCTCTTCAGATGAAATAAAAATATACGGCAGAGTCATTGATGATATTAAATTCAACTCATCACGAGATGTTATATATATCAACGACACTACAAGAAAAATGCCTTCGTACGCAATTAGAGATTATTCTTATATAAAAAATTCCTACAACGCACTAGAAGAAGAAACGTATAACTCATTTCTAGAAAATTCAAAAAAGAGATTATCAATCAAATCTGTTCCAACAACACAAAAAGAAAAAGTTTTTCTTTGCGTTAGATGCGGTAGTTCAATTATAGATGATAGGTTATATGGATTAATTAGTTTTACAAGTGTTGGTTTTAATAAAAGTCATACACAAGCTATAGTATTTGTTACTATGTATGCCGGGTGGTGGTCTGGGTCAGAATATTATTGGACTTTTGAGTTGAAGAACAATGTCTGGGAAGTTCAATCTTATGTACTTGTCGGAATAACATAGACATTAACTGTCAAGAAAAAATATGACAACAGCAGTGAACGAATTAAAATCCGGTTTTAAAAATAAAAGATTTCAACAAACACTTTTGCTTGTTTACACAGTAGTTTGGATTTATTATTCAATTGATCCGCTCTACAGACCGGAATGGCTTCTGGAAAATTCGCTCGTGTTTGTATTTCTTCCGTTACTATTTCTTACTTACAAAAAATTTCAATTATCAGATATCTCTTATCTGCTAATTACGATCTTTATGTTACTTCATGTAGTAGGTTCTCATTACGGCTACTCTGATGTACCGGTTGGTTTCAAAATAAAAGAAATGTTTAGCTTTACCAGAAATCCTTATGATAGAATTGTTCATTTCTCTTACGGACTCTTGTTCGCTTATCCTATATATGAAGTACTATTGCGTTATGCAAAATTCAAAGCTGCATGGCTTTATGTTCTTCCGGTTACCTTTGTTGTTAGTCTAAGTTCTATTTATGAAATCATTGAAGCAATAGTTGCATGGACACTCCCGCCCGAACAGTATAATCCATTTATCGGTCTGCAAGGGGATATGTGGGATGGTTTCAAAGATATGTTAATGGCATTAACCGGTGTTACGATTACGGTTACAATAATATTTCTTTCAAAACTTTTATCCCGGTCGTCTAAAACCACAACTTGACGAAAATAAATATTTCTTAGTCTGGGTATTGATCTTACTGCTAAATGATACTTATCAGGATGGCATAGAAAGTCAATTATACAAGTAATATCTCTTAGAAAGTTTTCTGAACCAGCTAATATCTTTATTTAATAATTTTTTTATATCATCAACACGGAATCTTTTCGAAAATTTTAATCTCACTCTATCTGACCCCATAACTTTGTCAAACATTTTCATTCGGGTTGTTGTAGCAAGAGTAAATGTATTTGTATCTGCGTACAGTTGATGATAGACTTGCAAAAAATAAAATTGTAGTTCCAGCAAATTAACTTTTTCAAAATCGGTTATGTGAATCTGCACTCCGTTTAGTATTTTATCTTTCCAATCGCCGTAAAGAACTTTAAAAGAAATCGGACGGAATAAAACGCCCGGTAAATTAAGAGCATTCATTTTAACTGCAAGAGTATCGGCATCAATCCATTCAGTTGCAAAAGTTTGAAAGGGAAGTGTGTAAGTAATTCCAATTCCGAAAACGACAAGCTCGCCCAACACTCCGCTTGCAACAAGATAAGATGGTGTTTCCATATAAGGAACGTTCGGTGAAGTAGGAACCCAGATTAATCCCGTATCCTTATAGAGCATGTTCCGATTCCATCCTTCCATCTTTACAACTGTAAGTTTACATTTAACTTTGTTGCCAATTGCGCTTTTTGTGTTAATCAAGTTTGCAAGTTCACCGCAGGTTAATCCGTACACATAAGGAATTGCATAATGGCTAACAAAGGATCTGAAATCATCTTCAACAACATTTCCTTCAATGCGTAATCCGCCTAAAGGGTTCGGGCGGTCCAAAACTATAAAGGGAATTTTATTTTCAGCAGCAGCTTCCATTGCAAGTCCAAGCGTGGAAATATAAGTGTACGAACGAACGCCGATATCCTGGATATCATAAACGAGAACATCAACTTCTTCCAGCATTTCTTTAGTTGGTTTTGCAGTCTTGCCATAGAGTGCATAATATTTTATTCCGGTTAATGAATCAACATAACCGTTAAAAGATTGTCCGGCGGCAATTAAGCCTTTTAATCCGTGTTCAGGAGAAAATACTGTAGTGAGTTTAAAATTTTCTGCCCGTTTGAAAAGATCAAGAGTTGATTCTAATTTACTGTTAACCCCGGTATGATTTGTAATTAAACCGACTCGCTTTCCGGCAAGTAAAGAAAAATTAGCTTTTTGAAGAACGTCAATGCCAAGAGAAATTTTTTGTGAGTAACAGACATTAAAGAATAAAAGTACAAGTAGAGATATTTTTTTCATTTCGGTTGAACTGCTTTCACAACTTGTTCAAATAATCTGTCACTTGTACGAATTACTTCTTCTATTAAAATGTCTGCACTCTTTTTCAATTCGTTAGCAATTGTTTGATTGCTCAAAGAAGAACAATTAATCAATACATTTAAGTAGGCACCCTTTGCTGCAGTTCCAACTAAAGTAACAGCAACTCCGGCATCTGATAGTGAATTTTTATTTCCTTTATCAATTACGATTTCTAAAATAGGTAGAAGTGTTTTTGATGACTGTATTACTTCCATTGGGGCGGATGTGGCGCCGATAGTTGCTTCTTCAATTGCTTTTGAGCGTACATTTTTTTCTTGTTCGGTTTCTTTAGGAAGTTTGAATGCATCCATAACTTTATCGAATGATGTATTATCTTTTTGTCCGAGCTCAATAAAAATTTTCTGCATGTTCTCCAATTTCTCTTTTAATCTGATCATTTCAGATTCTACATCAACATATTTCTTTTTACCAATCGTAAGATTGCAAACCATTATTCCCAAACTTGATGAAAGAGCCCCGCATAACGCTGCAACATTTCCTCCGCCTGGAGTAGGTGAGTTTGATGAGAGTTCGTTAAAATATTCTTGTAATGTTTTTGCTAGATTCATTGTTGTTCCTTTAAAATTCTGAGGAGTTCTGTTTTTCGAACGACGAAGAATCTCCTAAATATTCGCTTTCAACAATCTCTGGTTTCCCTAATATTGAATCCATCCATGGAGTACTTAAGTCGTCCCAATTCGGATTAGTTGTTTCTATTAATTTTATTTTCTTTTGTCGAAGCCAGCCTTTTATTTGTTTTTCTCTTTTCTTAGCTGCTATTTCATCTTCTGTTTCTTCGAAATATACCAGGCTATTAACATTGTATCGTGCTGTGAACCCAATATTGATTTTATTCTTATGTTCATATATTCTTCTTGCTAAGTTATTCGTCATGCCGACATAAAGCACCTTTGCTTTACTGCTCATAATGTATACGAAATGTTGTTTCTTTTCTAGATTATTTTCATTCATAGTTTGGAGATTCTTCGTCGCTGCGCTCCTCAGAATTTCAGATCATGTATTCAATTATTTTTTCTTCCGGTTTAAACGGATGAAGCGCACTCAAACCTAATTTTTCAATTGCAAGATTAACCAGACTCTTTTCATCATTTGTTTTCCCGTTTGAATAAAATCTACCGGCTTGTAGCATTGCTTCAAGCGGAACCAATCCAACAATCTCACTTCCGTTAACTTCAACGCCAAGCCGTGCAGCTTCTTTCTTCGATTCCTCAAAAGCTACATACATTGGTGTAGTATTGTAGTTAGTTAAGTTCATCGAAACTTGTGAGATATTATATTTTTCCAGAACAACACCCATTCCTTTTACTTCTTTCAATCGTCCGGGGACTTTTAATGTCTTTCCATCTACTTTGATAATATTCCCGTTCTCATCTCGTTTGGCATAACCGCTCTCTCTTAATATTTCACCAATCTCTTTGGAATATTTAACATCACTAGCTTTAATATTTACGTTGTATGCGATTAGAAAAAATCTAGAGCCAGTAACAATTGCACCTAGCTTAGGATTAAAAACCGGTTCACCATAATCCGGCAGCCAATTTGGATCTTTTAATTTTGCTTCGAGACCTTCGTACTCACCTTGACGAATGATTGATAAACTTTTTCTGTCTGCTTTGCGTGCAGCACTTTCATATAGATAGACAGGAACTTTTAAATCTTGAGAAATAATTTTTGCAAACTCTTCGGAGATCTTTACACACTCTTCTGTAGTTACATTTGCAACCGGAACGAATGGAACAACATCTATTGCACCAAGGCGCGGATGTTCTCCTTTATGCGTGCGCATATCAATTAACGATGCGGCAGTTCTGCATGCGTTTAACGTTCCGTTTAATATTCCTTCCTCATTTCCGGCTAATGTTACAACAACACGATTGTAATCTCCATCGGGTTCAAGACTTAATAATTTTACATCTTTAGTTTTTGCTACAGCTTCTTTAATCGCTTCAAATGTTTTTTGATCTTTCCCTTCACTGAAATTCGGGACGCACTCAATAATTTTCATGAAGTCTCCGCTCGTTGAAAAATAATTTGACCTTTTTTGATTGTGTATTTGTTCAAGTTAATTCCAATGTTATAAATTATTTCTTGATAATCTTTTGTATCGAAAACTGCAAAATCCGCTTGCTTACCGATTTCAATACTTCCAAGTTTTTCATTTAAGCCGAGTGCTGCTGCAGAATTTATGGTAACAGCAGAAATAATTTCTTCGGCGCTCATTTTCATTTTGAGTGCGGCAAGCTGCATAATAAAATGTAGATTAGGAATATGTGATGAGCCCGGGTTATAATCAGTTGCCAAAGCAACAATTGCATTGTGTTCAATCAGTTTTCTTGCGGGTGCGTAATCATAATCTAAAAAGAATGATACTCCCGGCAAAAGTACAGACACAGTATCGCTCTTGGCTAATTTTGTGATATCATTTTCATTTATAACTTCAAGGTGATCTACCGATAGAGCTTTATGCTTCAATGCAACATCCAATCCGCCGATATTATTAAATTGTTCTGTATGAAGACGTAATTTGTAACCAAGTTTTTTTGCTTTGGCGAATATCTTATCAACTTCATCGGAAGAAAAAGCTGACTTCTCACAAAAAGCATCAACGGAATCAGCAAGTTTATTTTTAATGATGTATGGAAGCAGTTCTTTAATTATCAGATCTAAATATTGTTTGTGATCGTTTTGATATTCAGGGGGATAGGTATGAGCACCTAAGAATGTCGGGATTATTTCTATTGGTGAATGAGTTTTGAAATAATTTATAACCTGAAGAAGTTTAATCTCATCATAAAAACTTAATCCGTATCCGCTCTTAATCTCTAAAGTTGTAATTCCTTGCGTAATGAAATAATCAATTCTTGGTTTTAAAATTCTAACCAATTCCTCGAATGATGAATTACGGACAGCTTTTACAGTAGAAATTATTCCACCGCCGGATTTTGCTATCTCCTCATAAGTTGCACCGTTAAGTCTCATCAAAAATTCGTTAGCACGTGAGCCGGCATAAGCAGCATGTGTATGGCATTCAACTAATCCGGGAAGAACAATCAAATCTTTCAGATCAACAATTTTATCAGCAGATGTTTTTGAAGAAGTCGAATTTGGTATCAAATCCTTAATAATGCCATTCTCAACAAGTATTGAGTGGTCGGAAACCGGATTAACATCACTTAATTCTGAACCGCGCTTTAAATTTTTTCCATTAGTATTTACTGTAATTATCTGAGATGGGTTCTTAAAGAGTGTTTTCATGCTTTTTTAGTTGTTAATAAAGGTAAACTACCATTAGTCAAAGATGAATGGTTCAAAAATAGAGAAATCGAATCTTTATTTGCTAATATTTTTGTCAATGCCGACGTATTTTCGTAATTTTGCATGTTCAAAATCGAAGGACTTAAAAAAACATGTCTTCAGGCAAAAAATTAAAGATCCTTTTCGCAACCTCAGAAGTAGTTCCTTTCATTAAAACCGGCGGTTTAGCAGACGTATCATCTGCATTACCTCAAAAATTACAAGAGATGGGACATATAGTAAGAATTATTGTTCCGAAATACGGTGCTATTGATGAAAGAAAATTTAAGATTCACGAAGTAGTTCGTCTGAAAGATTTAAAAGTTAACATTGGAAATAAAGAAGTTATTTTTTCTTTAAGATCATCCTTTTTAATTGGTCCGAAGACTAGAGTACAAATTTATTTCTTAGATAATCCGGAATACTACGGCAGCAGACATAGTCTTTATGCTGATCCTATCACAGGTGAAGATTACCCCGATAACGATGAAAGATTTATTCTCCTTTCGCGTGCCGTTTTTGAATTGATAACCAAGCTAGGATGGACGCCGGATATCATTCACTGCAATGATTGGCAAACCGGATTGATACCTGCTTACTTAAAATCTACTTATAAAAACGATCGTACATTTAGTTCAATTAAAACAATTTTCACCATTCATAATTTATCTTTCCAGGGCATTTTTCCAAAAGCAAATTTTGTTAAAACAGCTTTGCCAAAAGAACTGGAAAGTGAAAAAGGGATTCTCCATAAGGGTAAAATAAATTTCTTAAAGAGCGGATTGCTTTATTCCGATATGTTAAATACAGTTAGTGAAACTTATGCAAAAGAGATTTGCCAGAATAAAGATTACGGATTGGGTTTAGAAGATATTCTTAACAAAAGGAAAAAAGATCTTTATGGAATTATCAATGGAATTGATGATACGATTTGGAATCCGGAAGTAGATTCAAAAATTCCCCACAAATTTTCTATGAAGAATATTGAAATGAAAAAAGAGAGCAAAAAAGCTCTTGCAAATAATTTTCATTTCACTGCAAAAGATGATGTGCCTGTTATTAGTATGATCTCTAGACTTTATGATAATAAAGGGATGGATCTAATTGAAAAAGCATTCACAAGTTTAATGAAAATGGATATTCACTTTATACTTCTGGGTACCGGTGATAAGAAATATCATAAATTCTTTACGAGTATGGCTTCAAAATATCATAATAAATTTTCGTGTTATATCGGATTCGATGATCAATTAGCACATTTAATTGAAGCCGGTTCCGATATTTTCTTAATGCCGTCCAAATATGAACCTTGCGGCTTAAATCAAATGTATAGTTTGATGTACGGAACTATACCGGTCGTTCGCCATACTGGTGGTCTTGCAGATACGGTTCAAGCGTACAATCCAAAAAATAAAACCGGCAATGGGTTTGTCTTTAAAAAATATTCTGCTTCGGAAATGTTATCCGAGATCAAAAATGCAGTCAAGATTTTTACTAAAGATCATGATAAATGGCATATCATAATGAACAATGGAATGAAATCCGATTTTACTTGGATGAATTCTTCCAAGAAGTACGTTGATCTGTATAAAAAGCTTACCGACTAATTAATGAAACACCATGCGATTTTTTTAGATCGTGACGGAACAATTAATCACGATTCCGGTTATATCAAAAACCCGTCTGAAGTTGTTTTACTTCCCGGAGTATCAGAAGGAATTAAGAAACTAAAGAATGAATTTGGATTCAAAGCGATTGTCGTTTCAAACCAAGCCGGAGTTGCAAAAGGAATTATGACAATTGCAGATGTAGAAGCAGTTAATGTTAGAATCAATAATCTTTTGAAAAAGTATGGAACTGAAGTAGATGCATTTTATTATTGTCCATTTCATCCCGATGTTGATCCGCCTGAAAAATCAATTTGTAGGAAACCTTCTCCGTTTATGATTGTTCAAGCTGCAGAGGAACAAGCGATAGATCTTTCAAGATCTTACATGATAGGTGATAAAGCAAGTGATATTGAAAGCGGTATTAGTGTTGGTGTAAAGACAGTACTAATTATTAGTGAAGACAATCGTAATGAAATTTCTATCTTGCATAATCTTGGAAAAAAGCCCAATTTTACAGCCGCTAATTTCAAAGAAGTATGCGATTTTATTATCAATGATTTTTCCGGAGGAATTTAATTGATCAGATTCTTGAGACTTGCCTTTTTTCTTTTCGCTGTTACAATACTATTTTTTTCCTGTAATCAAGATCCTACATCAGTCGGTTCAGAACTAATTTCCCAAAATGAAAAGATTGCATTTCAGGAATTAGACAGTTATCAATCAAACGTTTTTCAGAAGTCGGTTAATTATCAAGACAAATTTAAGTTTGGTTTATCCAACGTTGTCTTAATGGGCAAGAATTCTTTTGCAGAATCTTCAATTCTTATGCGTTATCGTTTTTATTTGCCGGATTCTTTATTGGCATATGTTACAACCGGCAAGTATGTTGTAAAATCAGCAACGATGACGATGATACCTCGTTATGTGTTGGGAGATAAATCTGCACCTTTAGATTTTTCTGTTTACCAAGTTCGAAGTGATTGGAGTCCGAATGGATTTGATAGAGATAGTATTCCACGATTGACTTATGATGCTACGGATGTT
>Ga0209514_10004046_pt1 | contig 20177 bp, 9 predicted proteins | sample Subgrocontami58m_FD_187452 | JGI IMG/M metagenome (GOLD analysis project Ga0209514, IMG submission 187452) | Subsurface groundwater microbial communities from S. Glens Falls, New York, USA - GMW37 contaminated, 5.8 m (SPAdes) (version 3) | ecosystem: Environmental > Aquatic > Deep subsurface >...
TCAGCATCACCAACAGCAACGCCGGAGCCATCAGCCTCACCGAGGCCCAGGTGACCACGGCGAATGTCAACGATGGCGCGGGCTCCATCCTGTCCAAGGTATCGGGCGGCACATTGGTGGTGACGGGCGCCCTGGCGGCGAGCGTCGGCACGCTGGCCGATCTGCCGGTCGCCCCCGCCTCCATCGCGGTCAGCGACACGGCGGCGAACATCTCCACTGACCTCGCCCTGGGGGCCGGCTCGTACATCCTGGGCGATCTCAGCCTGGTCAGCGGCATCACCAACAGCGATGCCGGGGCCATCACCCTGACGGCGGCGCAGGTGCTGTTCGCCGGGGTGAACGACGGCGCCGGATCGGCAATGTCGAAAGTCACCGGCGGCACGTTGGCCGTCACCGGGGTGACCGTGGCGCAGATCGATACCATGATCGCGTTGGGTGTCGCACCGGACAGCTTCACCATCAGCGACACCGCGGCGCATATCCAGGCCGACCTGATCTCCGGGTCGTCCGACATCCTGGCCAATCTGGGCGACATCACCTCCATTGTCGTCAGCGACAGCGGCCTGATCTCCCTGACCAAGGCGGAAGTGGAACTGGCCGGGGTCAATGACGGCACCGGGTCCGCGATGGACCTGATGACCGGCGGCACCTTGCGTGTCACGGGTCTGGCGGTGTCGGAAATCGACGCGGCCATGGCGCTGGATGTGGTGCCCGACAGCATCACCGTCAGCGACGCGGCGGCCAATATCCGGTCCGACATCATCTCCGGCGGGTCGTCCGACCTGCTGGCCAACCGGACCACGATCTTCACCATCACCAACAGCAATGCCGGTGCGATCAGCCTGACCGAGGCCCAGGTGACCACCGCGAACGTCAACGACGGCGCCGGGTCCATCCTGTCCAAGGTCACCGGCGGCACATTGGTGGTCACGGCCGCCCTGGCGGCGAGCGTCGGCACCCTGGCCGATCTGCCGGTCGCTCCCGCCTCCATCGCGGTCAGCGACACGGCGGCGAATATCTCCACTGACCTTGCCCTGGGAGCCGGTTCGCACATCCTGGGCGACCTGAGCCTGGTCAGCGGCATCACCAACAGCAACGCCGGGGCCGTCACCCTGACGGCGGCGCAGGTGCTGTTCGCCGGGGTGAACGACGGCGCCGGATCGGCGATGTCGAAGGTCACCGGCGGCACCCTGGTCGTGACCGGCGGGACCGTCGCGCAGGTCGAAACCATCGGTGATCTCGGTGTCGCGCCGGCCAGCATGACGGTGGTCGATACCGCCGCGCATGTGCAGGCCGACCTGGCGCTGGGCGGTTCGTCCAAGATCGTCGGCGATCTCAGCCTGATCAGCGGCATCACCGTCAGTCCGGCCGGGACCATCACCCTGACCTCCGCCCAGGTTCAGGCGACCAGCATCAACGACGGCGCCGGGTCCGCCATGTCGAAGGTCAGCGGCGGCACCCTGGTGGTGAGCGGCGTGGCGATCGCCGACATCGCCACCATCCTGGGCCTGAACGTGGTCCCCGACACCATCACGATCGCCGACACCGCCACCAACATCAACGCCGATTTCGCCGGTTCCGCCGACATCACCGCCAACGTGTCCGACATCACCTCGGTCAAGGTGACCGACACTACGCTGACCGTTGCGAACGCAACGACCGTCTACAACACGATCATCGCGGTGGTCGCTCCGGACATGAGCGCGGTGACCATCACCGGGACGGCGGCGGCCATCCTCACAGCCTATGGTTCCATCCCCGCCATGCTGACCGGGGCCGACGCGGTCACCATGTCCAACAACCCGACCGGGGTGACGGCGGCCGACGCCACGATCCTCGACACCCTGCTGGGCGGCGCGCTCGGCGGCGGCCAGACGATGCAGGTCGTCGACACCGCGACCAACCTGCTGAACAACGCCAACGCTGCCGGTGTTGCGCTCGCCACCACGGTGGAACTGAGCGGCGTGACCACGGCCACGGCGGCAAACGCCACCCTCCTGGCCGCGATCGCCGACTTCAACACCTCGGGCCCGGCGATCACGGTCGCCGATACTGTGGCCAACCTGCTGGACTCGGCCAATGCCGCCGGCATGGCGATCGCGACCACTGTCACCCCGAACGGCAATGTCACCGTTACCGCCGCGCAACTGGTATCCCTGGCGGCCATCACCGGCTTCGCGACCGGTGGCCACACGATCACCCTGCAGGACACCGCCGCGAATATCCTGGCGCTCAGCGAGCCCGTGCTCGACCTCACCGGGCTGGTGCGGGTGTCCGACACCTCGGCCAACGTCTCCTCCAATCTGAACGCGCTGGAGACCCAGATCAGCGACGAAAGCCATACACTGGCGATCGTCCTGAGCGATGGCGTGGTCAGCACCGCTACCATCACCCTGACCGCCATCACCTACACGGCCAACGTTGCCACCATCGACACCATCACGACCGCCGGTTCGGTGCGGGTCATCGGCACCGCGGCGCAGATCGCCGCGATCGCCAGCACGCTCGCCGCCGACACCGTGGTGGATGAGGTCTATGTCTCCGACAGCGCGGCCAACATCCTGTCCGACCTGACCACCCTGAACACGCTCGGTGCCAAGTTCGTGCAGGCCACGATCTCCGACAGCACCGTCAGCGCGGCCGAGGTCGCGGTCCTGCTCGCCGTGCCGAACCTGGTTGCCTCCGGGCCGCTGGCCATCTCCGACACCGGCTCGCAGATCGCCGCGGCGATCGAGGCCTACGGGCAGGACGGGCTCGACTTCATGAACAGCCACGACATCGAGTTGTCCACCGACTCGGTCGTCACGGCGTCCGAGGCCAAAACACTGCAAAGCCTGACGGGTCTCGACAAGAACGGTCACACCTTGAAGGTCTGGGATACCGCCTCCCATCTGGTCAACACCATCGACGGCTATCTGGCGGCGGTGAACGACGACACGATCGACGCGGTGCACCTGAAGACCTCCAGTGGATCCGCCACCGTCTCGCCGGCCACCGCGGCCTCCTTGTTCTCGATCACCAACTTCAGCAAGAACAACCCCGACAGCACGACCAACACGCTGACGGTGCAGGGCACGGCGGCGAATATCGAGGCGAACTATACTGCCCTGGCCGCCCATTCCTCCTCGTTCAGCAACGTGGTGGTCAGTGCTTCGACCACGGTGACCGACACGGTCTACGGTCACCTGCTTACCCTCGGCGCCACCGCCGGCGGCGGCGTGTCCCTGACCGTCCGCGATACGGCGGCCAATATCGCCGCCAACGCGCCGACCCAGTTGGGTGGCAGCCCGAGCATCACGCCGGCCACCTGGTCGTTGCTGGCAAGCGCTACGGTAACTCAGGCAAATGCCTCGATCCTGGGCGGGTTGACCGGTTTCTCGGCCGGCTCGTTCACCTTGACCCTTGCGGCCAGTGTCACCGGGGTCAGTGTGGCCGATGCCAACAAGCTGGGTGTGCTAGGGGCCGCGTTCCGGTTGAACAGCAACACCGTCGGTGTGTCCGGCAGTGTTGCCACCGTATCCAGCCTGAGTTCGGCGGCGAAATCGGTGGTCGTGCCGCATATCACCGACACGTTCGCGAATTTCGCCACCCTGACGACTGGCGACAACCTGCATGGCGGCACCTTCACCATCACCGCCGATGCAACGATCAGCGTCACGCAGGCCAACGCGTTCCTGGCCCTGCTGAAGGTCGGCAACGGGGCGGGCATCCCCGCCGCGAGCGTCGACTTCGGTGGTCACACAGCCTCGGTGACCGACACGCTGTCGAACATCCAGACCATGACGGGCTCCAACGGCTGGACCAACAACAGCACCGTGCATGATGATTTCACCCTGGTGGTGTCCGACACCGTGGCCAACCTGATCAACGGTGCCAACACCGCGGCACTGTCGGCCATGGACGGCACCACATTCTCCAGCAACCAGAGCACGACCGCGGCGAACGCGCAGGCCCTGTACGACCTGATCGATACCGTCCACTTTACCAAGGGGGTCCGCACGCTTACGGTCCAGGATACGCCGACCAACCTGCTGAACTTCGCCTATACGGATGGTTTGGCATTCGCCGATACATGGCAATTGTCAGCCGATGCCTCGGTCTCGGCGATCGATGCCGAGACGCTGCTGGCGGAATCCAAGTTCGTCGTCAACCACACGCTGACGGTCAGCGATACCTCGGACAACCTGCTGGATGGTATCCTGTCCGGCATGATCAGCGGCAGTGACTACGCGGCGGATATCGAGGTCGAACTGTCCGGTGCCGAAACCCTGGATGCGAATACCGCGACCCGCCTTGTTGCCCTGCCGGGGTTCCAGAACACCGGGGATCTCAGTATCGAGGACGGGTCGGCCTACCTGCTCAACACGGCCAACCTTGCCGCGCTGAACGCCGCGACCAGCGTCACGCTGACGGGTGACGAAACGGTCTCCATCCTGAACGCCACAAGACTGGTCGCCTTGCCGAACTTCAACATCGGGTCGGCCACGTTGAACCTGGCATCCAACGACTTCGCCGACGAGGCCGCCCTGATCGTCATCGCCAACCTCGACAGTGGGTTCGAGAACGGATCGAAGACGATCAAGATGACGGATGACGCGTTGTCCCTGACGCCGACGCAATACGAAGCGTTGCAGGACGACGGCATCAACCTGAACGGGCACGCGTTGTCCGCTCTCGCGACCGGTGTGAGCGTAACCTCCGGCGCTGGCACCGTGCATGTCACCGGCACGGGCGTCGACGACGTGACCCTGAAAGTCTACGCCTCCGACGGAACCGTGCTGTCCACCACGCCCAATACCGCGGCGTCCTTCGATGCCACGGCCGCGGTCGGTGACATCGGAGATGCCATCGTGGTGACCGAGATCGTGGGTTCCACCGCGGCGACCAGCGAATCGCATCCGATCATCGGTCTTGAAAGGGAAACGATCACCGATTTCGCCACCCTCCACAGCGCGACCTTCGCCACGTCCGGCGAGGTGCAGGTCGATACCAACCAGTATGTCGATCTCTACAACAGTGCCAGCGCACCCTCCACCCCGACCAATCCGATCCTGGTCTACAACCCCAACGCTCACACCCTGGCCCTGCATGTCACGGGACAGTCTCCGTTGGTGCTGGTGACGCTCGGTGCCGCGACGACACCGGACGAGCTGAACGACGACTACATCTTTGTCCGTCACTTCGCCTAAGGAACGGTTGCCATGACCGGCTCTGCGCCAATACGGCGTGCTCTCACCGCCATCGCCAGCCCTCTGGGCTGGGTGGCGGGGTTCTCCTGCTTCCTCAACCTGATCTACCTGGCGGCGCCGCTCTACATGATGCAGGTCTATGACCGCGTCATGCAGAGCCGGAGCATGCCGACCCTGTTGTTTCTGACCGTCGCGGTTGCAATCTGCTACATCGTTTACGCGATACTGGACTTTGTCCGGGGCCGGATCCTGTCGGGCGTCAGCGACATGGTCGAAGACCGCCTGGGGCGGGCGGTCCTGGCCCAGATGACCAAACCTGCTCGCCCCGGCGTGGCGCCGCCCCAGGCCATCCACATCGCGCGTGACCTGGATACGGTGCGTCAGTTCGCTGCCGGCGCCCCGGCGCTGGCCTTCATCGACCTGCCTTGGGCGCCCATCTACCTTGGTGCCATTGCGATGCTTCACCCCCAATTGGGGGCTTTCGCCGTCGGTGCCGCGATCGTCCTGCTGGGCCTGACCATTGCCAGTGAGCGGGCCGCTCGGCGTCCCATGACCCAGGCGGGAAAAGTCGCCGCGCGGTCCTACCAGTTCGGCGAAGCCATCGCGCGTTATGCCGATTGTGCCCGCACCATGGGCCTCGGGGTCACCCTGACCGACCGTTGGCGTCTCCTGCGCGGGGACATGCTCGCCGCCCAGAACCAGGCCAGCCATCGCGCTTTGGTGCTGGGTTCCATCGGCAAGGGCACGCGGATGTTCTTCCAATCCGCGATCCTGGGTGTCGGCGCCTGGCTCGCGATCAACAACGAGGTCAGCGCCGGCGCGATCTTTGCCGGTTCCCTGCTGATGGGGCGCATGCTGGCCCCGGTCGAGCAGGTCATCGGCGCCTGGCGACCGACCCTGGCGGCTAAGGAGGCCTACAACCGCATCCGCGCCCTGCTGGCGACCGACGATCCCAACGCTCGCCCGGTCAAACTGCCACATCCGCAGGGCGACGTGCATCTGGAGGGCGTGTCCTGGACGCCTCCGGGCGTGCATCGTCACGCCGTTCGCGGTGTAGCGATGACCATCCAGGCCGGCGCTGTCCTGACCATCATCGGGCCCAGCGCAGCCGGCAAATCGACGGTGGCGCGGCTGTTGGCCGGCGCAATTCGACCCGATGCGGGCGTGGTCCGGCTGGACGGCGCCGATCTGGCAACCTGGAGCGCCGAACAACTCGGTGGCGCGATCGGGTATCTGCCGCAGGAGGTGGCGCTGTTCCCAGGCACCATCCGCGACAATATCGCTCGTTTTGGTGACGTCCCGGATGACGACGTCGTCGCCGCCGCCAAGGCCGCCAACGCCCACGACATGATCGTCCGCCTCCCCCTCGGCTACGGCACCATGCTCGACGACACCGCCGCCAGCCTGTCCGGCGGGCAGAAACAGCGCATCGCCCTGGCCCGCGCGCTACTGGGAAGCCCGGCTGTCGTGGTGCTCGATGAGCCCAATGCCAATCTCGATCAGGACGGCGATGCCGCGCTGACCGAATGCGTCCTGGCGCTGAAACAACTGAAGCGGACGGTGATCATGGTGACCCATCGCATCGGGCTGGTCCGTATCTCCGACTACGTCGCGACCATGAGCGAGGGACAGATGACCGGAGTGCAACGCGCCGCCGAATTCATGGCGAAGCAGGCCCCGGCAATCGTGGCGGGAGCCCGCGCATGAAAAACATCATTCGCCTTGGGGTCGTAACGGTCCTGCTGTTCTTCGGTGGGATCGGATCCTGGGCCATGCTGGCGCCGTTGGATGGCGCGGTCGTTGGCACCGGCAGTCTGGCGGTGCATGGCAACCGCAAGACGATCCAGCATCGCGAAGGCGGCATTGTCGCGGAACTTATGGTGCGTGACGGCAGCGTGGTCGAGGAGGATCAGCTTCTGGTCCGGCTTGATGATACGCAGGTGCGGGCGCAGTTCACCGTCCATCAATCCCAACTCCTCGGCGATCGCGCCCTGATCGCGCGCGTCGTCGCGGAACTCGGCGACCTGACGGAGATCGTGTTTCCGGAGGATATGTCGGCCAGCGATCCCGTCGCGTCGTCGGTCATGGAGCGCGAGCGCGTTCTGTTTCATTCCCGCCGCGATCTGGTGCGGCGTCAGTTGGACATCCTGGATCAGCGCATCGAGCAGACCCGCCACCAGGCCAACGGCGCGCGCATCCAGTTGGTATCCGCCATCAAGCAGCTCGGGTTTGCCGAGGATGAATTCCGAGCCATCGCCGAACTGGAACGGTCAGGATTGGCGTCGAAGAACCGGCTGTTGGAGGTGAGTCGCGCGGCGGAGGGGCTGCGCGGCCATGTCGGCCAGATATCGACCGATCTGTCGCGGTTCGCCTCCCTGGTCATCGAGCTGGAATCCGAAAAGCTGAAGATGCGGGAGGCGCAGCAGTCCGACGGGACCCGGGAGATGCGGGAGGCGCAGTTGCGGATCAATGAGGTGGTGCCGCGTCTGGCCGCCGTTCGCGACGTGCTGTCGCGGTTGGAAATCCGTTCTCCGATTGCAGGGGAGGTCGTCAATCTGGCGATCTTCACGCGCGGCGGTGTCGTAGAGGCCGGCCGTCCGGTGATGGATATCGTGCCGAGGTCCCGCGTGATCGTGGCCGAGGCGGAGATCCGCCCCGAGGATGTCGAGCGCCTGCACGTCGGCCAGCGCGCCGATGTGGTGGCGATCGGCTTCAACCCGCGCGAGAATGCGCCGATCCAGGGCGAGGTGCGGGTCATCTCGGCTGATCGGGTCACCGAATCTCGGACCGGCCATACCTACTTCAAGGCCGAGGTCGCCTTGGTCGCGGATCGGCAGAACGGTGCATTGCTCGCGCGCCTTGGGCCGGGGATGCCGGTGGAGGTGATCGTGCCGATCGCGCCGCGGACGGCCTTCGATTACCTGGTGGGTCCGCTCCGCGACAGCTTCCGCTCAGCGTTCCGGGAGATGTGATGGAAGGCCACGGGGGTCAGTCCGTGGCCAGTTCCAGCAGTGCCCGAGTGCCCCGGGTTCAGGTCCGGATGACCCCGCCCGTGGGCTCCACCGCCTCACTTCCTGGGAATATCTGGGTCAGGACGCGCCGATCCAGGCCGAGATGTTGGGTCAGGATCGCTTTCGAGATCGCACGGAGATCGGTGGTGGGCGCCAGATCCCGTTTCTCGAACAGCTTGTCCGAGGTCAGGCCCGGCCAGATGCCGGCGACGCGGCCGCCGGACACGGTGCCGCCCACCACGAACGAGACCGTCGCCGTACCATGATCGGTCCCGCCCGTGCCGTTCATCTTCGCGGTGCGGCCGAATTCGGTCATGACCAAAACGGCGGTCTGGCGCCAGACGGGGCCGAGCGCGGTCTTGAGGGCGGCGATGCCGGTATCGAGCTGGCGGAGGAGTGTTGTCAGGCGAGAGGCCTGCGACACATGGGTATCCCAGCCGCCAACGTCCATCGAGGCGATCCGCGGCCCGTTCGCCGCACGCAGCATCTCACCGGCGCTCTTGGCCATGGTGCCGAATTGGCCGAGGGAGCGATCCGGCTCCATGCCGTTGAGGACAGCGGCGCTGAAGCCGCGCGAGCTGAGGCCGGTCGTTATCGCTGGGCCGATAATCGGATCGGTCTTGTTCAACGCGACGATGGCCGCATACAGACTGGCTTCCGGCGATGGCATGCCGCCTGGCGCCCAATTGCTGACCGGCGCCGGTCCGCGCATCAGCAGCGGGACCGAGCCGCCGATGGCCACGCCCTCCCGTTCCGGTGGCAGGCCGGCTTGGGTGGGAATGACCTGCACGACCCGATTCAGCCAGCCGCTGGGCAGGCGCTGATCGCTGCCGCTTTCCAGGTAGTCCTGGGCGATGAAATGGCTGCGTTCCCGATAGGGGCCGGCGACGGCATGGACTGCCAGGAGCTCGCCTGCCGCATACATGCTGTGGAGGTTCGTGAGCGCGGGGTTCAACGCATAGAAGCCGCCGAGGTCGAGGGGGCCTTCCGGCGTTCCTGGTGCATGCGCCAAGGGGCCGCGCAGGTCGGCATAGGCGGGGTCGCCGTATGGGATCACGGTGGCGATCCCATCCACTGCACCACGCAGGTTGATGACGATCAGGCGCTTCTCGGTCCGCGCCTGGGCGAAGGCGAGCGAGTTGCGTCCGAACGAAAAGGCGGCGGCCAGACCGAGCAGTGCCGACCGGCGGGACAGGGTGACCATCAGCGCCTCTGGAACTCGGGGGAGGTGAGCAGCAAGGTCATGGCCTCTCGCCGGGAGCCGGCGCGCGCCATGGCATCGTAGGTGGTTTGCTTGAGCAGGGGTCCCAGGACCGCGGTGCCGAGTTCGACGGGATCGCCGGTGCCGATCCGGTTGGCAAACCCATAGGCCCAATCGATCCGGCGCAGCATCGCCTCGGGCGTTGACCACTCCGCGGCCGTGTCCGGCCAGCCGTTCGGGGCAGGCGCGGTCCAGACGGGTTGGCCAAGGCGGCCCACAATACCCCGCAGGGGGGCAGCCTGCTCCGGTTTCAATGACAGGCCGCGGCAGGCGGCGATGACGAAATCCTGCGGCGAGCGGAGCTTGCGGTGCGGCTGCCAGGCGGCGTCCAGGGTGACGAGGCTGGCCGCCGCGGCGCCGAGGTTCCCCCTGGTGTCCCGCAGGGCGGCCTCCACCTGGGCGACAGCGTCCGGTGGCGGCGTGTCGTCCACGAAATGACGCACCAGCTTCGTGGCCAGGAACCGGTAGGTCGAAGGGTGATGCGACAGGAAGTCGAGGATCTGGAGACCGCCTTCCTCACCAGGAGGCAGGGTCTGGCCCATCACGACCTTGGTGCCTGGTTCGTGGATAGCCCTGTTGAAGCGGTATCCCAGCGGGTCATTCTGAAGGGAGACGGTCCATCCGGTGATGACATTGGCCAATGCCGTGACGTCTGCCTGCGTATAGCCGGACGCGGGACTGACGGTGTGCAGCTCCAGACACTCGCGGGCCAGGTTTTCGTTCAGCCCGCGCGTGGATCGTTTTCCCACCTGGCTGTTGGGGCCGGTGGAACCGGTATTGTCGAGGTAGAACAGCATCGCGGGATGACGCATGACCGCCAGCAACATGTCATGGAACGAGCCGGTGACATGCGGTCGGATGGCTTCTTCCACGAACGGCGCGGCGACACCCTGGCAGCGACCGCGGCGGACCGAGACGGTGAAGTGGTTCGACCAGAACCAGACCAGCCGCTCCCGGAAGGGGGAAGGGGTGGTCAGCGCGTTGATCAGTTGGGCGCTCGCACCCGTCCTGTAGAGCGTGATGGCCCGGGAATCGCCGGTCGGGGTTGGCGACCTTCGATCCTCCCGAAGCGCCGCCAGACCGTCCTCGGTCGTGGGTTTGGGATCGAACCGGCTTGGATCTGGGTCTCGGAGCTGCGATAGCAGCCAACTGACAGGGTCGGACGGCGGAGCTTCGTCCCCCCGTCTGCCGAGGCCGAATCGCACGAGGGCTTGCGCGGTGCGAATGTCCATGGTTCAAGGTTACCAGATGAGTTGGTGGGTCGCTGTATCAAATTGTGACGCCCCGATGCCTGTCTGATCGCTCTGTCCGATCGGGGGGGTAGCTTGGCGGCCACGGGCGCGCTGCTATGCGCGATCGGGCGACGATTCGCACTTGCAAAATCGTGGTGGCTGCCGCATCTGACCGCATGATCATAGCTGGCTGGGATTCAGCCGGCGCTTAGACACGGGCGCGCGGGGGATGTCCCGGATCCGGACCCGGATCACGCGCCCGTTTGCCGTATGGAGGTTCACGTGTCTATCACGCCGCTCGACCGGATCAGGAACATTGGTATCACCGCGCATATCGACGCGGGCAAGACCACCACGACGGAGCGTATCCTGTATTACACGGGCGTGTCGCACAAGATCGGCGAAGTGCACGACGGCAATACGACCACGGACTATATGGAGCAGGAGCGGGAGCGGGGGATCACCATCACCTCCGCCGCGGTGACGTGCGAGTGGAAAGAGAACCGCATCAACATCATTGATACGCCCGGCCATATCGATTTCAACATTGAGGTCAACCGCAGCCTGCGCGTGCTGGACGGCGCCATCTTCATCATCGAAGGCGTAGCCGGCGTGCAGCCGCAGTCCGAGACCAACTGGCGCCTGGCCGACCGCTACAACGTGCCGCGCATCATCTTCATCAACAAGCTGGACCGCACCGGGGCCGATTTCTTCCGCGCCTTCAACACATTGAAGGAAAAGCTGGATATCATCGCGCTGCCGCTGCAACTGCCGATCGGCATCGAGGACAAGTTCCTGGGCGTCGTCGACCTGGTCGAGATGAAGGCGATCATCTGGGAAGGCGGCGAGCTCGGCGCGAAGTTCCACGATGAGCCGATTCCGGCCGATCTGGTCGAGCAGGCCGCCGAATATCGCCAGTTGCTGCTGGATACCGCGCTGTCCGTCGATGACGCCGGCATGGAAGAGTATTTCGAAAAAGGTGACGTCGCCGTCGAGACCCTGAAGCGCGCCATCAAGACCGGCACGATCTCCGGCGCGTTCCGTCCTGTGCTGTGTGGCACGGCGTTCAAGAACAAGGGCGTGCAACCGCTGCTGGACGCGGTGATCGATTACCTGCCGTCCCCGGTGGATGTGCCCGGCATCGCGGTTGCGTTGGACGAGGGCGTGGATGAGTCCGAACATCCCGACCGCCGCCGCATCCCGGCCAACCCGAAGGCGCCGTTCGCTGGCTTGGCCTTCAAGATCATCAACGACAAGTACGGCACCCTGACCTTCGTGCGCGTCTATGCCGGCACCTTGAAGTCGGGCGACACGGTGATGAACACCACCAAGGGCCATCGGGAGCGTATCGGCCGGATGTTCCAGATGCACGCTGACAAGCGGGCGGAAATCAAGGAAGTCGAGGCCGGTGACATCGCCGCCTTCGTGGGCCTGAAGGACACCGGCACGGGTGACACGTTGGCGTCCTCGGACGATCCGGTGATCCTGGAGCGCATGGCGTTCCCGGTTCCGGTCATCGACATTTCCGTTGAGCCGCGCACCAAGGAAGCGGTCGAGAAAATGACACTCGGCCTGCAGAAGCTGGCCGGCGAAGACCCCTCGCTGCGGCTGAAGACGGACCAGGAAACCGGCCAGACCATCCTGTCCGGCATGGGCGAACTGCATCTGGAAATCATCATCGACCGGCTGCGTCGCGAGTATGGCGTGGATTGCGATATCGGCGCCCCGCAGGTTGCGTATCGGGAGACGATCTCCAAGCCGCATACCGAGACCTATACCCATAAGAAGCAGTCCGGCGGGTCGGGCCAGTACGCGGAAGTGAAGATCATCTTCGAGCCGATGGACCGCAACGGCGGTGTCGTGTTCGAGAACAAGGTGGTCGGTGGCTCGGTGCCGAAGGAATACATCCCGGCGGTCGAGAAGGGCATCAAGGTGCAGGCCGATACCGGCGTGCTGGCCGGGTTCCCGACGGTGGATTTCAAATACACGCTGGTTGACGGCAAGTATCACGACGTCGACTCGTCGGCCCTGGCGTTTGAAATCGCGGCCAAGGCCTGCTTCCGGGAAGGCATGAAGAAGGCCAGCCCGATCATCCTGGAGCCGATCATGGACGTGGAAATCACCACGCCACAGGATCATGTAGGCGATGTCGTCGGCGATTTGAACCGTCGCCGCGGGCAGATCCAGAACCAGGAAAGCTCGGGGTCCACGATCATCGTGCGCGCGCAGGTGCCGTTGAAGGAGATGTTTGGCTACATCTCCCACCTGCGCAGCATGACCAAGGGCCGCGCGTCCTTCACCATGCAGTTCCACCACTACGATCCCGTCCCGCGCAACATCGCGGACGAGATCATGGCCAAGAGCGCTTAACCGCCGACCTCTGAACGGTGGCCACATCCAACACGGATGTGAGCAAGATTGAACAACACTCCGTATGGTCAGGCCGGCTATTCCTTGGATGCCGGCCGACCCACACGGGATGCCTCATTCTGGGGCCTGTTGGTTTGGCCTGATGGAACCGATCGGCCGACCACGACTTCGATGATGCGCTTGCATCAGCGAGCAAGGCCCCTGTTGTAGGCCGCGATCTGGCACGAGGTGCCGCTGGCCGCGTGGACCGGTTTCATCGGGGTGAACCCCGCGTCGACTTGGTGCGAGCCCACACTGCCGGTCGGCTCATCAGCCAGCAGGATCGCGGGCTATGTGACCTGACTGTCCATCCGGAAACATAATGCACCTGTTCAGAGGGATACCGTGGCCGTCTGGCGCGTTGCGGCCCCCCATCGATGGCCCTGCATCGCTTTCGGGGGCCGCGCCTGCCAGCCGCCTCACGGTATCCCTCTGAAAAGGCACACTATGTTTCCGGACGGACACTGAGTCGCGTTTCCGACGGAACGGACGGCATGCCAAGGATCGGAGCGTTCAGCGACCGCCTCGGAATTTGTCGTCGACATGCTTCATACATTCTCACACTCCGATGAGCGTGATCATGCCCTAACGCCGTCGTTCCAGCAGTCCAACCATGGTGGCCAGCATGCGGGCAGCGTGGCGTGCGTTGAGTGCGGCACGGATATGTCCGAGGCGGATTAACTGCGTCACGACCCGGAGGAATTCGATCGGTCCGTCCCGCGATGCGCCATACATCGTCCCGATCAGTAAGGGGCCCACGACGGCCGCCAACTTCGAGCGGTTCGCCGCGCGATGGAAAATGTGCAGGCTGGCATCGATTGGAATGTAGTGCAGCTTCAGATCCGTCGCGATCGCCCGCAGGCTCTGTCGAGTGTGAATGGAGATATGGCCGTTGCGCGGGGCGATATACCACCAGTCAGGCAATGCCGTTCGCGGTTGCACCAGCGTTGAAAACAGCAGGAAGCCACCGGGCGCCAGAAAAGACGCAGCTTGTGCCGCGGTGCCGATCGGATCGGTTGTGTGTTCGAAGACCTCGAACGCGGTGACCAGATCGTAGTGCCGCTCCGGAATGGAGGAACCGCCAAAAAACGGGTCATAGGAGTCGGCGTGCTGGAACCCCTGCTCGCGCAACAGACGAGCCAGCTCCCCCCTGCCGCCGCCAAAATCCAGTACCGAAATGGTTCCGCGAGCGTCGGGTGGGGTCCGGGCCAGTTGCGCCGCCGTAAGGCGCGGCCGCACGGACTGGAATTCAGGATCGACCAGGATGTAGTCGTCATTATAGATTTTCGCGGCCATCTCCGCGGTCGTCAGCTCGTCGAAATGCGTGGTGAACACGAACCCGCACCCTTCGCAGCGGCTGTACGCCACGATTTCCCCGCTGGGCGGGAAAATCGGAGCTTTCCGGTCCTCACAGCTTCGATTGAAATCGAGATCGAAGGCCGGTTTAACGGTATCTCCACAGCACTTACAGGGCATGGGTGTTTGGAGCATGTTTCATACTGGTGCCGCCACCGTATTCGCCTGGTGGGATGACGAAGCGCGGTAAGGACCCTGGTTGCCGGTCGGCCCAGCCGACCCTGGGCTCACGTACAATGGAATGTGGACACATGACCTGACCCGCCGTCCCGTCAGATGACAAGACGGCGGTCTGGATTGTTGCTACTCCGCCGCCTGAACTTCAACCCCGGTGGTCGCCAGCTTGGAAATCGCGACTCCCTTGCCGACGCCGGCACGCTCCTTGTACGGTGTCGTATCGATCTCCTCCAGCACGATCGACCCGTCCAGCACGCTCTGTTTCCAGGCCTGATGCTCTGGTTCGCGACCGGTGAATTCCGGCATCACTTCCTTGGCGAACAGTTCCAGGCTTTCGCAGATGTGCTGGTGCGTGTTCTTGCCGGCCTGGTTCAGCAGGATGATCTGGTCGACATGTGACGACTCGAACCGGCGCAGCTTGCGGCGGATGGTTTCCGGTGATCCAATCAGGCCCCCCGACAGCGCGCGTTGTTGCGCTTCCGGGTTTTCCTTCTTCCACTTGTTGTACTCGTCCCACATGTTGACCGTGCCGGGGGCGGCGCGTTCACGATTGCGGGCGCCGCTGTACCATGCCAGCGAGAATTGGAAGAACGTCGCGCCATCCGCTCGTCTGCGCGCTTCCTCGTCCGTCTCGGCGCACATGAAGTAGCTGACCATGGCGATGTTGCAGTTAGACTTATAGTCCGCCAGCTTCTGCTGCCGCTTGGTGAAGCTGTTGTAGTAGGCATGCACCCAGGCATGCGCCATTTCCGAGGACAGGAACTGGAAGCCCAGCGCGCCGATACCGCAACGCCCGGCGAGTTCGATCGTTTCAAGCTGGGAGCATGCGACCCACATCGGGGGATGCGGCTTCTGAATCGGCTTCGGCAGCACGTTGCGCAGCGGGAATTTGAAGAACGGGCCGTCATATTCCCAGCCACCGTCCTTGAACATCGGCATCACGCAGCGGACGCCGTCTTCCCAGACCGCTTGCTTGTTCTCCATTTCGCGCCCGAACGGGCCAAGCTCGGTGATGCTGGCGCCTTCGCCCATGCCGAACTCGACGCGACCGTTGCTGACCAGATCGAGACAGGCAACCTTCTCGGCCACGCGCGCCGGATGGTTGGTGGTAAGCTGGATGATGCCATGGCCCAGGCGGATCTGCTTGGTGCGCTGCGACGCCGCAGCCAGGAACACCTCGGGCTGCGGGGAATGGGAATATTCTTCCAGGAAGTGATGCTCCACCTCCCACGCGTAATGGTAGCCGAGCTTGTCGGCGAGTTCGACCTGGGTGAGGGCGTTTTGGTAGAGGTTGAGTTCGGTGTCGATTTCCCACGGGCGTGGGCATTGCAGTTCGTAGAAAATGCCGAATTTCATGGGGCTTCCCCGGTTGCTACTGACTGGTATCTTGCACGACCCAGTGGTGTCCCGGCAAGGGTGGTGGACGCGATTTTCCGCCGCGGGCAGTCTGGCGCGGACGGAGGACCCATCCATGCAGATCGCCAGCCTTGAGACCGCGCTCTATCGCATCCAGCTACCGGTGCCGCTGTCGGACTCGACCCACGGGACGATGACGCATTTTGAACTGGTGACGGTGCGCCTGCGCGATACGGACGGGGTGGAGGGGGTTGGCTATACCTACACGACCGGCGCCGGCGGAGCGGCCGTGCATGCGCTGATCGACCAGGGGCTGCGCCCGGTTCTGATGGGTGCGGAGGCGGACCAGATCGAGGCACTTTGGAACCGCATGTGGTGGAAGCTGCATTACGGCGGCCGGGGCGGCTCGGTCAGTCTGGCGGTGTCAGCCGCCGACATCGCGTTGTACGACCTCAAGGCGCACCGGTTGGGGACCCCGTTGTGGCGGCTGCTGGGCGGCTTCGATCCGGCCGTGCCCTGTTATGCTGGGGGAATCGACCTGGAGTTCACGTTGGATGCGCTGTTGAAGCAGACCGACGACAATCTGGCCAAGGGGTTCCGCGCCATAAAAATGAAGGTCGGTCGGGCTCGATTGTCGGAGGACGCGGAGCGGGTCGCGGCCATGCGCAAGCACCTGGGCGCGGATTTCCCGCTGATGGCGGATGCCAACATGAAATGGTCCGTGGACCAGTCGATCCGTGCCGCCCGCGCCTTCCGCGACCAGAATCTGACCTGGTTGGAGGAGCCGACCATCCCCGACGATGTCGCCGGCCATGCCCGGATCGTGCGGGAAGGCGGCGTGCCGATCGCGACGGGAGAAAACCTGCACACCTTGCACGAATTCACCCAGATGATCGCGGCGGGCGGCGTCACTTTCCCCGAACCCGACGTGACCAATTGCGGGGGTATCACCGTGTTCATGAAGGTCGCGCATCTGTCCGAGGCGTTCAACCTGCCGGTGACGTCCCACGGCGCGCATGACCTGACCGTGCATCTGATGGCCGCCGCACCGAACCGATCCTATCTGGAGGTGCATGGGTTCGGCCTGGATCGCTATATCGCCGAACCGATCCGCATCGCCGAGGGCAACGCCATGGCACCCGACAAGCCGGGGCATAATGTCGTGTTCGATTGGGCGGCGTTGGAGGCGGTGAAGGTGCGATAGGCGATGAAGTGTCGCAAGCTTGTCATTTAGCCGTAGCGGCCCGTGTGCTAGCGGCTGCCGGTCAACACTGCCACGGGAATCCCATGCCACTCGATCCTCCGATGACCCCGACCGGTCAGGTCCATGAGATGGATGAGCCGGATCATACCGGCTTGAACCCGTCGACCGAACCATCGATCGGCGCATTGATCGCACGTCGCTATTCCCGCCGTGGCACACTGGCGGGGTTGTTGGTGTCCGCTGTGGGGGCCGGAGTGACCGCGGGGGCTGATCCGGCGGACGCCGCGGGGCCGTCCAGCCTGACGTTCCGGGACATCCCGCACAGCCTCGACCAGACGCACCATATCCCGGACGGGTATGAGTTGCAGGTGCTGCTGCGATGGGGCGATCCGATCCTTCCTGGCGCGCCGGCGTTTGATCCGCACAACCTGACTGCCGCGGCGCAGGAGCGGCAGTTTGGCTACAACAACGACTATGTGGATTTCCAGCCGCTGCCCCGTGGATCCGGGAGTTCGGACCATGGATTGTTGGTGGTCAACCACGAATACACCAACACCGAACTGATGTTTGCCGGTCTCGGCGGGGGGCGTGGGGTGGCGTTGAAATCGACCCTGGCGCAGGCGCAGGTGGAAACCGCCGCGCACGGGCTGTCGGTGGTGGAAATTCGCAAGACCGGTGGCGCCTGGTCGGTCGTGACGGACAGCAAGTTCAACCGGCGCATGACGGCATCCACCCCGATGACGATGGTTGGGCCGGCGGCGGGCCATGCGCTGCTGCGTACCAAGGCCGATCCGACCGGTTCGGCGGTACTCGGGACCCTGGCCAATTGTGCCGGGGGCAACACACCCTGGGGCACGATCCTGACCACCGAAGAGAATATCAACGTCTATTTTGGCGGCGATCCATCCAAGCTGCCGAATGCCGAGATGTACAGGCGCTACGGTGTGGGACGCGAGACGCTCTATTCCTGGTCGCGGCACTTCGATCGGTTCAATGTCGAAAAGGAACCGAACGAGTCGCATCGTTTTGGTTGGATCGTTGAGTTCGACCCCTACGACCCGGCATCCGTCCCGGTCAAGCGTTCGGCGCTGGGCCGTTTCAAGCATGAGTGCTGCACGCATGCCATCGCCAAGGATGGCAGGGTCGCCTTCTACATGGGCGACGATGAGAGGTTCAATTACGTCTACAAATTCGTGACCGCCCGCGCCTTGAACCCGCAGGACCGCGCCGCCAACCGGGACCTGCTGAACGAGGGCACGCTCCATGTCGCGAAGTTCGCCGATGACGGGAAGTTTGCCTGGCTGCCTTTGGTGCATGGCCAGGGACCATTGACCGAGGCGAACGGGTTCGCCACCCAGGCCGAGATCGTGATCTTCGCGCGCAAGGCCGCCGACCTGCTGAACGCCACGCCGATGGATCGGCCGGAGGATGTGGAGACGAACCCGGTCAATGGTCACGTCTATGTGATGCTGACCAACAACGCCGCCCGCAAGCCGGAGCAGGTCGACGGGGCCAATCCGCGCGCCGCCAACGCCCATGGCCACATCATCGAGTTGACCAACAAGGACGGCGACCATGGCGCGTTGGAAGGGACGTGGTCTCTGTTCCTGGCCGGGGGCAAACCCGGCATCGACGCCGGCGCACGCTACCACCGGGCGACGTCGGAGTCCGGTTGGCTGTCCTGCCCGGACAATTGCGCGTTCGACAGTAAGGGCCGCATCCTGATCGCAACGGACGGCGCGCCGGTGGCGGCGGGGGTCGCCGATGGCCTCTATCTGGCGGACACGGACGGGGCCGGAAAAGCTCTGACAAAGCTGCTGTTTCAGGCTCCAACCGGTGCCGAGGTATGTGGACCGACGTTGACGCCGGATGACCGGACCCTGTTCCTCGCGGTGCAGCACCCAGGCGAGGACCGGGGCTCGGTGTTCGAGACCCCTTCCACCCGCTGGCCGGATTTCAAGGCAGATGTGCCGCCTCGGCCGGCCGTGGTGGTGATCACCCGCAAGGATGGTGGGGTGATCGGAAGCTGAGCTGCCCAACGGGCGGTATGCCTGGGTGTCGATCCCTTGACGTCGGGCCGCCCTGTGCCATCGTGATGCCCTGAAGCGGTGTCGTTCGAGCCCGCACAACAGAGGAAATCGCACCATGGCAGATCGCAGCACGGAACTCGACTTCCTGGCCGGCATCAAGGTCGTCGACTTCACCCAGTTTGAGGCCGGACCATCCTGCACCGAGGCGTTGGCCTGGTTCGGTGCTGAGGTCGTCAAGGTGGAAAATCCCGGGATGGGCGATCCGGGCCGGCGTCTGCGCAAGGGCCAACCGGATGACGACCCGTATTACTTCCACATGTTCAACGCGAACAAGAAGTCGATCACGGTCAATTTGAAGTCTCCGAAGGGACTGGACCTGGTGAAGGACATGCTCCGGAAGGCGGACGTCTGCGTGGAGAACATGGCGCCGGGCACGATCGAGCGCCTGGGGCTGGGCTATGACGTGGTCAAGGCGCTGAACCCCGGCATCATCTATTGTCAGGTCAAGGGCTTCGGGGAGGGCAGCCCGTGGGAAAAGAGCCTGGCCTTCGACATGATTGCCCAGGCGGCCGGCGGGACGATCAGCGTGACCGGGGAGAAGGGGCGTCGTCCCGTCAAGCCGGGACTGTCGTTGGGCGATACCGGCACTGGCATGACGATGGCGATCAGTATCCTCGCCGCGTTACGCAAGCGCGACAAGACGGGCGAGGGGCATCGACTGCAGGTTGCGATGCAGGACGCGATGCTGCACTACATGCGCACCAATTTCTCCACCCAGGCGCGCACCGGCAAGGCGGTCGAGCGCAACGGCGGAAGTCCCGGCGGTAATAATGCGCCCTCCGGACTGTATCCTTGCGCGCCCGGCGGCCCAAATGACTGGGTCTATATTATGACAAGCCGAGCAAATCCGGAGCATTGGGTAAGGTTGTGCAAGGCGATGGGACGGGAGGAG
>Ga0209514_10004048_pt1 | contig 20173 bp, 18 predicted proteins | sample Subgrocontami58m_FD_187452 | JGI IMG/M metagenome (GOLD analysis project Ga0209514, IMG submission 187452) | Subsurface groundwater microbial communities from S. Glens Falls, New York, USA - GMW37 contaminated, 5.8 m (SPAdes) (version 3) | ecosystem: Environmental > Aquatic > Deep subsurface >...
CCCCCTCGCCTGATATGTCGACCATGAAAATCGTGAGCATTTCTCCCGGCGGTTGGGGGCCATTCAAGAGCCACTGGGTAGAAACGCGACAGTTTTAGTCCATCGTTCTGCTCAGGTTGCGCATTCCCAGCAGGATTGTGATGGTCATCAGAGTGATGGAGAGGACGACTGCAGCCGTCATCAGGTCCAGTCTTAGGAAGGCGTAGAAAAAGAAGGCAGGGTACACCACCATATAGGACTTGAGCGCCCAAGGAATGGGCGCTTGTTTGTAGTTACAGAGATACAGCAGGAAATTGCACATCCCGTAGACCAGAGGGTAGAGCACCGCGGGGATGGGATGAAGCACGCCATAGAACGCCGCAGCCACAATCAGCAACGTCTCTCGTGTATGGTCGCTGATCTGGTCCACGAGCGCGCCGAACTGGCTGCTTCTCCCATACGCCCGCGCCAGTGCGCCGTCCAGGCCATCGAGTACCAGCGTTGCTATGAATACCACAAAGGCAATCCTGGGATGTTCACCAAAGATAATGACGATTACGATACCGAAGAAAATCTGGCTTAATGAGACGGCGTTTGGTGGTACTCTCAACAGCATGAGGAGTTTGACGAGGGGACTCGTGACGCGCGCAAAGGCGATGCGAAAGGGGCCAACGTACAGGCGCTCAAAGGTGGAGAAGGAATCAGCCATGGCCCTCCTCAAAGCCCGCCTCCACGGAGAGATGAGCTTCCGGCGGGACAGAGTAGGCGAAGTATAGCATAGGGGTGCCCTATGATCCATGTGTTGTACGGTGAGGAACAGTTTCTGGTTGACCAGGAGATGCAGCGCATCAAAGCGGGTCTTGGTCCGCAGGATATGCTTGCGCTGAACACCGCTCGTTTGGCGGGCAAAGACCTCACCTTTGCTGAACTGCAGGCGCACTCCGATACAGTGCCGTTCCTTGCGGATTACCGGCTGGTGGTGGTGGAGGGATTGCTGGGTCAGCTCGATCCCCGCCGAGCGGGCCGGCCTGGCGAATCTGACAGGGGTGCGGGAGGCTCAGGGTCGCGACGGGGCAGCCGCGGAGCGTCATCAGGCTGGGACCAACTTGAACAGTACAGCGCCAATGTGCCTGAGACCACCTGCCTGGTTTTTATTGAGGGGCCGTTGCAACCCCAGAACCGTATGCTCTCTGCGCTCAAAGCGGCCGCGAAGGTGCAGGAGTTTCGGAAGCTGCGGGGACAACGACTGGATGAGTGGGCGCGCGAGCAGGCATCCAAGCTGGGAGTGCGGTTTTCTCCGGACGCGCTGCGTTTGCTTCTTCAGGTGGTTGGGGATAATCTTCGCGTGCTCTCCTCAGAGATGGAGAAGCTCTCTCTCTATGCTGGCGAAGCGCCGGTTCAACCCAAGGATGTCCGTGAGCTGGTTGCGTCCGCCAGAGAGACGACCATCTACTCGCTGATAGACTCGGTGGCCGAGCAAAAGCTTGCCAATGCCCAGCATGCGCTGCATCAACTGCTTCGGGACGGTTGGTCTGAGACCAATATCTTGGTGCGTTTGGCCCAGCAGTATCGTCAACTGCTGCTGACAAAGGCGCTGCAGGAGCAGAAGGTGACGGGCAGGGCGCTCATGGAGCGGTTGGGCATGCGCAGCCAATATCCCTTTGACCAGGCGGTGAAGCAGGCGCGGGGCTATGCAGCGCCCACATTACGGCATGCCTTGGAGCAGATTTTGGATGCTGATATCTCGCTAAAGACAGGGAAGCTCCCTCCTGAAGTGGCCCTTGAGCTCTTGGTGACCGATCTCTGCCGAGGAGCGGTTCGCTCTTAGAAACTATCTCAAAAAGCGCAGCGGGCACGGGTTCGTTCGAGGACGCTTGCCACCCTCTCCTCGGCGAGTCGCCTTCGGAGACCTGGCCCTCTGGTACACAGGTCGTTCGACTCTGAGAGTCTTAGGTCGTTCAGACTCTGAAGAGTCCTCAGACTCGATGAGCTCACCACCTTCGGTCCCATCGAGGGAGAGGGGACGAAGGAGCTTCCTCTCCCCTGGTGGGAGAGGATTGAGGAGAGGGGGAAATCATACGAATTACCACCGTCTTACACCCGTTTTGAGATAGTTACTTAGTCGTTCCCGATGAGCTGAACGGGGTTGTAGCAAGCGACACTGTGAGTGTCTGTGACCGGCAAAAGCGCCGGGCGTGGGCTTATGCGGCACTGGGTGAGGGTTTTATTGCAACGGGGAATGAAGGGGCACTCATCTTGCAAGTCGATGGGGTTCGGCGGCGATCCCGGGATGGCGTGCAGGACGGCATCGGCTCTGTCGAGGCGAGGGAGCGCTTGGAGCAAGGAGTACGTGTAGGGGTGAGACGGAGCGCGGAAAATCTCCCGCACGGGGCCGTACTCAACGACTGACCCCGCGTACATCACCGCCACATCATCCGCCATCTGCGCGATGACGCCCATATCATGCGTAATGAGTACGACAGACATTCCTCGTTCGTCTTTCAGCTTCCGTATCTGCTGCAGGATCTGCGCCTGGATGGTCATGTCCAACGCAGACGTTGGTTCATCAGCAATGAGCACCTTTGGGTTGAGCGCCATGGCAATACCAATCATTACCCGCTGGCACATGCCTCCGCTGAGATGAAAAGGGTACTGATCCACCACTCGCTCAGCGTCGGGTAACCCGACTTGGCGCAGCAGGTCAAGCGTCATCTGCTCTATCTCCCGTTTTGGCAGCTTTGTGTGCGCGGCAAGGATCTCCGACACTTGCTTGCCAATGGAAATCACGGGATTGAGGCCGCTGCTGGGATCCTGGAAGATCATCGATATTTCCTGTCCGCGCATGTCCCTGAGCTGGTTTCCGCTCATCCGCAGGATGTTGCGGCCTTCCAACAAAATCTCGCCCTCCACGATGTTTCCAGGGAAGGGAACAAGCCGCATGATGGAGAGGGCGGTGACGCTCTTCCCTGAGCCGCTTTCCCCCACAATGCCCAGGACATGTTCCTTCTCAAGGGTCAGGTCAACGCCATTGACGGCTTTTAGGATACCTTCCCGAGTGTTGAAGTGTGTGTGCAGGTTTCTAATGCGTAGAACCGCGTCTGCCATAAGAGCCTTTTACACGTGTGATGGTTATGTGTACCACATGATAGCTCATTTATGAGAAACGGCGTAAGGAGTTGCTCCGGTGTTTATAATGGAGCGTAGTTAGTGTAATGTCCCTGAAGTCCAACATTAATGTCATTCTGAGCGTAACGAAGAATCTGGGATGGTACCGCCCCCCGGTTAGATGCTTCACTGCGTTCAGCATGACAAGTTCAAGGCTTCGGATATATACCACGAATTTCGGAAACACCGCACTAGGGGCACTGCACAACTGTCTGAGGAGGATACGCATGGATTTTGGTCTACAAGGCAAGGTTGCGTTGGTCACGGGAGGAAGCCGAGGACTTGGGCGGGCAATTGCCCTGGGCCTGGCGCAGGAGGGTTGCTCGGTGGCGATAAGCGCGCGCGGGCAAGAGACATTGGATAAGGCGGTGGCGGAGCTTCGAAAGTCCGGCGTAGATGCCCTGGGCATTGCTGCGGACATGACCGTTGCCAAGGACATCGAACACGTCGTTGGCCAGGTGATAGATCACTTCGGGACCGTCCATGTCCTCGTAAACAATGTGGGAGGTTCGCGCGGCGGGCCCTCGCCCACCGACGAGGATTGGCAGAGCGCGTTGGACGTTAATCTCTTCTCGACGATTCGCACCACTCGCCTGGTGCTGCCTTACATGCAGAGGCAGGGATACGGGCGCGTCATCAACGTGGCGTCAATCTACGGAAGAGAATCAGGCGGCAACCCAACCTACAATGCGGCGAAAGCGTCGGTCATCAGCTTCTCAAAGACCCTGGCCCTGCAAATGGCTGCTCACGGCATTACGGTGAACAGCCTGTGCCCCGGCTCCATTCTCTTTCCCGGCGGTGGCTGGGCGCGCCGCGTTGAGCAAGATCCGGAGGCCATGCTTGAGTTCATCCGTAGAGACATGCCCGCTGGCCGCTTTGGGAAAGCCGAGGAGATTGGGGCAGTTGCGGTCTTTCTGGCATCTGCGCAGGCGAGTCTGCTCACCGGAGCCGCGATCAATGTGGATGGTGGCCAGTCTCGGTCGCTGATCTGAGCGATAATGTTACGGCAGGTAGGTCTCGCGATAGCGGTAGTAGTTCTCCATGACCACCTTGACGTACAGCGACGTCTCGTCGTACTCGATGAGTTCAACAAAGAGGTCAGGGTCCATGCCGCGGTCATTGTTCATCCATCGCAGGGCATTGCCCGGTCCGCCGTTGTATCCAGCCAGCGCAAAAATGGGGTTCTGTGCCAGGAACCGAAGCTGCCGAGCCATATAGAATGCTCCGAAGCGGATGCTGACCATCGGCCGGTAGAGGTCGGTGACCGTGAAATCGTCGAAAGCAAGGTTGTCCGCGATGTCCCTGCCGGTTGCGGGCATCACCTGTGTGAGACCTCTCGCGCCGGCGCTTGATGTTGCCCGCTGGTCGAAAAGGCTCTCCTGTTTCATCAGGGCAAAGAGCAGGAAAGGGTCGAGACTGAAGGCCCGTGCCTGCTCCGACACCTTCTGGTAGTAGGGGAGAGGGTAAAGGATTTTGTTCAGCAGCCGCGGCGTTGCCTTCTGCATGGCCGTTGGCGCTGCAGCCGTAATCTCTGATACGGCGAGCATTGCTGCGCCGTACTCTCGCTTCTCGTGCAAGAATTGAGCCAGGGTCAGCAGAAACGGCATGTCCAGCGTGTTTGACTGAGTTGCCGCCCGGAATTCCTGCTTCGCCTCTTCCCACATGCCCAGCTCCTGAAGGAGAGCGCCGCGTTGAACTGCCTGGTCGTTCATGACGCGCTGGCGGACTTCAGGCCAGGCGATGGCGCCGGCGGCAGGCGACCACTGAGCAAGCCATGTCCTTGCTGCTTCTTCTTCTGCAGGAGAAATGGTCGTCTGTGACGAAATATCCGGCATGACCGGCTCTGCGGTCAGCGGCCTCCTGGTTTGCAGTTCCCGTGCTCGGTAGGCGTAGTAGTGCCCGGCGTCAACCTGGGAGATACGCAGTTGAGTCGCCGCGGCGCCGACCTGATCCCCAAGTGCCGTCTGCGCCTTAGCCAGCCAGAAATTGTTCAGTCCTTTGTTGACACCCTTTGACAGGTCAAGCCCAGGGATAGCCCAGACCCTTGCTGCCCCTGAAACATTTCCGGTCAGGTAGCGCATGAAGCCTTCCCTGAACCGGGCTTCTTCTGCCTGCGCGGCGCCCGCGTAGCGCTTCAGAAACAGTTGGTACGCCAATGCGGCATCGTCGTAGCGATTCAGCGCGCTCAAGAGCCAGCCCTGCTCCCACAGGGCGTCCATTGCCGCGGGATGGTTCGGGCTTTGGTCCACCACAGCCGCGAGCTCCCGCAGTGCGTCCGTGTTCATATTCAGCCGCTCGTAGACGATGGCGAGGAGATAGCACGACCAGGGTGTCTCAGGGCTGTTGGGGTAGAGGTTTATCTCCTGTTGGAATGCCTGTAGAGCCTGGAAGTTCTGGCGCTGGTAGAAGTAAACCCTTCCTTTCTGATGCGGTGTATTGACGGCGGCGTCACCCCGTTCCAGCGTCTGAAGGGCCTGGAGCGCGTAGGAAGAGCGGGGATAGAACTGGACGAGGGTTGTCAGCGCCTCGTTCTGTTTGAGACGCCCTCCGGCGAGCCGCCATGACTCGGCGGCCAGCCAGAGCAGGTTGGCTTTTGACGCGTCGTCTGTGGCCTGTGGGACCAGGGCAGCATAGGCCACAGCGGCGTCCTGGTGCTTGTTCAGAGCCACAAGCGCCTGAGCGGCCAGCCATCGAGCCTGGAGAGACAGACTCGGCGATTGGGTTGCGTCCGCGATAGTCACAGCCAAACCGCGCGCCTGTTCAACCTTGCCAAGCTGCAGCAACGTCTGCACGCGCAGCAGACCCACATGGTCCGCTACCAATGGCTGCCGCTCTGCGTAGATCCGGTAGAGCTCTTCCGCTTCCGGAAGGAGCGACGTTTTGAGGTAGCTCTGGGCCAGCCAGAAGAGGGCGATATCCGACTTCTGATGGCCAAGATGCCTTGCGCGGAACTGTAAGAATGCCTCAGCGGCATCCTGATAATCGCCCTCAAAGAAAAGCGCAATGGCGAGGTTGAAGCGCGCCTCTGCCGCCTGTGGCGCATCGCTTCGCAGTTCCACGATGCCGTAGAACTTTGCCATGGCGGTCTTGTAGTCGCCCAGTTGGAGGGCCTGCTCACCCTCGTCCAAAGCCTTTTGGGGGTCAATAAGCGGGCCCGCTGGCAGGGAGAAGATACGCTCGCCGGCGAGGGCGCGTTGGGCGGGAACAGGTTGCCCCAAAGACGCTCCCGCAGCGGCTGACGGGAGGAGCAGGTCGGCAAGAGCCAGCAGCATGGGAGCAAGAATGGCAATGCGAAGGAGTGTGAGCATGGTGCTGTTACGGGCCAGATGAGGCTACTTTCAACTCCTGTCCGAGTCCGTCGACCGCCGCCTAATCTGCGCCCGTGTAGGCGCACAGCACGATTACAAGATGGGCGTAATCTTGAGCGGCGCGAGCAAGCGTTTGTGCCACATCCGCACGCGACAATCCGGAGATGCCTGCCCCCAATAACGGGAAAGCAATGCTCTTGGCATCGAATTCCTGGGCTAGTTGCAGCGCAGCCCGTGCGCCAGACGCAATGTCCGTGATGCTTGCGGTTTTTCCCCAGGGTTCCAGGTCCATTGTCGGAACGTGTATGACGTGTTTGGCAAAGAGCGCGCCGCCGGAAGTGGCCACAGCCTGCCCGATGGCGCAATAACCGATCTCACGACACTCACGGTCTAGCTGTGAACCTGCCGCGTGGGCGATGGCAGCGGCTACCCCGCCCGCGTGCAACAACCGGGTGTTGGCCGCGTTGACAATGACGTCGACGTTGAGGTCGATGATCGACCCGTGATAGACCCACAGGGTCATGCAGCAGGTGTCTCCAACAGTGCGGCGGCATCACGGTCAGCGGGCGTATAGGCGCACAGGATGATATTGAGCTTATCGGAAAACTCGGCAAAAACCTTGCCCATGGTTTCCACCACATCTTTTCTGTCAAGACCGACATCGCCTGTTCCCAGGAGAGGGAAGGCCACTGAGTTTGCGGTGAGGCTGTAGGCAGCATTCAAAGCATTCCTGGTGCCGCGCTCAATGTCGGTGAGCTTGGTGGGCATGCCCAGCATGTAGGCGTCTCTGGTGATAACGTGGATCAGGAACTTGAACTGCGTGAGGTTCCCCGGTGCCGTCACCACAGCGTGGCCCAGGGGAGTAACCCCGGTCAGCCTCAGTTGGTGGCGGACCTCCGGCCCCGCGGCAGTGGCCACGATCTTTGCCAGCCCTGCTCCCGGGACCAGTTCTGTATTAGCGGTAGCGACAATAGCGTCTGCCTCGACATCAAGAATGGAACCGTGAAAAACGCGGATCGCCATAGTGGACTCCTTTATGACAGCAATGCTGGCAGTGTTTATGTGGGGATATGATACCATTCCTTTGCCCCTGCTCCAAAGGCGATGCCCTCGTCCAGCACATGCCGTACACACCGCTCCTGTCGCGCGACTGAGGCCAGTGTTCCAGGAACTCTGGGAGTGTTTGGTTAGAAGCTCATGCGCGCAACGTCCGCGCGAACCTGACGGGCAACGCCGGTTGCCCTGGCTGCCTCAGCCACCTTTTTGGCCACAAGGTAGGCCAGATTGGGGTGAAATACGCTGGGTATGATATGTTCCTCGTCCAGGTCCTGGGGGCGCACCTGTTCGGCAATGGCGTACGCCGCCGCCAGCTTCATCTCTTCATTGATGGTGCGGGCGCACGCGTCAAGAGCGCCCCGAAAAATGCCGGGGAAGGCAAGAACATTGTTGATCTGATTGGGATAGTCTGAACGGCCGGTCGCCATTATGCGCACGTGGGGGGCTGCTAGCTCCGGCGAGATCTCGGGGTCCGGGTTGGCCATGGCGAACACGACGGGGTCCTTGTTCATCAGAAGCAGGTCTGCAGGAGACAGCACATTGGGGCCGGAAATGCCAATGAAGACGTCCGCGCCCTGCAGCGCCCTTTGCAGGTCACCCTCCAGCCCGTCGGGGTTCGTGCGTTCGGCGAAGCGCCTGCGATAGGCGTTCATTCCCGCGCTTTGGCCTTTGTAGATGATGCCCTCGCGGTCGACGCCGATGAGGTTTCGCACGCCGGCGTTCAACAGCATGTACGAGACGGCGGTGCCCGCCGCGCCAATGCCAACGACCACGACTTTGACGTTTTTCAGCTCTTTGCCAACGACGCGAAGAGCGTTAATGAGGGCCGCGAGCACCACGACGGCGGTGCCGTGCTGATCGTCGTGCATGACCGGAATATCAAGCTCGGCCCGCAATCGATCTTCGACATCAAAGCAGCGCGGCGCGGAAATGTCCTCCAGGTTGATGGCGCCAAAGGAAGGGGCGAGATACCTGACGGTCGCCACGATCTTGTCCGGGTCTTTGGTATCGAGGCAGATGGGCCAGGCGTCGACGCCGGCGAAATGCTTGAAGAGGAGCGCCTTGCCCTCCATCACCGGCATGGCTGCGGCCGGACCCAGGTCGCCCAGGCCGAGGATGGCGGTGCCATCGGACACCACGGCCACCGTGTTGCGCTTGATGGTCAACGCCCACGCGGCATCTGGCTCTCTTGCGATGAACTGAGCCACCCGCCCCACCGCGGGCGTGTAGGCCAGAGAAAGATCGTGCGGGTTCTCAATGGGGAGCTTGGAAGACATGGCGATCTTGCCGCCCTGATGCGCCTCGATGACCCGATCTCGGGCGTCGATGATGGTCATGTGGGGTAGGATTTTCACCGCCTGGACGATCCGCTGGGCGTGTTCCATGTCGCTGGCGGAGAAGGCAACATCCCGCACGATGCGCTTGCGGTCCTTGTACAGGAGGTCTATGTTGCCCACGTCGCCCGACTGTTCGGAAATGGCGGTGAGTATGCGACGTAGCGACCCCACCAGGTTGGGGTACTCGAGCCGCATGGTTATGGTGTAGCTGATGCTGGTGGAGATCGTTGGGGACATCATCGCATTAACTATCGTACACCTTTGGGAGGTCGATGTGTCTCATTCAGACCATAGGTCGTCTTCATGATAGCTCACGAGCATCTTGCGAAAACACTCACTAAAATCTCATACGCCAGGCCACTTTTCGATGTTTTTCTTATGGGATTGCAGTTAAGGTGACCTCTGCTAGTGAGCGTTGGCAGGGAGTGGAAGGGCTGAGGGGTTGCGGACAGGCGTGGGCTGTCAGCGGGTTTCTGCGGGCCTACGTCGATTCCGAAAGCTCGTCGTCAAGCGGTAATTCGTTGGGATTCTCGTCGATAGCGAAATGCTCCTTAAAGAACTCTGCCAGCACTTGCTCAAGGAGAGGATGGGCAGTGCTAAATCTATGTTCTCTTGAGTACCGCCTAAGGAAAGCGTTGAAGTCATCCACGCCCGTTCCAGAAAGGACTTGCTCTTGCCTATCAAGCAGCACCTGCTTCATGGTCTTCCGATCGTCCCAGGCGGACAACGCCTCCAAATCTCCGATGCTCATCAGGTGATAGCTTTCAAAAAGTGTCAAACGTCTTCTGGAGAAATCTTGCTGCGCTATGTCCCTGAACTGATCTTCGAAGAACATTGAATCATGCGTGACGATGATGGGCTCATAACGGGTAATCTGGCCAACGTCGATATTGAGTTTGCCTGATTTTAGTTCCTCGATCTTCTTGGGGTATTTCCTCAACGTTTCGAGAAAAATTCGCTCAGTGTCCTTTATCAAGTCTTCACGCTGTGCATACACTTTACTATCAAGCCTGAGCCGAGAGCTGCGACATTCAAACAATAGAGCCGTGTCGCCATCCAGTACGATCCAATCCGGACCCCGTTTCTCCTCTTTTCCATACACAGGCTCAGGGATGACGTTTTCTTCGCCGAATGTCCATTTCAGTATTCGACCTACGTAATGCTCAAAGAGCCTACCGAAGTAGTCGAGGAAGGGATTCGCCCGCTCTCTGGAAAAGAGGTTCATGAGATCGAAGTACAAGCCTTCAGTGATGCGATAAGCAACAAAACGCGGAATGGGAGCGATCAGCTCGTGATCAACTGCTATTAGCGGACGCTTGTTTAGAACGTTGAACTCAGTCTTGATGTATAGCGGATCTGTTACCCTAAACTCCTTTGACAATTCACGGAATTCTTCGTAGGTGGCGGATGCACGCGTCAGGAACTTTTCGCAGTCTTCGTGGCTTATCGTATTTGCCAGTCGTCCGGTTGCGACGAAATAGCGTGCCAAGGAGGAGTGCTGTGTGGCACCTGCAAAATAACCGAACCCTATAACCATAAATTTTTCAAGATCGATACCTGTCGCGTTCAGCCATTCTGCTTCAAGGTCAAACGGTCGGTTTGAAAGCTCGCGGTTTCCATCAATCAACAAAAGCTTAGCTCTGGGGATTATCGGGGCGAGGCGATCCTGATAGGTGAATTGCTCCCAAGCAATGCGCACGAGCGCACTGCGTAGGTCGGGTTTAGGGCCGCCTGGGTTATTAACGCTGACGTCCTGCAAGTTGGCGTACATGAAAGCTAGACCACGAATGTCGTCAGTGGTGGGTAATACCTGCCGCATATCAGATGATCGCAACAACGATGTCTTAGCCAAAAAGGGGATGGTCGAGGGCGTTAGGTATACGTTGCACGGCGACTTTACCTTGTAGCGAGGATTGGCTGGAACATTGATAAGCATCTCAGGCAGGGAGCGCTTATCAATCCAATTGGAAACTGCGTTGCACAGTTTCAGGAAGTGCTTAACAGGAAAGCGGTTTATCGTACTCAGAAGTTCACTGTGCTGAGTCGGCGGCCCTAGCGGGATTTGGTGGACGAGAAACTGCATTATTTACAGCCATAAAACTGGCGAGTCAACCTTCAGGACCTCTTCCCCAAAAGTCTGAATGTGGAACCGAATGGCCGATGATACATCAGCCAGCGCTTCTTCATAGGTGTCGCCCTCTCCCACCACAATGCCCTAGATCCCCAGAGGGTAGGCAACGTATCCGTCGGGATGCTGTTCAACCACTATCTTCAGTCGTTTCATGGTGAAGTCCTCAAGTTCTTTGGCGCATGCGTTTTTGGCCGTCACTTTCCTTCATTGAGGATACTCTTTTGGCAGGCTACAGGAAACCTCCCGCGCGAGCATCCGGCGCCCCAGCTTGGCTCGGCTGGCAACCGCTTAGGCGCTATCTCAAAAAGCGCAGAGGGCACCGGTTCGTTCAAAGACGCTTGCCACCCTCTTTGTGTCTCTCCTGGGAGGGGAGATGGTTGGTTCCCCTCCCTGACAGGGAGGGGATAGGGGAGGGTCGAGCTAATGGTTCAACGACCCCCTCCTAACCTCCCCCTGGCAGGGGGAGGAACTCCCAGGGGAAACCACCGTCTTACACCCGTTTTGAGATAGTTTCTTTGGCGCTCACATTGAGTCCGGGCTATGTTCCTATTTGTCATCGACGTACATTGGTGCTACAATGCATGAACGTAGATTCATGTTTTATAGTTCTCTAATTAAGATGATTACTCTACCATCCCTGCATGCAAACGCTGGGGATCGTCCTGGAGGTCACAACCGTGCCGCATTGGAGCTTTCTCACCAACTACGCTTTGGTGCTCACGTACATTAGCCAGCAGCCGGAGAGCACCGGTTTAGAGATCGCACAGACTGTGGGGATCACGGAGCGTGCTACCCGCAAGATCGTCGCCGACCTTCAAGCGGCGGGCTACATCGAGCGGGAAAAAGTAGGCCGGCGTAATCGATACCGAGTCGACGTTTACCGGACGCTGGGTCACATCGGCGAGCGAGAGTTGACGGTGCATCACTTACTCCAACTACCCTTCGGGCCAGGTGGCTCCGCGGAGGGAGATGAAGGAGAAGACACTCGCCTCTGAGCGAGGTTCGTTTGGTGCTGGCGTCGGAGGATATTCTTCCCTTGATCGGTATTCCAGCCGCTTCGAGATGGATTCGGCCCGGCACGCTTGGACCTTCGCGCCTCGAGAGTTTGGACGCGACAGCCTGAAAGTATACGAGCGTCGCAAATCTGTTAGGATGATGCCATGGACATCTTCGACCCATGAGCGCTCATTCCCCGGGTAGCAGGTTTTGCGTGATGTCACGTCAGCTATGTTCTTGCCACCGGGATGGTGGTCTGCGAGCCAGGCTTAGAGCCCCGTTCTTAATGCAAGGCTCCGAGGTTAGCTCTCGGGAACGAATGTGCCGTAAAAGGTCAATGTCGTATCTGGTCCCCCGCAAGCAATGAGCGAGCTTATGCATGCCCTCGGGGAATTTGCCCACGGGCACGGGTACCTTGGTCTCTTTGTATTCCTCCTCTTGGAAGAGAGCGGCGTGCCTCTATTGTTTCTGCCGGGAGACCTGCTGGTAGCTTGGGCAGGGTTTCAATCCTCGATAGGCGCGTTGGGGGCGGCCGAAGCGTTCCTTGTAATCGCCATGGCGGTCGCAATGGGTTCCTCTGTTCTGTACGCCCTGTCATATCGATTTGGTTCTTCTCTGGCTGGCGTGCTGGTCAGATGGTTGCACGTCCAACCCGAGAGGATGGCGAAGGCGGAGGGGCGAGTCCGCCGTTGGGGGATGCCTGCAGTCATCTTGGGCAGGCTGATCCCCGGCCTGCGCACTCCCACCACGGTCGTCTCTGGCACAGTACGGCTCCCTTACCGACTTTTTTTGCCCGCCACGCTGCTGGCGGCGGTTATCTGGACCGCATTCTATTTCTATGCTGGAATCGTGCTGGGACGCGCCTGGAGCCATGTGGATGATTACCTGTTAGCGTACTGGAGCGCTCACGTCCCCCAGTTGGTCGTTGTTGGGGTTGGGCTGCTGGCAGTCATAGGAACCACCGTGTTGATCAAGAAACTCTCCTGGCGGTCTGGCACGCCGTAATCCATGACCCTGTAGGGGAAGCGGAAAGCTGGCTGCGTAGACAGTACGGTACACGAGTTCCTTGCCCTGGGTCACAGGTCGCAGAGCGCTTCCGTTCACTCCTCATGGCGCTGCACACCCAGAGGGATCGGTCCTTGATGTGTGTGCTCGGCTTCCTGGCCAGCGTTCAATCAATATGCTATATGCGATAACTCCGTCCGGAAGTCCGCATGACAATCCATGTATAATCGGGTAAAAGTCTATCTGTTTATTAGGAAGTAATTTCATGCCACTGACCAGCTTTACCGAACTCGCGCTGAGTGAGTCCATACGTCGGGCTATCGAGGACCTGGGGTTCGAAGAGCCGACGCCGGTCCAGAGCCAGACCATTCCTCTCCTTTTGGAAGGACATGATGTCATTGCTCAGGCGCAAACAGGCACAGGGAAGACCGCAGCCTTTGGCATCCCTATGCTGCAGTCTATCGAGCCCGGCCGGAGGAAGCCCCAGGGCCTGATTCTTGCACCCACGCGAGAGCTGGCGATTCAGGACGCCGAAGCAATCCACAGCTACGGCAGGCATATCCCCGTGTACGTGGTGCCGATATATGGAGGGCAGTCGATAGAGCGCCAGTTCCAGATGTTGAGGCGAGGCGCCGACATTGTGGTCGGTACTCCGGGTCGCCTGATGGACCACATGCGACGCGGCACGCTTTCATTGACCGAGGTAAAGATGGTGGTTCTGGATGAAGCCGACGAAATGCTCAAGATGGGCTTCTTGGAAGACATCGAGTTCATTTTGGGAAACTTGCCAGAACAGCACCAAACGGCCCTTTTCTCCGCCACCATTCCGCTCCGAGTCCGCACCTTGGCGAGCAAATACCTGCAAGATCCGAGGCATGTGTCAGTTTCTCAGGATAAACTGACTGTCCCGCAGACCCGGCAGCTTTATTACGAGGTCATGGGCAGGGACAAACTGGATGCGCTGACTCGTATCCTTGATCTCAAAGTTCCTGCCTCAGCCATTGTCTTTACCCGCACCAAACGAGACGCGGGCGAGCTGGCGGACAGCCTGGCCGGGCTCGGGTACCTTGCCGAACCGATTCACGGGGACCTCAGCCAAATGGAGCGAGACCGCGTGATGCGGCGCTTCCGCGAGGGCGCGGTGGAGCTGCTGGTTGCGACTGACGTTGCGGCGCGAGGTCTGGACATTCCGGAAGTTTCCCACGTTTTCAACTACGACCTGCCGGTCGATCCGGAAGCTTATGTTCATCGCATTGGGCGCACCGGCCGCGCGGGACGGAAGGGGGAAGCCATCACCCTGGTGACGCCCCGTGAACGCAACGCCGTGCGTGTTATCGAGCGTCTCACCGGCCAGAGGATGCAGCCGGCCCATCTTCCCACATTGGCCGACCTCGCCGCCCGGCGACGTGAGACACTGAAAGACCGGCTGCGCAGCGTGCTCCAGGGGGACGGCCTCGAACCTTATCTGCTGGTGGTGGAAGAACTGGCAGACGAGCATGGCGTTGCGGAGGTTGCGGCGGCGGCCCTGAAACTGACGGGGATGCTGGAGCAAAAACAGGGCGCAGATGGGGCGAAGGAAGCATCGTCCGCGGCCCGGGCTATGGTGGAAGCCCGCCCTGCAGCGCAGGGCATGACGCAGATTCTTGTGAATCTTGGGCGAACTCATCGGATACGTCCTACAGACGTGGTGGGCGCCATCGCCAACGAGGCTGGCCTGCCGGGAGAAGCCATCGGCGCCATCGACATCTACGATACGTTTACCCTGGTCGACGTCCCGCAGAAAGACGCTGCCAGAATAGTCTCTGTTCTGCAGCGAACCAACCTTCGCGGCCACCGGGTCAAGGCTGAGGTGGTCTCATCCAAACAACGGGGGCCGCGCAAACCCGGTGTATGAGCGCCCCCTGCTCTCCCAGAAATCCTAGGTCGATCATCGAAGCCTCCAGGACAGGCGCCGTAGGCCGACCTTGCTGTTGCGCTGCCAGTTCAGATTCAATAGCCTTGTCGGCGTTTGCAATGAGGTTGATCTGAAGCGTAGATTTGTGCTATACGAATCTTGTCACGCGACGAGGAGATATTACTCTCTGGACGCTTAGGATAGTGCCAACGGGCAACAGGAGGACTCCATGGCGGAAACGTATGTCACCGAGGAAATGCGGGTCGACTTGGGAAAAGAACGGGAGAAGAGAGTGTCCTTCCCCGTGGATAAGTTTGCAATTAGGCAATGGGCAATAGCGGTGCAGTGGCCCGAGCCTCCGAATCGTCTCTACTGGGATGAAGAATATGCTAAGAAGACGCGCTTCGGCGGGATCATTGCCCCCCCGTTCTTCAATCCCTTTGCCTACCACGTCGACGAGGAGCGCATGAAGGGACCGTCACAGGCAGGGCTGCGAACCGGTCAGCCGGGCACCAGCACCATGAACGGCGGCACTGAAGTGGAATATTACGAGCCCATCCGTCCCGGTGATATGATCACCTCCGTCAGCAAAGTTGTCGAATATAACGAGCGGAAGGGTCGGCTGGGACTCATGTTGTTCACCATTACGGAGACCCGTTGGACAAACCAGCGGGGTGAGCTGGTTCGCATCTCTCGCGGGACGGGAATCCGGTATTAGCTTTCATGTGTCTCAGGCGCACCACCACGGGATGAAAGTGATACCGGAAAAGTAGTTCTCGCTGTCGCTCGAACAATAACGCCTATATTCTTCGAACGAAGTGAGAAGCCCAGTCATTTTCACGGCAGGCGCCGATCTCCTACGAAAAAGAAAGGGAATGGCCATGAACAAAAATACCCAGTTATTTTTTGAAGACGTCAAGGTGGGGGACACGCCCCCTACATTTGAGAGGAAGACCGGATTCATAGAGTGGGGCAGATTTGCTGGCGCCAACGAAGAGCACGTGGTTATCCATGAGGATGACGAGGAAGCGCGCCGCGTTGGTCTTCCCGGCGCGATTGGCATGGGGAACCTCCGCATGGTCTACGTTCACAACATGCTGACGGACTGGATTGGAGAGGCCGGCTGGATCAAGAAAGTGGGATTGCAGTACCGCGGCATGAATCTTAAGAATGACACGGTGATCGCCAGAGGGAAAGTCCTGAAGAAGTATGAGCAGGATGGTGAGTTTCTGGTAGAGCTGGAGGTTGGGGCTGAGAACCAAAAGGGCGAGGTAACTGCTCCCGGGCTGGCGATAGTATCCTTGCCCAGCCGAACAAAATAGGCCCAGTGGCTATTTGCCGATACAAAACCTGCTGAAGACGCGGTCCAGCAGTTCCTCGTCCACCGTCTCGCCCGTGATCTGTCCCAGCGCGTTGACAGCCGCGGTGAGGTCGATGGCGATGAAGTCTGCTTGCAGGCCTGCCCGATAGCTTTCCAGAGCAGCCGCAACGTGGATCTTCGCCTGCTCAAGGGCAGCGATGTGCCGCGGATTGCCGGAGAGAGGCGTTTCATCGCCAATAACCTGCCCCTTTAAGACAAGTTTCACCATCGTCTGCCGCAGTTCATCCAGACCGTCCTCCGTAAGGGCCGAGGTCTTTACCCAAGCCCACTGCACAAAGCTCTCCAGCGATGTTATTTCTCGCAGGAATGTGTTTGTTAGCTCATCGACTGTGAGCAACGGCGGCAAGTCCCCTTTATTTGCAACGACTATGGTGGGTTTCTCCAGGAGGAGCCGCGCAATCACAAAGTCCTGCTGAGTGAGAGGCTGGCTACCGTCCAGCACGAAAAGCGCCAGGTCGGCGAACTGGATGGCCTGCCTGCTCCGTCCCACGCCTAACTGCTCGACAAGGTCGCCGGTCTCGCTGATGCCGGCAGTGTCCGTCAGAACGAATGGTATCCCCGCAATGTTCGCTGTTTCCTCTAGCGTATCGCGTGTGGTGCCGGCTAGTGGGGTTACAATGGCGCGATCGTGGCCCAGGAGTCTGTTCAGGAGACTGCTCTTTCCTGCATTCGGCCTGCCGACTATGGCCACTTTCACGCCATGCCGGTAGACCATGCCCATCTCAGCGTTATGACAAAGAAGTGCCAAGTCTTCTGCGGCGGATCGAAGCTGATATGCGATATCCTGCTGTCCTACCTCGTCCTCCGGGAAGTCCACCAGCGCAGTGAGGTATGCCAGGGGCTCTATGAGCGAAGAACGGAGAGCTTTTATGCGCTGAGAAAACGCGCCCTCCAGTCCTTGCAATGCGACGCGCAGGCCGGCGCTGGTCTTAGCCTGAATGATGTCCAGCACCGATTCCGCTTGCGCCAGATCTATGCGGCCGTTGAGGAACGCGCGCATGGTGAACTCGCCGGGAGAGGCGCTGCGCGCGCCCGAACGCAGGATAACTTCCAGGGTTTTCTGAAGAGGGATGGGACCGCCGTGACAGGTGAACTCCACCATGTCTTCCCTGGTGTAAGACCGGGGCGCGGCAAAGTAGAGGGCCATTGCCTCATCGACGGTTTCCCCAAGGAAAGAGTCGACAACTCTGCCCAAAACTGCTCGATGGTCTCGCAATTGTTTGGAGAAGAGCTGCTGCGCTATTGTTTTTGCGTCAGGCCCGCTGAGACGGATGATACCCAGGGCGCCTTCGCCTGGCGGGGTTGCAATTGCGGCTATGGTGTCTTCATACATGACGTCATGACGTTGGGGGACTGATGAGATTTCTGTCTCCCGTACCATAACACTGCCCCGAGGCTGCGACAACGCCAAACTGTCATTGCGAGCCCTTCGGCGCGCTCTCGCCACGGCGAGTCGCCTTCGGAGACAGGATAAACTGCGCGTGGCAATCCGGGGACGGGGGGCAAACGTCTGATCGCTCCCACCTCACGTCAGATTGCTTCGTCGTACCTCCTCGCACAGACAGCCAGAAGGGGACGGTTCAGGGCAGGGTCTGGAGGAAGGCGTAGATGTTCCGCACGTCCTGATCGCTCAGATCGCTGGGGGCGAAGGGCGTCATCAAGTTTCGCGGGGTGCGCACCTGCTGAAGCACCTGCTCGAAGGCGAGACTCGTCTTGGCAATTCGCGGGCCAAAGTCTCCCTGTCCCTGTTGGCCGTGACATCCTGAGCATCCCACACTCAGAAAGAGCGTGCGCCCGACTGTTGCGTTCCCGCCACCGGCAGGAGGAGGTGGTGGTGGAGGAGCCTGTGTAGGAGGAGGCACAGGTGCAGGAGCAGGTGGTGGTGGTGCTGCGGTAGGCGGAACCGCTGTGGCGGCGGCTGGGGCTGCCGTGGGTGGTGGAGGCGCAGAAGTGGCGGTGGCCTGAGTGGTGGCTGTTGATTGGGGCGTTGGTGTAGCGGCAGGGGTGGTTGCTGTTGCCGTAAACGCTGGGGCAGTGGTTGCCTGCGGGCTGGGCTGGGATACTGGCGTGAGAGGTGGAGCAGCGCTCTGACATGCTGTTGCAGCCAGCAAGAGAAGCATGCCGAACATAGTAGACGTATTATTCACAATCCTCACTGGTTGTCTCCGTATGGCACTGTTTCCAGGCTCTACCTAGCCACGGGGCAAGCGGTGCTTCTTAACTGTGCGAACCTATTGCCAATAATACGTAATTGATCAATATGTGGATGTTGCACTGTTGGAAGATTGGCTCAAAACAGCAGGCGCACATCATTGGATGTCCAGTGCCTGGCCGCTGGGCCAATAAAGAACAGCCCTCCGACCAAGAGGGCTGTTCTTTATTCGATAACAGGCTAATCGTGTAAACTTCTGCGACGCAGGAAGAGACCAAAGGCTAAGGTCAGCAAGCCTCCCAGGGTTGTGAGCATCAGCCACGGAGCCATCTGATCTCCGGTATTTGGCAAGGCTGTTGGGGCAGCGGGCGGAGCTGCAGGTGGCGGTCCGGGCGGTGGGTATGCGGGATTGGGCTCGCCCGCCGCGCGACGAACTGGGGGGATGCTCCGAAGGTATGCGATGACGTTGCCCATTTCATCGTTTGGCAAATTCACGTAGGCGGTGGTGGACGGCATGACCGGCGAAAGCTTTCGTCCGGTAGGAACATCAATGCCTTCCCGCAACGCCTTCGCAATATCGGCGTCGCTCCACGCGCCGATGCCGGTCTCTTTGTCCGGTGTGATGTTTGCGGCGTTGAAGGGAGGAACGCCGCCCGCCAGGTTCACCCCGTGGCATGCCGCGCATCCAAGCAGATTACGCACCAGGTATCCGCCGCGAGCAGCGCTGTTGGTGCCTTGGGGAGCCACGAATCCGGCCGGCGCAGGTTTGGAAGCAGTGGGACCGCCCGCGAAGACGAAATCATGGAAGACGTCTCGGGGTTTGCTGAAAAGCGCCTCCGGCACCACTGCCGCAAGCGGCGGGATACTTCTTATGAAGCCTGCCACGGCTTCAGGTGGAGCCAGCTTGGCGACAGGAGGAGTGCTCTTGATGGCAGGGACGGTCTTGAGATAGGTCACGATGTTGTTCAGGTCGTCGTCGGCAAGGCCCTGGAAGAGTTCCCAGGGCATGACCAGGAGCTTTTCGCCATTTTTGCCGATGCCCTTATTGATCGCCGCTTTGATCTCGGCAAATGTCCACGTGCCTATGCCGGTTTCCGTATCCGAGGTGATGTTCTTAGCGTAGACGGCGCCCCACGGCCCTTCAAAGGGCTCACCGCCCGTATAGAGCTTGGCCGGGTCCAATTTATAAGGATCACCAGCCAGGCGCGGGGAGTGGCATTCGATACAGATGCTTTCCACCATGACCTTTCCCTTGGCAGCCGCATCATCCGCCGCGCGCGCCACGGGTGGTCCAGAGGTGACCAACGATATAGATACAGCAACGAGGGCGACGAGCGCACAGGCTGCCAGAAGCTGTGACGTAAACGACAACGATTTCATAGACGGAGACCTCCCGTAGTGATACAGGCCCACCTGTTGGGAACACACTACAAACCGAAGGCGCTCGTGTCAAGTTGTTTCAGTGGTATTTACATGGCTATTACATTAAAAACGTGACAAAGTCGACGGGGACTTGTCAGGGCGTTGGTTGACGGCATGCTCGAACGGCGAGATGGTGATTTGCCCGTTCTTCGAGCTTGTCGAGAAGACGGTGCCGGTTCTCATCTCATTGGCCAATGCACAGGTTGAGTAGTCTCGCCACTCCGCAAGGCCCCGAATCAGTGAGTTCAGGTAGGAAATAGTCACCTGGGAGGTGAACGCCTGCGGGCAGTAGGCGGGTGTGCGGTGGTCGCGTATCATGGGGTGCGAAGGAGGTGCCCGATGAGCCG
>Ga0209514_10004053_pt1 | contig 20155 bp, 23 predicted proteins | sample Subgrocontami58m_FD_187452 | JGI IMG/M metagenome (GOLD analysis project Ga0209514, IMG submission 187452) | Subsurface groundwater microbial communities from S. Glens Falls, New York, USA - GMW37 contaminated, 5.8 m (SPAdes) (version 3) | ecosystem: Environmental > Aquatic > Deep subsurface >...
ATCTTGATTAATCCATAGCCGCCCAATATATGATGATTGATTTTTCATGCGCACCCGCAACTCTTGCGAATGACCAAGTTTGTCTCAAGGATAATGCGTTTCTTGTCAAGTCTTTTTCCCGGGATCAGGCGTGTGAGCATGTTCATGGCCTCCACTCCCATTTGATAAGCGGGTAATGTGACGGTTGTAAGCACGGGATCAATCAGCGCGGAGAGTTCGATGTTGTCCTTGCTGACAATGGCGAAATCCTCGGGGAGCAGTAATCATCCCGATTTGCTCATGGCCATGTTTGATGAGATGGTCTGTGGCTAGAAGCCCCGCATTTTCAAGATCAAACAAAATTGTATGAGTTGGAAATTGCGGCGCATCCACATAGACAACGGGCGGACCATCGGAACGGGTGGAATGATGTTTCTCGAACACGCCCCCACCTTCGCGATCTGCACCTGTGTCAACGCGACCAATTCGCGGACGGAGGCGAGCAAGGTGCCGCCTGTCTGCGCGGAAGGGCACGTGGTCGTCCACAATCAAGACGCGAATGGGATCAGGATTCATCGCTGGAAACCTCGCAGGGCAGGTGGGCGCTGACGTGAACGCTGTTTGCAGAAGATTGGATTGAAAATGTCCCGCCCAAGTTAGGCACCAACTTTCCCGTGCAGCCTGCCTTTAGTTATTATGGAGTCAGCAGGTCTGGCATCAAAGCCAGTACCCTCTCCTTCAATCCAATTCATCGAGGTAAACCGCCGCGTATATCCCGAGTTTACCCTTCCTCTTTCCCCAAAAGTAGACAAAGCCGCAAACCGATGGCTGGCTTATTTCATATCGTGGTCATAAAAACAGTAGTCAAAAAAACCTCTTATTCCTCAGTTAATCAATGCTATAATAATGACGCATCAGGAATTTTCCCCAGGGCGAGAATATCCCCGATTTTTGGGAAAAATCTTCATTCATGGGGATGACAGGCTTCGACGGGAGAGGCTGGTTCCGGAATGCGAGCCGAGCGCGCGCCGAACTCGTAAACTCAGCGCAAACTTTAAGTGCCAATCGCACTTCATATGCCGCTATGCCCCTCGCCGCCTAGGTGAGATCGTAACGGTTGTGGCGCCAAGGTGCCACACGTCCGCCGGCACCGTCCTCCACCGGGTGACGGATCGGGCGAAACAAAGGTCGAGTGCCGCTCCTGATTCTGCTAATTGAGCGAAAGACAAGCAGATGGCTGTAGGGTTACCTGCCCGCCGAGATCCCTACAGTGACTAAATTCGGCAGGCTACGCTCGTAGAGTTCCGAGGGTCGAATCTTTCGGACGCGGGTTCAATTCCCGCCATCTCCACAAGACTTAGACCAGCAACTGTACTGCTGGTCTAAGTTCATTAAATGGAAAAACATGAATAAACTTATTTTAATTGGTTGTCTCACCCTTACAGTTGCCTGCCAAAGCGCCACACTTCCAGTAGAATCCGCACCCAGAGCGGTGACTCCGCCTGCGCCTGCCACAGCGACATTGGCAGTTTCCGCGACCTCCACAGCAACCCCACCTCCGCTCTACTTCACAGAAGAATTCGACACCGCCTCATCTTTCTGGGAATTCTTCCAAACCGGTGGAATGGATATCCCACTGACTTCCTTTGAAAACGGCGTTCTCCGCATTGACATGCCAGCATCTGACACTTGGATTCTCGGAATCCATAACGCGCACGCCTATTCAAATATCCTTCTCACAGCCAAATCGTCCGCATCGCCCACAGGTTCAATTGGCCTGGTCTGCCGTTATGACGGATCAAAAGGATGGTTTGAATTCAATATTGCCAGTGATGGAACATACAGTGTCCTAATTGGGCAATGGCTTGCGCCGGGGGTTGCACAATACAAACCGATTGACACCAACCCAACGCGTCAACTCGAAGCAGGGAAGTTGGATCATGAATTTGGATTCTCCTGCCAGGATAACAACCTGATTTTATATGTAAATGGGAAGCCTCTGAAAAAATTGGATGTTGAACGCTTTGAACTCACACAGGGCAATATCGGCATCGCCGCGGCCTCTTTCAGCGAAACCCCGATGAAGGCATTCTTTGAATGGATTAAGATTGAAGAACCATAATATGAGCATCTCCTCAACCAGGGCAGTTTTTTGATTAAAAACCTACGTTCCGTTAACAGGATTCTTGCACAACTCGCTTAAGATTCACCTATTGAAAATCATCAGCAAGGAGTACTAAAATGGGAAAAATTATTGGCATTGATCTCGGCACCACTAACAGTGTTGTCGCTGTTATGGAAGGCGGCACACCCACCGTCATCACAACAGCAGAAGGCGGACGCCTCCTTCCATCCATTGTTGCGTTCAACAAGAACGGTGAACGCATGGTCGGACAAACCGCTAAACGGCAGGGCGTCATAAATTCAGATAATACTGTTTATTCCATTAAACGATTTATGGGACGGCACTTCGAAGAGACCAGTGTCGAGCGCGGCATGGTTCCATTTAAAGTGATCGAAGGACCATCCAATGACGTGCGCGTCAAAATCCCTGTTACAGGGAAAGAATACTCTCCGCAAGAGATCAGCGCAATGGTATTGGGCAAGCTCAAAACTGATGCTGAAGCATATTTGGGGCAGGCAGTCACACAGGCGGTTATCACCGTCCCTGCGTACTTCAACGACAGCCAACGCCAGGCGACAAAAGACGCAGGCAAGATCGCTGGATTGGAAGTCTTGCGTATCATCAATGAACCAACAGCCTCCGCACTAGCCTATGGCCTCGATAAGAAAAAGAATGAAACCATTTTAGTCTTCGACCTAGGCGGCGGTACGTTTGACGTGTCCGTCCTTGAAGTCGGTGAAGGCGTGATCGAAGTCAAATCCACGAATGGCGATACCCACCTCGGTGGCGATGACTGGGATCAGAAGATCACCAACTGGGCCGCGGATGAATTCAAGAAAGATCAGGGAATTGATTTGCGATCTGACAAACAAGCGCTGCAGCGTTTGCGCGAAGCCGCAGAAAAAGCCAAGATCGAACTTTCCACAGTCATGGAAACTGAGATCAATCTGCCATATATCACAGCCGATGCAAGCGGACCCAAGCACTTACAGTTAAAACTCTCTCGCGCTAAATTCGAGCAAATGACCGGCGACTTGCTCGCACGCTGTCGCAAGCCGTTTGAATCCGCGCTCAAAGACGCCAACCTGTCTGCAGACAAACTCGACGAAGTGGTATTGGTCGGTGGATCCACCCGCATGCCAATGGTACAGGATCTCGTACGCAGTTTGACGAATGGCAAAGAGCCAAACAAGGGCGTCAATCCAGATGAAGTTGTAGCCATTGGCGCGGCCATTCAAGCCGGTGTGCTTGGCGGCGACGTCAAAGATATTTTATTGCTGGATGTCACTCCCCTTTCACTCGGCGTGGAAACGATGGGCAGTGTAATGACAGTGATGATTGAACGCAACACCACCATTCCTGTTCGCAAAACTGAAACCTACTCCACCGCCGCAGATAACCAGACCGCTGTGGACATTCACGTCTTGCAAGGCGAACGCCCAATGGCGAATGACAACATGAGTCTTGGAAGATTCCGTTTGGATGGTATCCCACCGGCACCGCGCGGAATTCCGCAAGTGGAAGTAACCTTTGATATTGACGCAAACGGCATCCTGCATGTGACCGCGAAGGATAAGGCCACAGGCAAGGAACAGAAGATCACGATCACCGCTTCAACGAATTTGAACAAGAACGACATCGAACGCATGGTGCAGGAAGCGCGTCAGAACGAAGCCGCAGATAAGCAGCGCCGGGAAGTGATCGAGGTGAAAAACACTGCCGATAACCTTGTGTATCAAACCGAAAAGGCATTGCGCGAACTTGGTGATAAAGTTCCTTCTGCAGAACGCGGCTCCATAGAAACTCAGATCAACGATCTGAAGCAAGCTGCACAAGGTGAAGATGTAGCCAGCATCAAGAAACACACTGAGACCTTGCAAAACTCTTTCCATGCTTTGAGCCAGCAGTTATACGCACAGGGTCAGCAACAAGCACAGCCGGAAGGCGGCCCATCCTCACCTCCGCCGCAGGATGGCGATGTGATCGATGGTGAAGTGAAAGAATAAAAAGTTATGTAGACCCTTGGGATTTTGAAAATCCCAAGGGTCTTTTTGTTATACAAGGTACTGCGCAAGCATGTATAATCCCTCCCATGAAAAGATTTACAAAAGTTAATAAACTCTGGTTAATTCCGCTTGCACTCATGCTTGCCATCGGGTTGTATTATCTCCCCCCGATTAATTCACGCCTCGCATGGCGGATGGAAAGTCTGCGCACAAGGATCATCTACTTCTTCAAGCCGCCTGCCGAAGCCGTCTTTCAACCCAGCGGGCAAACGGACTTAACCATTGAAACCGTCATTGCAACGACTCGCGCTGAATACTTGCTGACATTAACCCCGCAGGTGACTTCTACACCCAAGCCAGGTCCTACACCGACACCAACGATCACTACTACGCCCCTGCCTGCTTCGGTTATCCTGCCGGGAGTGATCTACGTTGACCAGCACAATCGCTGGAATTACTGCGGTCCTGCCAATTTAACAATGGCGCTTAATTTTTGGGGCTGGAAGGGAAATCGTGATGACGTCGCCAAAGTCGTTAAGCCGGGCTCAGGTGATCTCAAAAAGGATTTTATTGAGCGAGGCTTGCCCGATAAAAATGTCATGCCGTATGAACTCGTGGACTTCGTCAACGAGAACACGGAGTATCGCGCCCTCATGCGCTATGGCGGCGAAGAAGTGCTCGTCAAACGTTTGATCGCGGCTGGTTTTCCCGTAATAGCGGAAAAAGGATATTACGAACGCGATTACAACGGAAAAATCGACTGGCTCGGACATTATCTTTTCACCACCGGTTATGATAATGCGCGCGGCGGATTTATTGTTCAGGATGCCTATCTCAAACCAGGCAAGGATCTTTTGAGTGAATATACCAACTATCTGGATGGCTGGCGCTCCTTCAATTATCTTTTCATGGTCGTTTATTCCGCAAACCGAGAAGCGGAAGTATTGGAATTGCTCGGTCCTTGGGCAGATGAAAAATGGGCAACCCAGCATGCGCTTGAACTGGCTGAAAAAGAAACCCAATCTCTAAGTGGCAACGACCTGTTCTTTGCATGGTTCAACAAAGGCACAAGCCACGTAGCTTTGCAGCAATATGTGGACGCCGCCATGGCATACGATCAGGCTTTCCGTTTGTATGCAAACTTGAACACAGACCTGGGAAACCGCCCCTTCCGCATGATGTGGTATCAAACTGGACCGTACTTTGCCTACTATTACTCAGCCCGTTATCAGGATGTGATTAATCTGGCAAACACGACATTGAATGACACTATCTCCACCCCCACGCTTGAAGAATCCCTGCTTTGGCGCGGACGTGCATATTACCAAATTGGCAACACCAAAAATGCAGTGGATGATTTCCGTGCAGCATTAAAAGTCCATGTAAATTGGGCTCCTGCTGTGCAGGCCCTACAAGATTTAGGATTGCAACCATAAGAAAATCACCGGTGGTTGAGTAGGGCTGAGCGTTTTTTTGGCGAAGCCCATATTGAAACCACCCTGTAGCAAGTAGACTTGAAATTGGTGGTTTCGATACGATGGCGGAACGCTTCGCGCACCGCCATCTACTCAACCACCGGGTATATTATTTTATGAAAATACTCCACTTCGCCGACGCACATATTGATATGGCCAACTATGGCAGGCATGACCCTGAAACGGGTTTGCCTGTCCGTGTTCTCGACTTTCTCAAATCCCTCGATACGATCGTTGATACTGCCATCTCCGAAAAAGTGGATATGGTCATCTTTGCGGGCGACGCGTATAAAGATCGTTCACCCGCGCCGACCTTTCAACGCGAGTGGGGCAAACGCATGATGCGTTTGTCACAGGCGAAGATACCCACATTACTATTGATCGGCAATCATGATATTTCCCCTGCGGCAGGGCGCGCAAATGCAGTACAGGAATTCAAAACTTTACAAGTTCCTTATGTGCAGGTCCTGGACCAGCCATGTTTTCTAAGACCGGATGATCTTTGGGGACTGCCCCTGCAAATCATCGCCATGCCGTGGATCGCACGTTCGGGTTTGATGGCCGCAACAGGTGTGCTAGATTCAAAAGAGGCATTTTCACGCATCGAAGGAAATATCGAGGATTTAATTGAAGGTTTTATTGAAGGCGCTGACTCATCCATACCGATTATCCTGACAGCTCACGCCTCCATTGAGGGCGCGAAGTTCGGCGGTGAAAGGCTCGTCATGCTCGGCAATGATCTTGTGCTTTCAGGCAGTTTGGTAAAGAATCCAAAATTTAGTTATGTTGCCATGGGACATATTCACAAACCGCAGGATGTAAATGAAGGCTATCAGCCGCCTGTCATTTACCCTGGCTCCATCGAGCGTGTGGATTTTGGTGAAGCAAAGGAAGACAGATTCTTTGTCATTGCAAATGTTGAAAAAGGAGAAGACACCAAAGTTGAATGGAGAGAACTCAAAGGGGTGAGAAATTTCATAGATCGCCGAGCAGTCCTAAAGTCCAGCGAGAACGTAACCGAGTCCCTTAAAGACGCATTGCCCAAACCCGGAGAAATGTCTGAGGCAATTGTGCGGCTTTCGGTGGAATATCCAAGAGAATGGGATTCATTAATTGATGAATCCGCTCTGCGAAAATATACAGAGAACGCGTTCGAATTTCATTTCTTAAAAAAACCGCAAAGCCAGGCGCGGGTTCGCATCCCCGAGGGACAGGCGGTGAGCAGTTTAAGCCCGCTGGATTTACTGGCACAATATTTCGATGCCGCAAAAACAAAGGATGCGAATGAACTGCAAAAACTCGCACAGGAAATCATCTTCGAAGATACACTTGACATATAGGCAGGAAAACAGGGAAACACGTAGACAGGAAAACACATGAACAGGTAAAATGCAGGGAGATCTAAACGGAACATATCATCCCGCAGCAAAGCGGCGTGGACGCAACACGTAAATCCAAAATCGTAAATCGAAAATCACAAACCCCAACGAGGTCATTATGTCCAAAGAGAACTCACGCTATCGCTGGTTCGTAGTCGCTGTATTCTTTTTCTTTATGCTTTTGCATCAAACCGACAAATTAATGATCGGCTCCTTGCAAGTGCAGATCAGTGAGGATTTTGAACTCAACAATAAACAATGGGGATTGATCAATTCGGGCGCATTGATCGTGGCTACCATTCTTTACCCGCTCTGGGGATATTTATATGATCGTTTCTCACGCACAAAACTGCTTTCTCTTGCATCATTGATTTGGGGCAGTACCACCTGGCTCAATGCCATCGTGCGCACGTTCAGTGGATTTCTTGTCACACGCGCATCCACCGGCATTGACGACTCTTCCTACCCCGGCTTGTACACTTTGATTGCCGATTATTTTGGTCCCAGCCTGCGCGGAAAAATTTACGGCATTCTGCAGCTCGCCCAGCCTCTCGGTTATTTGGTCGGCATGATCCTGGCATTAATTATCGCGCCTGCCATTGGCGGCTGGCGTTCTGTGTTTTACATCACCGGTTCGCTGGGATTGGTGATTGCCTTATTGATCTACTTCGGTGTGAGGGAAATGCCGCGCGGCAAAGCCGAGCCTGAATTTGAAGATATGGTTGAAATGCAGACTTTCAAATTCTCATGGAAGGAAGCAAAGGAAATCTTCAAAAAGAAAACCATGTGGTTTGTTTTTTTACAGGGATTTGCGGGCGTCTTTCCGTGGAACGTGATCACTTTTTTCTTCTTTGCATATCTCGAAAAAGAGCGTGGCTACGACGCGAACGGTATCCTCTTCACCATGGCGCCCGTCATCCTGATCCTTGCCAGCGGCTATTTCATCGGCGGCGCGCTCGGTGATTTCGTCTTCAAATACACCAACAAAGGGCGCATCATTGTTTCAAGCATTGGCGTTTTGATGGGCGCACTTTTCATGTACCTTGCCATCACCACACCCATCGAAGCCAGGAATCAATTCTTCATCTTTATGAGTCTGACCGCCGTCTTCATGCCGCTTTCCTCTGCGAACGTCATCGCAACCGTTTATGACATTACCGCACCGGAAGTCCGCTCCACCGCGCAAGCCTCGGAATATTTCATCGAGAACGCAGGCGCGGCATTTGCTCCCATCATTACCGGAATCATCGCAGATGCGTTCGACCTGAAAACCGCAATCCTGCTTATTTGCACTGTAGCATGGGGCCTGTGCTTCTTCTTCTATCTCGGCGCTATCTTCACCATTGACAAAGACTCGCATGACCTGCGTCATCAAATGGCAGAACGCGCAAAATTAATGTAACCTTGTCGGGATACAGCGGCGCTGTATCCCGACTTTTTTCCAATGGTATAATCCCGTCGCTTGGTTAAAAACTTCCACGAAACGTGGTTGTTCTGAAGGAGAACGTCATGTCAGGTCATTCAAAGTGGTCAACCATTAAACGCAAAAAAGGCGTTGCCGATGCAAAGCGCGGTGCCATTTTCACACGCCTCGCCCGTGAAATCGTCATCTCTGCCCGCGAAAGCGGAAGCGACATAGATTCAAATTTTCGACTGCGTCTTGCAGTAGATAAAGCCCGCGCAGAAAACATGCCCAAGGATAATATCGAACGCGCCATCAAACGCGGCGCAGGGGAGGATAAAGATGGTACAGTTTTTGAAGAAATCACCTTCGAAGGCTACGGTCCGCACGGCTCGGCGCTGATGGTCACTTGTGTCACTGATAATCGCAACCGCACTGTACCGGATATGCGTCACGCCTTCACTAAATATGGCGGTAACATGGCAGAGCCGGGCGCAGTAGGCTGGCAGTTCGACCGCAAATCTTATTTTGCTTTTCCCTCGAGCCAGTTTTCTTTTGATAAATCATTTGAACTCGGCATCGTAGTAGGCGCAGATGATGTGGTGGATGGCGGTGACACGATTGAAATTTATGCTCCCGTTGAATCTTTCAAAACCATCGCAGATGCGCTTCACCAGGTTCATGTTCATCCCGATGAAGCAGGCTTGCGCATGATCCCAAAACAGGAAATCGAACTCGATGTGGAATCAACTTTGAAGTTCATGAAAATGGTTGAAGCCATCGAAGAACTCGACGATGTGGCAGATGTATTCCACAACGTCAAAGTTTCAGACGAAGCGCTGGCTGCCCTCGAAGCTGCGTAAATTATATATCCAGACTTCGGAAGTTTTTTAAGAGTCTTTCCAACGTGAATGCCTCAAGGAAAACTTCCGAAGTCTTTTTATTATGAAACTCGCCCTCGGAATTGACCCCGGCACTGCCACCACTGGATATGGACTCGTGCGCCTCATGCCTGACGGGGAACTGGTCGCTGTTTCCTTTGGCGTTATCTCCACCTCAAAAGACTCGGCACCAGCTGCGCGCCTCGAAATGTTATTCGACCAACTCAACGCCCTGTTGAAAAAACACAAACCCGATACCGCCGCAGTTGAAAAATTGTTCTTTCAAAGCAATGTCAAAACCGCCCTCGCAGTGGGAGAAGCACGCGGTGTGATCATGCTCTGTTTGCAAAAAGCAGGCATCGAGCATTTTGAATACACCCCCAACGAAGTCAAGCAAGCCGTCGCCGGTTACGGCGGGGCAGATAAAAGACAAGTGCAGGATATGGTGCGAACGTTGCTGCAAATGGAAAAAATTCCCAAACCAGATGATGCCGCCGATGCGCTTGCAATTGCGATTACGCATTTGAATACGAAACGTTACGAGTAGGGAAGCCTATGACATACATTATGGTTGACGTTGAATCTGACGGTCCCATTCCATCTGAATATTCGATGATCTGTTTTGGCGCAATTCTTGTGGATGAGCAACTGGATAAAACTTTTTACGGCAGGCTAAAGCCCATCAGCGATCAATGGATACCGGAAGCATTGAAAGTCAGCGGTTTTTCGCGCGAAGAGACATTGCAGTTCGACGATCCACAACTGGTGATGGAGAATTTTAGCAAATGGGTCGCGGCGTGTTGTAAAAATCAGCCCATCTTTATTTCGGACAATAACGGCTTTGACTGGCAGTTTATCAACTATTACTTTCACCGATTTTTGAAGAGGAATCCTTTTGGTCACAGTTCCACAAATCTTGGGTCTTTATACAAAGGGCTGGTAAAAGACACCTCGAAAAATTTCAAGCACTTGCGGAAAACACGGCATACACACAACCCTGTGGACGATGCGCTCGGCAACGCCCAAGCCCTTTTACACATGCAAAAGGAAATGGGATTAAAGATAGGGATATAATATAGGCAGGAGATTTACCATGTCCACTTTGACAGATGATACCCGCATTAAAGATCTTTTTAAACAGGCTATGCTTGAACTTCTCACTGAACGCCGTGATGAGTTTTATGAATTGTTTTCCGAGGCACTCGAAGATGTGCTGATGGTATATGCCATACGTGAAGGAGAAGATAGTGAAACAGTAAGCCAAGCGGAAGTCCTGCGCGCCCTGGGAGGTGCGGAGTGAAAGTTGAGTTTAAGAGCAGCTTTGTGAAAGACCTGAAAAAGATAAAAGAGAAGCATCTGCAAAATCAAATACGAGAATTGATAGAAAAGGCTGAATCAACTGCGAATATTACCGAACTTGAGAATATGAAAAAAATAAGCAGAGGCGATGTGTATTATCAAATTCGGCTTGGTAATTACCGCATTGGCATAAAAATTGAAAATAATACTGTTTATTTTATCCGGTTCTTGCACCGAAAAGACATCTATCGTTATTTCCCTTAAACCATGATAGCAACCCTCCGTGGAGAAATCTCCCAAATAGAAGATAATGCCCTCATCGTCGAAGTCGGCGGTGTGGGACTGCGAGTCTTTGTCCCTGCGCCATTGCGCGGACAAGCCAAAGCGGGCGAAATGATATTTTTGTTCACCCATCTTGTCGTGCGTGAAGATGCGCTGATCCTCTACGGCTTTGAATCCCAAAGTGACCGTGAACTCTTCAATATCCTGCTTGGCGTGGACGGAGTCGGTCCAAAAGTTGCATTGTCCGTTCTATCCACAATGACCCTGGACGCGATCCAACGCGCAGTCTTTGCCGAAGAACCCGAGGTGTTGAGCCGTGTGCCTGGCGTTGGAAAAAAGACCGCGCAAAAAATGGCGCTGCATCTCAAAGATAAACTCAAACCCGGAGACGGGCTCTCCAAACTTGCCACGATGTCCGATACCGACAGCGAAGTGCTCGCTGCATTGACTGCGCTGGGCTACTCCGTTGTGGAAGCGCAAGCCGCAATCCAATCCATACCAAAAGACGCGCCCGATGATACAGGCGAACGTCTCAGGTTGGCGCTGGGGTATTTCACAGGCTGATGAAACCAGGTGACAAAATCCACGTCCGCGCCTGCAAAGCGGACGGAACTGTATATCGAAGCTGGCATACCACGATCGAGTCTGTTGATGCAGACTCGATTGCCACAATATCCCCTGCTGGCGGCATGGTGGAAGACCGTGTGCGTGTCAGATATCAAACAGAATACATCTTAAGAAGCTATTACTGGTTTGATAAATTCTACAACCTGATCGAAGTGTTTGATACGCAGGGAAATCTGATTGAGATATACATCAACATCGCTGCACCGCCTAAATTTGAAGACGGTGGAATGAGCTTCAAAGACCACGAACTGGATGTTTCAAAGGTATTCCCCGACAAAGCGCAAATCGTGGACGAAGATGAATTCGCCGAAGCCATTGTGAAGTATCAATACTCACAGGAGTTTCAAGATGCAATGTATTCCGCGGCAAATGAAGCCCTTGAATTAGCCAATCACTGGCAAGCCAAACCCGTCCCCCATTTTCCGTAACGCCGCATACCTTCTTTCTTCTTTCTTCTTTCTTCTTTCTTCTTTTCTTCATCCTTCATCCTTTATCCTTTTATCTTTGGAGTTCCCCATGCTCAAAAAAACCATCGCTTTCATCGGTCCAGGCGTGATAGCAGAAGCCATGATTGCGGGCTTATTACGTCAGAAACTCGCGGACCCGAAGAACATCATCGCATCTGGTCCGCGCGAGGAACGCGGAGAAGAATTGCGCAGGAAGTATGGGATCAAAATCACAACAGACGTGTGCATATGGGCTTCCCTCGCCGCATCGCCGAGCGACTGGTCTTGCAAACCATCAAAGGCTCTGCATCATTTTATGAAGGCGCGAGCGAGTTTGGATTGAATCTGGCTTCAAGCATATCAAAAGTGCAGGCTGGCAATGGCAATATACTCGTATGGTTGATCCTGAAAGAGCCAATCGTTTTTGGTTAGCCATTGCCGTTGCAACTCTTTGGGTTCTGAGTGTTGGAGGAGAAGCTGATGCGAATATTCCTGCAAGTTCTTTTGATCCTTTACCTGAAAACCATATTGCCCGTCGGCGCTCCCGAAAAACATCCTTCTCTCGTTCCGCCAGGCAGCATCCGTTTTTCGTGACCAAAATCAATTATCAAGGTTCGATGAAAGTCACAGTGAGAAAGAAGATCGCTGGATTACTCTCGGTATTGATGGCACAGGCATTTTGAGAGTTGTTGTCCACACGTTTGAACAGGTAGATGAAAACCTATGGCGAATAAGAATAATCTCAGCCCGAAAGGCAAATCTCGACGAAACAAAGAAGTACAGCGAGATGACGATATGAAAGACCATTACGACTTCTCGGTGGCAGAGCGCGGCAAGTTTTATCGTGCAGATGCAGAGTTTCACTTCCACGTTTATTTGGAATCAGATGTCAACGAGTTCCTGACACGGCTGGCTGAGCATAAGAAAGTTGCGGTGGATGAATTGGTCAATGAGTTGTTACGGGCGGATATGAATATTATCCAAAGCGCGGGAAGTTAGAAAAGGCCGATCGATGATGAACTCGGAGATGTAAAGTCTCCGAGTTTTCTAGTTGGGTGCGCTGTGCGAGGGGATGGAGAACGAGCGGGGATAAACTCCTCTGCTCAGCACATTGAAGCCCTTCAGGCTGATGGGCGAGTGCGGTTGCGCCGCCCGTCCCGTCTTTACCCTGCGGGGACTTCGCGGACACCCCCAAAAAAATCCGCAAGGAAAGGTAATGAGCAAGGCTAAGTTCCCATTGCGAATTTAGTGAGAGATAGAAGGAGGGATATTCTTTGACCCCGCACAGGGTAATTGGGTATAGGACAAAAACCTGGTCCCACTGGCATTATCCACAGTACGTAGTACAATGAAATCAGATTACCAAATGGTGAAAGAGTTTGTCAATTTTGTTTTGCCGTAAGCGGGGAAATAAACAGTCATTTGTAAACAAAATTATAAAGCTCCCAATGATTGGAAATACCTGAAATGCACCACACTGAGAAGGTGCGATAAGCATTTAATAAAGATAGGAGAAATAAATCATGATGAACAGAGCGATATTCGAAGAAAAATGGACATTGATCCGCGGGCAGATCAACGCCAAATGGAGCCTGATGGTTGAGTATGACCTGATCAAAGTGGACAAAGCAGATGTGAAGTTCGACAAATTCACCACTATGCTTCAAGTTAAATATGGATATACCCGTCAGAATGCCAGGGATGAAATCGGCAAACTCTGGGCAGAATACGAAGCCAAAAACAAAAGTAAAGCTTAACTACACAAAAAGAAAAACCATTGGACCAAACACTAGTCAAGACGAAACCAAGCGTCCATCGAAAGGTATGCGCAAACATAATCGAATTGCAAAACAGGAAGTCCGTAAAAACAGCTTTCCAAGTACTGAAGCCAAAATAGAAGGTGCCCTGCATAAAAACGAAAAAATTGATGAAAAAAAATGGAACCCACAGTTCCAATTTTTGTTTCAAATTTGGAAAGATTGAAGTTTGGTAAACAGCTCATGTTACGACAACTCTGCAATTACGAGCATTTAAATATTCAAGAAATCCAAAATTTCAATTTATTCACTTTGTGCTATAATTTCACAGCTATGAAATATCAATCCACTTTCGCCAATAATAATGATAACGATAATGACGATCCCAGAATCGTTGGGCGAAGCTTTGCTGGTTGATGGAACACTCAAGTCAAAACCTGTCGCCCGACGTGGAGCCAAGGCACCACGAAGGGCGATTTATTTTATATATAATACGTGTCACTCTGAGGGAGCGTAGCAACCGAAGAGTCTCCGCTACGGAGGGCTGAGACCCTTCGCTTCGCTCAGAGTGACACAATTAAATTGGAGGCGCACTATGTACAGAACTCATACTTGTGGAGAATTACGAGCCAGCCATACAGGGCAGACTATCACCCTTTCAGGCTGGGTACACCGACGCCGCGATCATGGCGGGGTGGCATTTTTTGACCTGCGTGACCGCACAGGACTGGCGCAGGTTACCATCAATCCAGACCTGACAAAAGAATCACTTGACCTTGTAACCAATATCCGCATGGAATGGGTTTTGCAGATCGAGGGTGTTGTGCAATTGCGCCCTGACGGAATGAAAAACCCTAAAATGGAAACGGGCGAAGTGGAGATCATTGCGCGCAACATAAAAGTATTGAACCCCGCAAAGACCCTGCCCTTCATGATAAATGGAGAGAACGATCTGCCCGATGAAAACACGCGCCTCAAATATCGTTACCTTGATTTGCGCCGTGAACACTTAACCAAAAACATAATTTTGCGCCATAAAGTCATCAAGTTCATGCGCGACTATCTCGATGAAGAAGGTTTCATTGAAATCGAAACACCGATCATGTTCAAAGCCACACCCGAAGGTGCACGCGATTACCTTGTCCCCTCCCGCCTCTTTCCTGGGCAGTTCTATGCACTCCCGCAATCGCCTCAACAGTTGAAGCAATTGCTCATGGTCGCTGGCATGGACAAGTATTTCCAGATCGCGCGCTGCTTCCGTGATGAAGACCTGCGCGGTGACCGTCAGCCTGAGTTCACACAACTCGACCTTGAAATGTCCTTTGTTCATCGCGATGACGTGCTCACGCTGGTTGAAGATTTATTTACTAAAATGATTCCCGCCGTCACGCCGCACAAGAAATTACTTTCATCGCCGTGGCCGAAATTCTCGCATCATGAAGTGTTGGAAAAATACGGATCGGATAAGCCCGACTTACGCTTCGGCATGGAATTGATTGAAGTCAATGACGTTTTTGCGAAGAGCGAATTCCGCGTCTTTCAATCTACGCTCGAAGCTGGTGGTGTGATCAAATGCATTGTCGCCCCTCGAAGTGCGGACATGTCCCGCAAGGAAGTGGATGCGCTGACAGAAGTAGCGAAGTCGCTTGGGGCGAAGGGAATGCCTACGTTAGCGATCACAGCCGAGGGCGTGAAAGGAAGCGTGTCAAAATTCGTCACACCTGAAGAAGTGGAAGTTCTCAAATTCAAAACGGGCGCGAAAAAAGGTGACCTCATCGTCTTTGCAACGGACACGCACGCAGTGGCGAATAAAGTTTTGGGCGGACTTCGCCTATGGTTCCGCGATAAACTTGACCTCGCAGACAAAGACATGATGGCATTCGCATGGATCGTGGATTTTCCATTCTTTGCATATAACGAAGAAGAAAAGAAATGGGAATCGGAACATCATCCGTTCACGATGCCGAAGATGGAAGACCTTCCCAAGTTCGACACCGACCCCGGCGAAGTATTGTCTGACGCGTACGACATGGTCTGCAATGGATATGAGACCGCTTCGGGTTCAATTCGTATTCATCGCCGCGACATCCAAATGAAGATGTTCCAAATGCTTGGGCTGAGCGATGAAGATATTCAAGCCAAATTCGGGCACATGCTCGAAGCCTTTGAATACGGCGCTCCCCCGCACGGCGGCATGGCTCCCGGTATTGATAGATTGGTTATGCTTTTGGCGGACGAACCCAACATCCGCGAAGTGATCGCCTTCCCCAAGAATCAGGCTGGACGCGATGTGATGGCAGATGCGCCATCTGCTGTGGAACCGAAGCAGTTGAAAGAGTTGCATATTAAGTTCGAGTAACAAAAGCAATTCGGTGGTTGAGTAGCCGCGAGCGACAGTGAGCGGCGTATCGAAACCACCAATGGCAAGTTCACCTTTCATTGTTGGTTTCGACACCTGCACTGCACCACACCTGGCCCTGGCGGGCGGTGTCAGGGAACGCCGGTGCAAATGTACGGCGGCGGAAGGGCATCGCCGCATACTCAACCAACGGAGAAAATATTCATGACAATTCATGTTTGTCTTGCTGGCGCTACTGGATGGGCCGGCTCAGCCGTAGCTCGTGCAATAGCTCACCTAGATGATATAACACTTGTGTCTGCCGTGTCACGCGCACAGGCAACGCGCACCTTGGGAGATGTGCTTGCCGAGCCGAGCCTGACTTGCCCAGTATATGCAACTGCACAGGAGGCGCTCACAGCGTATCCGTGCGATGTGTTTTTCGAGTTCACAAAACCAAGCGTGGCGAAATCAAATGTGCTGACCGCATTACAACACGGAACTCATGTGGTGATTGGAACGTCAGGATTGACAGAAACCGACTATGAAGAAATTGCGGCAGCCGCTGAACAACACCAACGTGGCGTATTGGCGGTTGGCAACTTCGCGCTGACAGTTGTTTTATTGCAAAAGTTTTCTGAAATCGCCGCAAGATTTATTCCCCAGTGGGAAATCATTGATTATGCCCACGACGACAAAAAAGACGCGCCCAGTGGAACCGCACGCGAACTGGCTTATCGGCTGTCCAAGGTTCGCTCTTCAGAGTTGACTGTTCCTCTGGACCAAGTTCAAGGTGCTGTGGAGGCACGCGGCGCACAAATGACAGGTTCACAAGTCCATTCCATCCGTCTGCCAGGATACACCATCTCTGCAGAAATTATTTTTGGAATGCCTGACCAAAAACTAACCATTCGCCACGACTCAGGCAGCAGCGCCCAGCCTTACGTGGATGGGTCGTTATTGGCGATTCGAAAAGTTAATTCATTTGTCGGTTTGCGCCGCGGACTTGATAGCGTTCTTGATTTAAGCTGAGCTTCAATATGACTCATATTTAGAAAGAAATTCAGTGGTCGAGTAGTTTCGAGCGATAGCGAGAAACATATCGAGACCACCAGTGAAAGTTTACTTTTAATTTTCTGTTTGCCTTTCATTGTTGGTTTCGACTGCTTGCGTCTCAACCAACGGAGTATATTTTTATGACAAATAAAATAGACATAGACATGGTTAAGCACGTAGCGCACCTCGTGCGGCTTGGAATCTCGGAAGAGGAAGCACAGAAATTCAGCGGACAATTTTCCTCCATCATTGACTACTTCAACATGCTCAACGAAGTGGATACTGAAAACATTCCGCCCGCATCAGACATCACCAACAATACAAATATTCTGCGCGAAGATGCAGCCAAACCATCCATGAGCCGCGAAGAATTTCTAAACAACGCCCCCCAATCTGAACGTGGATATGTCAAAGTGCCGACTGTTTTAGGTGATGAATAGTGATTGGTAATTGGTAAATAGTAATTGGGCGACTTATGTCCAGTTACTTACCTACATTTATAATCGACTCACTCTTCAAACCTAATTACCAATCCCCAATTACTAATTATTCTCCGCCCATGCAACTACACAACCTCACCATCCGCGAAACGCACGAATTACTAATTACCAAAAAAATCTCCAGCGTTGAACTCACGCAGGCGACTCTTCAACGCGCCCACAAAATTGACCCACAGATAAAATCCTATGTCACCACCACCGATGACCTTGCTATTGAACAAGCCAAACAAGCCGATGAACGCATCGCCAAAGGCGAAAACGTCACACCTCTGACGGGCATTCCCTTTGCAATGAAGGATTGCATCTCCACTCGCGGAGTCCGCACCACCTGCTCATCGAAGATTCTCGAAAACTATGTTCCGCAATACAATGCCACCGTCACCAACAAACTTGCGGATGCGGGCGCAGTGCTCGTCGGCAAAACCAACATGGATGAGTTCGGAATGGGTTCCTCCTGCGAGAATTCTGCTTTCTTCGACACGCACAATCCATGGGATCTCGACCGCGTCCCTGGCGGTTCCAGCGGCGGCTCCGCGGCGGCAATGTCTGCGGGGTTGGCATCATTTACCATCGGCGAAGACACTGGCGGATCAGTGCGCATGCCCGCGGGCTTTTGCAACGTCACAGGCATCAAGCCAACCTACGGACGCGTCTCACGCTACGGCTTGATCTCGCTCGTCTCTTCATTCGACTGCATCGGTCCAATGACTCGCGATGTATATGATTGCGCCACGGTTCTCGAAGCCATCGCAGGTCACGACCCACATGACAGCACCACTTACCAATTACCAGTCCCTAATTACACCGCAAACATCAACAAACCTGTCAACAAAATGACCATCGGTATTCCAAAGGAATATTTTGTGTCAGGCATGGACGCTTCGCGGGGCGTTGAGTCATCCATTCAAGAAGCCATTCGCACGTATGAAAAACTTGGCATGAAGATTCAAGAGGTCTCATTGCCGCATACCAAACACGCGCTCCCCGTTTATTATCTTTTGCTTTTCGCCGAAGCCAGCTCCAACCTCGCGCGCTTCGACGGCACGCGCTTCGGTCTCTCCGTTTCAGAAAACGCAAAAGACGTGATCGACATCTACTTGCAGACCCGCCACGAAGGATTCGGCGATGAAGTCAAGCGCAGGATCATGCTTGGGGCGTATGCTCTGTCAGCAGGATATTATGACGCGTACTATCTCAAAGCCCAAAAAGTCCGCACGCTTCTTCGTCGTGACTTTGAAACTGCTCTTGCCTCCGTTGACATTCTCCTCGCCCCGACCTGCCCCACTACCGCATTCAAGCTCGGCGAGAAAACAAACGACCCGCTCGAAATGTATCTCTCCGACATTTATGTCGTCGCCACAAATCCAGCAGGCGTCCCAGCCCTCGCCCTGCCCTGCGGATTTTCAAAAGACATGCCCGTCGGGATGCAGCTCATCGGCAAACATTTGGATGAGCAGACATTATTCCAGATCGGTCATGCATATCAGCAGGAAACTGATTGGCATAAGCAATTGCCAAACTTATGAACACAACCATCTTAAGCATATTGTCTGGAATAGCAGGTATGTTTGGATGGGGAATATATGACTTTCTGGGCGGCGTGTTTGCCAAACAGATCGGACCTTTCAAATCTTTCTTTTGGTCGCAATTGGCTGGTTTAATATCGGTCCTTCTGCTTGCCTTTGTTTTTGCAACAAGTGTTAAACTTCCCGTCCTTGTAATCATCTTGTTTCCAATTGCGGCAATTGTTTACTCTGCTGGGTATTTATTTTTCTTCAAGGGCTTCGAAATAGGCAATGTATCAATCGTTGCCGCCACCATGAACTTATGGGCAGTATTCACAATGCTATTTGCCTTTATCGTTATGGGGCAGCGGCTTTCCACGACACAAACGTTGGGCGTCCTGACGATCATCTCTGGCGTTACTTTGGCATCCTTGAATTGGAGCGATATCAAGAAGCAAGGTTTCCAATTTTCATCAGGCGTCAAGGAAGCGGTTTTTGGAGCATTTTTCTTTGGCATCTTTTGGAACATCAGCGAGATCATTTCTGAAGAAGTCGGATGGCTATTAACTACCCTGCTCGTAAAACTTGGGATTGTTTTATTCATGCTGTTTTTCTCCCTTCTTGTAAAGAGAGAGATTGGCATAACGAAAACTTCCGCGAAAACGAAATACGCAGTTGTGTTGATGGGTATTATCGAGGCTGGCGCGGTAGCGGTTGTTAACTACGGATTGATAATCGGAGATGCGATATTGATTACACCCATCGCTTCCGCCCTTTCAATAGTAACCATTGCATTGGCGATTATCTTCTTAAAAGACAAAGTGACCAGGCTTCAAGGAGCTGGAATTGTTATCGCAATCTTCGGCATCATCATAACCGCGCTTTAAACACCTGAATTCACAGGTGAATTGCTTACGAATTCCGCTATTGGTTTTCGTAGACGTAGAAAATATAATCTTGAGATTTCGTCTCAATGCCCAGATCATGTAACATTCTGAGAAGCTGCGCACGATGATCGGTAGCGTGATTGGCAACATGCAAAAGCACCTGCCAGACAATCAAGTTTTTATCTTCTTCTGGTTCCGTTATCGGTTTGGA
>Ga0209514_10004055_pt1 | contig 20136 bp, 26 predicted proteins | sample Subgrocontami58m_FD_187452 | JGI IMG/M metagenome (GOLD analysis project Ga0209514, IMG submission 187452) | Subsurface groundwater microbial communities from S. Glens Falls, New York, USA - GMW37 contaminated, 5.8 m (SPAdes) (version 3) | ecosystem: Environmental > Aquatic > Deep subsurface >...
CGAGAGGTCGGCCCGCGAGAGGTTGGCCCCCGAGAGGTTGGCCCGCGAGTTGACCGCCGCCTCCACAGCCAGTTTCAGCGTGTCCGTCTCCATTGAGAACAGAGTCGCCCCACCCCACCGATGCTTGATCTCAAATTTCACGAGCCACCTCCCGATTCCTGTTCACGTCTCCACATCGAAGGGGGCCGGAGGATGCGCCGATGTATCACTGCACGATTCAATACACCCGCGCAGGTGCGAATCGGGCATTCTCATCACAGGCGCGCTGACCCTGCGCCTCTCCTCCGGCCCCACATCAGCGGCCACGTCCGGCGACTTGCGCTCCCGACTCTCTGGCAAGCGCGCACTCATCGGGAGGTGGGCCTGACCACATTCCCGGACGTGACCACATCATCTAGCCGTCGCCGTCGCCGGAGCCGGAGCCGTCGCCGGAGCCGTAGCCGCAGCCGTCGCCGGAGCCGCAGCCGTCGCCGTAGCCGTCGCCGGAGCCGCAGCCGTCGCCGTAGCCGTCGCCGTAGCCGCAGCCGTCGCCGTAGCCGGAGCCGGAGCCGCAGCCGTCGCCGTAGCCGGAGCCGGAGCCGGAGCCGTCGCCGTAGCCGGAGCCGGAGCCGCAGCCGTCGCCGTAGCCGGAGCCTACGCCTTCCATACCGGCACCGCCGCGATGCTCTCCCACGCCGTCTGCGTCATGGTCAGGATTTCGACGGCCTCCAGCAGTTCAACCCGATCGACGGCGACCGGAAACTTGCAGTCCGATGGCCGCGAGGTGCCCTCTACCGCCATTTGCGACAGGCTGGCCGCGCCGTGCCAATACCACAGCCGCCGAGCGTTCCTCAGCACGACCTCCCGACCCTTACGGCTTTCCAACACCCCGGCGAATACGCCCGCCGAGTACGTCCTGACGATTACCTGACGACCCTTCGGTTTCATCTGACCTCCTTGCTCCTTCGCCTCATGCCTCTTTCCACCCCGTCCAGCTTCTTCTCTCCCACTAACAAAAATACTCGGTCATCGCGCCGGACGCCACAACCGGCCAGACGGTTTCGATTCTGTCCTCGCCGGTCGTCATGTTATCCCCGTTAGTTTCCCAAATTTCCACTTCGCAAACCACGACACGACCCGAATCCCATACACAGACCGCATATTTTTCCGTCTCGCGTCGTGCCGAACAAGATGAGACAACAACGGCCACCAAGTTTTATGCGCGGCACCAAACACCACCAGTACCAACTCAAAATTCTGCCTCACAAACTCCCGCCGGATTCGGCACCGTTCACGAAGTCCAGGATTCATGGGTCTATCCATCTGCCTCATGAACCACTACCTAGCGGCTGGCAGACTACACGCGGGCCATCAGCACCCGCAACCTCCAAGTGAAGCAACCCATCTCGCCGCCATCCGCTGACCGTCACTCGCTGACCCATGACTTTACCCTCCCTCTTTCCGTTCCCCGTGGCATCCTGACCACGGCCTAGCAATCGCTTCTCGCCGCCTAGCACGGTCACGACCGCGCCGCCGGGGGAATACTTTCGTCATCCTCCGACGGATGTTGCGCGCACCGCGTTTCTATGTACTCGTCGCCTCGGTTGTACTCGCATCCGCAAGGCAACACCTCCATTCTATGAATACGGGCTAGTAGCCGCTTCTCGCCTGGACAATCCAACTGGCAATACCCGCGCCCATCACAGGACGGACATTCAAACCGCTCCACCCCGCACAGGTCGCACGTATTTGTCGTTTCGTTCCAGCCGCACCGGTCGCCGCCGTGCCGCCGATGCTCCGCCGTCTCCGTCGTATCTCCTGCCGTGTTCATGTTCTCTCCCTTTGCCCTGCCCCCGACGCATCCACACGCCGGGACGTCACGACGCCACCGCCTGAACGACTGCCGCCGTTGTCCTTGCTCGCCATGCGACGTTGAACGGCAATTCCTTTCGGTAGCCCCGGCTGGTCATGGTGGTTCTCTCCAACCTCACCACCGGCCAGCCACCACGACCCGACCCGATTTTCCCGTAATGCCATTCCCCCCCTCCCCCGAACGGCGACGGCGCGTAATACTCCACCGCCGACCGAATGTCCAACCCCAACCCCCGAACCTCCGCCCACCGCGCCGCCAATTTCTGGTGGTACTCGTTGATCGCCACCTGGTACAGGGCTTGCGCTTCCGGCTTCACGTCTGCCTCATGCGCCGCACACCACCGGAATTCACGGGTGCCGTCCGGCTTCCAGATGTGATCTGCCGATGCCGTGCACTTCTGGCATGTCCGGCTCACGACGCCACCGCCGCCCGTACGATCTCCACCGCTTTAATTCTCATCTTCGTACCCTCCCTTGTCCGTCCGTCCCGCTCCGGCATCCGTCCAGAGTCCGTCACCGCGCCCTTACTCACAACACACCACCGATCCCGCGTCCCATGCTTCCACGGCCGGCCCTTGTGAACCACACACCCCACACCCGACCGGCTCACCGCGTCCCAACCCGTGCGCCTCATCGTAGGATTCCCAAAACAGCATACGGTCAGTGTCCGCGTTCCAGTCCACGCTCACGCGCTCCGCGAGGATGCGCTTCTCGCCGCCCAGCAGGTTCACAGCCCCGCCGCCTGCTTCACGGCTCCAGGCATGTCGCGGTATTCATCGTCCGCATACGCATACGCCTTGTGGAGCGCGTCCCCTTCCTCGCAGATCGGCGTCTTCGCGTTCGGGTATCCGCCGTCCTCCCACTCCCCACACGAGGCGCAGTCCAGCCCGTGAAACTCCGCGTTGTTCCACGCCGTCTCGCGCTCCGCCCAGACCCGCGCACACTCCAATTCCTTGATTAGTCCTCGTGTTCTCACCTGTTCACCCTCCCTGGTCCCTGCCTCCCGAGCATCCTCACTCAGGCACGGCACAAAAGAGGAAGGGGCTACGACGGAAGGATGACTGACACCAGACACAGGAAGGCATGTCGGGTTCTCCGCGTAGCCCCTAATCGGTCGTCCAGTAATCGGCGTCTGGTCAATCATCCTGTGCCAACTGTACATCATGTTCCCACGCTTGTCAAGCCCCCCATCAGCGACGGAAAACCAAAAACACTTTTCACGAGATTGTCAATATGCTTGTGTTGTCCCGCGTGATTTGATAAGGGATTTATATACTTGACACAACCACAATGACATGCTAGAGTGGTGGTATGAAACACCTAACCAAGACGAAAGACGAGAGGGATTACAAAGGGAAGTGTCCCCATAAGGCTGTACCCACAGCCAGACACGGCGCGACCCAAGCAGACGGCGCAAAACCAGACAGTTAGACCGCTTCCCGAAAGATGTATCTCAGCACTTTTTAACATAAACTTCATTATCGGATGTTGCATTAGAACGCACCAAGAGATACAAAATACTTCACATTTCTGCTATGGACGCTGGATCGCCCTTTATTTCACGTTTCAGCGCGTTCTACTTGCAACCCGTTTGCAGGTACGATAACCCTCCCCCTGTCGGAAACGAAGCGCGTTTTTACTTTTACATATTGATCTACGTCGTCACCTACACCCACCCCCCTTTTGAAAAGGACCCCTGGATTTTGGATTTTGGGTAGAAATCTGTTTGGGGCTGTTTTGTAGGGGTTGGGAACCTGGTACTAGGATTGCGTCTGGGGTACCGTGCGTGCCCTGTGGAGCGATTTTGGGGTGGTGGTGGTATCTGGCTACGTTCGTGCCTTCTGGCAGCATCTTTTGGCCTCTTGTTGCCTTGACTCTGTTTTGAGTACCCCGAGTTTGAATAACGAGGGGTGTAATTCTATGTTTTGTCACAAGGGGCGGTCTGGCATAACTATGCGTGGGTAGTAGAGGCTAAAGGCATGGTAGTAAAACGCCGTTATACGGGTATTTACTACCATACTGCCTTTATAAGCTTCGTGTGGAGCGAAAAGCTAGTAGGCTGGAAGTGGCAAATACGGCATTGTCACAACTGTCACAGATTGTCACAAGGCATTTTGTGACAGTTTGGGTGAGGTGTCACAGTGACATGTCACAACGGCTGTGACAAAATGGCTGGAAGTGGCCTAGGTTTCTTTCTGGTTTCTGAAACGCATTGAGGTGGTGTTTTTTGTCGCAGATTGGTCGTGACAGGTCGCTTGGGACAGTTCGAACCCGGTTCCGCAGAGTCTGACGCCGTTTGGAAGGAAGAAGGTGATAAACTCCCCGCACAGGCAATGGGAGGGGTCGGCGGGATCTGGGGCGTGGGTCACCAGGGCGTGACCTCCGGGTTCTCGGTGGCCGGTTCTTGGGGTTTGATGGTGTAGAGCATCTTTTTCGGGTTGTCCATATTGCCTGACCCCACGATGAGCTTTTGTTCTCTGAGGGTGGCCAACATGGGGGTACAGTATTTTTCGATGATGTGCCCCCGGCGTTGAATCTCTCTGGCGGTGAGGGGGTCGGGGGAGGCTTTGAGGATTTTGAGGATGGTGCGTTCGTTGCGTTCTTCCCAGTTGAAGGCCATGTTTTGGGTGAGACAGGCCTTGATCTGGTCGCGCCACCGGAGGCTGGTTTCCACCGCCCGCTCCATGTCGCCGACTTCGACGTGGGTGCCGGACGGGTCACGGTCGGCATGGAAGGTGAGGGCGAGTCGTAAGGGCAGGACCTGGAGCTTCGTGCCGACCGATCCCATCAGGTCGGAGTGGTCGTCGCCCCAGTGGCGTTGCTGGTGTTGCCACGCCACAAAGAGACCTTTGGCCGGATCGGACAGATGAAGTTTCTGAAGATCGCCTGGCTGATTGACCACGCAGGTCTGCAGGGCCTGTCCCAGACGCCGTTCCTGCTCGTCATCTGGGCCGGGCGGCCAGTCGAGTTCGTCGGTGGCCACGGCGGGGATGAACAGGAACCGGGCGAGGAACCCGGTGCCAAAGGCTTCTTCCCTGACGACCCTGGTGAAGCCGTCGGGCGTCAGCCCCCCCGCCAGGCTGAGGAACGGGCGATCCACCAAGACGTCCGTTTTCGATAGGGCGCGGGTCAGGTAGGGGGGGCAATCGGAGAGCCCCATAAACAGGGAGTCCAGCCCGGCCCCGTAGTCCTTGGCCATCGTACTGAGGAGATCGCGGAGTTCGGTTTGGATGGCGAGTTTCCACGGCGAGCCGTTGGCGCTCTCCCGATCCAACTGGTGAAGGAACCCCTCATACGAGAACGAGTCGGCGGACAACCGATCTTGGAACTTCGTGAGCCGTAGAATCCTCGATGCCATACTCAGGGCGGTGCTTTTCTTGGCGGACGGGGGCCCGACCAGCGCGATCCAGAGGTTGGGATAGAGGTAGCCGCCCGCAAAGGGAATGGTCGTACTCCGGGCCAGGGCGACGCCGATCAGGGCATGCGCCATGACTTCGTGGAAGATGGGCGGCGCGTCGGTGCGCGTCTTGGCATAGGCTTGGTAGGGGACAAGAAACCGCGAAGCTGGATTCATGGGGTTGCCTCAAAAATTGGCGGGCCGGGTCGCCCGTGGACAGTCGTGCCCCGGAAGGGGCGAGCGGTTCCCGGCCCGCGCATCAGCACATCGGAATCCTATCCACGGGGGCGTAGTCTACACACGTTCTGGCAAATGTCAAGCCCTGAGACCGCGCCGGGCGGCCAGAGACTTGACAACGAAACCGCCAAATGCTACAGGGTGGCCGTGGCGTACTGTATCTGCAAAGCAATTGCACCATGAGATCCGACCGCTCCGCCGTCAACAAGGCGTTGCTCCACGACGAGATTGCCACGCAGGTCGCCGAACCGTTGACCCCGAAGGCGCAGGCGTTTGTCGAGGCGTTTACGACGCATCCGGAGTTGAGTCATACGGCGGTGGCGCGGATCGCGGGCTACCAAGGCCCATCCGCCAAGGTCAATGCGTCACTCCTGTTGAAACAACCCAAGATTCGAAAAGCGATTGCCACGGCGTTCAAGAAGTTGGGGATGACCCCGGAGTATTGGGCGTGGCGACTCAAAGGCGCGGCGGAGGCGACGTTGCCGCATTCGGAGGACCCTGACCACAAGACTCGACTCACGGCGACGCGGATTGCCCTGGAGTTGCGGGGGGCGTTTGATGCGCCGCCGCCCGCCGCCGTGCAGGCCGGGATCGGACAGGTGACGGTCAACCTCGGCTTCAAGTCGGGCTGGACGAAAGACGGCGGGGGCCCGTCCAAGTGACGACGGCGACCGCTATTCATCTGGGGTATGAGCCCCACGTCATGCAGGAGAAGTTTCACGCGAGCGAGGCCAAGGTGCGGATTTGCGTGGCGGGCACACGCGGCGGCAAGACCCGAGCCCTGGCCGTCGAATGTGCGCTCGCCATGCAGTTTCGGCCCGGCTCCGTCGGCCTCATCTGCTCGCCGGATTTCCCGATGTTTCGCCGGAATCTCAAAGCCTATCTTGATGAGTTGATTCTGCCGGTGGGCACCTTCTCCGTGCGCGATTATTGCTACAAGCACCGCAACGGGTCGGTGGCCTGGATTGTGTACGCCGAAGCGCCGGATAAGATGCGCGGCGTCGGTGCCGATTGGGTGGCGGGGGATGAGTTGCGGATGTGGCCACGGGAAGCGTGGCAGATTGTGACGATCCGGGCGGACAAGCCCTGGAGTCGGATGTGGGGCGTGACCACACCGAATGGCAAGGATTGGGTGTACGACGACCTGATGAGTACAGCAGGCAAGGCGGTGACGCTTGACGGCACGCGGACAAATCCGGATGGGGACGCCGACATGGAAATCTTCTCGTGGAAGACACTGGACAACACCAAGGCTCCCGACCTCCGTCCTGTGGTGGAGCGGGCGAAGCGCATCTTGCCGCCGCAGTTCTTTGAGCAGGAATATAATTGCTCGATTGAAGAGTTTACGGGACTGGTCTATCCCGACTTTCGTCCGCTGGAGCATGTGGGGTCGGCACCAGCTTTACCGGCTGATTGGCCAAGACTGATCGGCATGGACTTCGGCGCGGCGGACCCGACCGCGATTGTGGCGTTTGCGGTGGATGACAAAGGCGCGATCTATCAATATGACGAATGGTGCGAGGCCGGGCAACCGCTCAGAACCCACGCCGACATCTTGAAGCGCATGATCGGCGATGCCCACGACGTGACGATCCGGGCTGGGAAAGACGCCAAGCAGGAGATGATCGAACTGCGGGATACGCACGGCATTGTGGTCCAGGGGGCCGACCTGGACTTTATCGCTCGCTACAGCCGCGTGACGGAACTGCTGCGGGATGACCGCATTCGCGTCGATCCCAACTGCGAGCAGACCATCCGCGCCTATGAGCGGTATCGGTGGCCCATGAAGACGACGGGCGGGGCTTCGCGGGATCTGAAACCGATGCACGCCTTTTCCGATCTCATGGATGCGAGCGGGTATGCGTTGACGGCGGATATTGTGGCGGCGAAAACGGCGGGACCGAGGCCGACGCGGTGGAGTTGGGGACGCATCCGGGCGGATATCAAGAAGTGGCGGCGCGGTGGCGATGGCTGGCGGGTTCCGACCCTCCAACCCAATTGGTGATCTGACATGGCGAAGAACAATAAAAAGGGCGGACCCGACTACGAGATGGGGGGCAACCTCACCATCCTGCAACGGTGGAAGTCCATTCACAGCGTGGCGAAGAAGGCGCAGGATGCGTGGAAGCCCCTGTGGACGCGGTCGCTCAACCTCTATGAGGCCCGAGTTCCCACGGAAGGTAATCCGTCCATGCGGACCGTCGTAGTCAACCTCGGGTATGCGTATGTGCGGACGGCGATTCCCTCTCTCTATTTTCGTGATCCCTACATCTCCATCAACCCGACCCGCCCGGACGAAGTGACCAAAGCCCAGGTGACCGAAGCGGTGCTGAACGCCAAGCTCAAAAGCTTCGACTTGAAGCGGCAAGAGAAGCGAGCGATCTTTGACGCCATCACCTGCGGGATCGGCGTCATCAAGTACGGCAATGCCCCGGATGTGGTGTTGTCGGAAACCGGCCCAATGGTGGTGCGCGACAACATTTTCACGCGCCGCTGTCGTCCCATTGACATTCTGTTTGATCCCGCCGCCGAGGAACCCGCCGACCTGGATTGGGTCACGCACCGCGTCATTAAGGACGTGGAATCCATCAAGAAGGACAAGCGATACAGCAACACGGAGAAGGTGAAGGGGACGTTGACCTACGAAGACGACTTGCTCCCCAAGGGTCTGTCCAAGCGGGAAGCGGAATCACTCGCGCCCAAGGCCGAACTGTTTGAGTGTTGGGATGCGACCACGCGGATGTTGCGCGTCTACACGCCGGAAGTGGATGAATGGCTCTTGGAGCAATCGTTTGACGAGATGCCATGGATGCAGAAGATCCGGTTGCCCTTCGAATTCTTGTCATTCAACGAGACGAACGATAAAATCTACTGTATTCCCGACCTCATCTATATTGAAGATCAGTTGAAGGAACTGACGAACCTTCGCACCACGCAGGCCAGCCACGTCAAGAAGTTTGTCCGCATCTATCTGGCCAGCAAGGGCATCAAAGATGACGAGATTGAGCGGATTGTCAACGCCGAGGACGGGGCGGTGGTGACCGTCTCAGATGTGAACGGCGTCAAGCTCTTGGAGCCTGGCCAAATCGGGCCGGACTTCCGGTTCTTGCAGGAAGACGCCAAAACCGACATTCGAGAAGTCTTGGGGCAGTCGGAAATGAATCGCGGCGGGGTGCTGGACGAAAAGCGCACGCTCGGGGAAGTCCAGATGATTGCGCGAGGCGGCATCAACCGCAGCGAGGAACGCGTGGATCGCGTCGAAGACCACGTGGAGAATATCTGCGTGGGGCTCTTGAAGGTGATGAAGGCCACGATGGATGAATCGGAGTTTGTGCGGATGAGCGGGCAACCGAACTGGCCTCCAGCCGATTGGACGCCGGAACAGACCACACTGATGCAAGTTGGCACCTCCGGCATGATGGTGACCAAGGATGACATTCTGGATGAGCCGGATGTGGAAGTGAAGGCCGGATCGGCGTTGCCGTTGAACCGCGAAGGGGAGTTGAAGCGGATTTCGGTCTTGCGCGAGGGGGCGAAGGAGAGTCCCAACGTGCTCGACGAATGGGAAATCTGGGCCGAGATTTTCCGGTTGCTCGACGTCAAGAACCAAAAGCTGCTCCGGCCCAAGGCGCAAGCCGATCAGATGTCCACCCCGTTGATGCGGGGGGCGGGGGGCCTGCCGGGAGGTCCGCCCGGTGGACCCGCCGGGGGTGGCGGAGTGCCGCCCGAATTGATGGCGGCGCTGGCGGCGTCGGCCCATTCCCACGGCGGCGCGCCGCCCGTTGGCGGCAACGGCGGCATGGACTTGGGCGGTGGGATGTGAGGCGGCTCAAAGTCTTTCTCGCCTACTGGTATTATGCCTGGAAAGGCGAGGGCTGGCCACGGTGGGCGTTGGAAGGCAAGCCGTGGAGCGAGGTGGCGGTGCGTCCGTATCTCAATGCCGCGACCCCGTGCTGGCATGATCGGCCCACGCGCTCGTTGCCGTCTCGCGTCAACATCACCAACGACTTCAAGCCGTTCTGGAGTCACAACCTGACGCCCGGCAAAGACCCGGTGTATGTGGACAGCGCGGCGACCAAGAAGAAACTTCTCAAAAAGTACGGATTGCGGGAAGCCGGAGATCGGCAGGGTGGGGCCTATCGCACGAGCACATCCGGCATGGGATGGAAGAAGCCTCGGTATACCTCAACGGGTGTCGAGGCGCGGTGGGGGGCTTGACAAGTATGATGACCATGTGCTATATGTTTCGTGCGATGGATGCAATTGCGTTGCAAGTGCAAGTCTGATGCCCGCAAAATCCCAGAGCCAGTTTCGGCTGATGGCGGCGATTGCCCACGGGGCGAAGTTGCGTAGACGGCCAAAGGGGTTGACGAAAGCTGTGGCCAAAGAGTTTACGTCCGGTGGGATGCCTGCCGGATTGCCTGCGCATGTGCAGTCTACCAGAACCGGGAACGGGAAGGCCTACTAAATGAAATCACCCCAGAGTGCGATGATGGCCGACATGATGAAGCAGGGGGCAACTCCGCCGCCGATGCCGAATGCGACGACGACCCCGCCTCCGTCCACGCCGCCCCAGGCAGAGCAGGCGCAGCCGTTGGAGTTGCATGTCAAGGATCATCCCGAATTGCAGAATGTCCAGCCGGGCGACGACGTGACGTTGGAAGTACACGCCACGGTGGACGCTGTATCGCCAGACGGGGAGTTGTCCATGACGATGAACGACATCGTCGCGCAACCGCCCGCGCCGCCGTCCACTCCGAACGAAGCGTTTAGTCGCGCCAGCACCAAGGCGATGAACGCCACGCCGGAGCCGAACCCACAAGGAGCCTAAATGTCCGACCTCGAACCGACTGGAGCCCCGACGGCGTCCACGGATGCGTCCGTGACCAACCCGCCGGATCAGCAAGTCACGGCAGACTCGACCGTCTCGCAACAGGCGGCGTCCACGCCGACGTTCTTCGATCCCACCAACCTAGCGCCCGAGTTGCAAGGGCGTTATCAAGAAATGCAGACTGCCTTTACCCAGAAGACGCAAGCATTGGCCGAGGAACGGCGACAGATTGCCGAGACTCAGGCCCGTGCCGCCAAATGGGATGCCCTCAGTCAAGATCAGTCCTTTCAGGGCTGGTTGCAGACTCGGTACGCGCCGAAGCCGGAAACCCCGGTGGCGGCGTTGACCCCCGAGCAGATGGCTTCACTCCTGACCGATCCCGCGCAGTTCGACCGCTATATTACGCAGAAAGCGGAAAGCATTGCGCGAGCGGCCATGACGCCAGTCCGTCAACAGACGGAGCAGTTTCTGGCGTCACAGGAATTGAAGAACTTTGCGACGGGACATCCCGATTACGCGATTTACCGAGACGCCATGATCCCGATGGTGGAACAGGGCTACAAGCTTGACGATGCTTACAAGCTCGCCAAGCACGATGTCCTGATCCGCGATGCGGTGGATAAGGCGTTGAAGGAGTCGCGGGCGAAAGCGGCTGGGGGCAGTCCGGAAATCAAGAGCCAGTCGCCAACGCGGCTGGCCAAACACGGAAAAAAGATGTCGTGGGACGAAGCGGTGGCCACAGCAGAGTCTGCGGTCGCGGCTTCCTAACCCCGACGATCTAAGGAGAATTCATCATGGCGCTACTGTTTTCTCAAGGTCCTGCGAATGTAGACTCTCTACTGACCACGACCATGTCAAACTACCGCGACACGATGGCGGACAACATCTACACCCGGTTCTCGCTCTTTCATTGGTTGAACAAGAAAGGGCGCAAGAAGCTGGTGGACGGTGGAGCCTCTATCGTCGAGCCGTTGATGTATGGCAAGAACACCACCGCCGCCTGGTACTCGTATTGGGGCCAGCTGGATGTGACGCCGCAGGAAGGGATGACGACCGCGCAGTATACCTGGGCGCAGCTCGCCGTCTCCATTGCAATTTCGCGGCTGGAGGAACGGCAGAATTCCGGTCGTCATCGGATTCTTGACCTTCTGAAAGCTCGCATCGACCAGGCCGAACTTGCCGCCTATGACAAGTTTAGCACGGCGATGTGGTCAGCGGCGCAGGTCACGAACGCGGTCGTGCCACTCGATGTGATGGTGGATACCACCAACACGGTCGGGCAGATCAGCGGAACGACCTACACTTGGTGGCAGGCCACGAAGACGGCGTCCGGCTCGTTTGCGGCGCAGGGTCGGAAGGACATGACCACGCTCTGGAATACGCTCAGCAAGTACGGGTTCAACGACAGTCCGGATCTCGTCGTCACGACCCAGACGGTGCTGGAATCGTATGAGAGCACGGTGCAGGCGCAGGAACGCTACATCAAGGAGAAGACGGGCGATCTGGGCGTGGAAACTTTCGCGTTCAAGACGGCCCCGATGATCTTTGATGAGAACGCGGTGTCCGGCAACCTGTACATGCTCAACTCGCGCTACCTGTCGCTCTCGGTGGACAAGGAGACGGACTTTATCACGTCGCCCTTTGTTCGGCCCGAGAACCAGGATGGGAAAGTCGCGCAGGTGCTGTGGTATGGCGCGTTCACGACCAACAACCGGCGCAAGCACGGGAAGCTTACCGGCTTGACGGCATAAGGAGGGCTGACATGGCCTTTACTGTGACGTTTGCTGGATCTCAGCCGGTCGGGTCGCGGCGGCAAGTCTGGGGCACCTTTACGAGTGCCACGGGCGATAACACGCTGACGCTCTCACACGGCTTGGCGGCGGTGGACTTCTGCGACATTCAGTTGGAGGGCGCGTTGAACGTCCCGAAACCGAAGCAGACGCATAGTGCCTCCGCCTCACCCCCGAACACGACGGCGGTCTGGGATGATACCCAGGGCTTGTCGGGTCGGTTCACGGTGATTGGTCACGACTAAGAACTTCTTGCTCTCGCACTGTGCGGTAGGAGTGATCCTGCGGCGATCATGCGAGCGCGGAACAAGGAGAGACTAAGATGCAATTCCAGAGAGTGAATCGGACGGATGCGGAGCAGGTGTTCCTCACCGTCCTCAATACGGAAGCGTCGTCCATGACGACGGGCTATGCGGTCGCCCTGACGTTTGCGGCGGCCTCGGCGGACGGACACCAGGCGATCATGCCACTCAGCGGAACAGCGGCAACGCTGATCGGGTGGGTGGGTGTGGCGGCGCAGGACATTCCCGCGAATACGCGGGGTCGTGTCCAGTGCTGGGGCTATGCTCCGAGTATTTATCTCTCGCAGTATGGCACTAGCGTGACCATCAACATCGGCAATGCGCTCGTTCCGGGCGTGGAAGCTGGTGGACTGGGCAGCGTCGTGCCGACGTATCTCAACGCTGGCTTCAAGTACGCGGTGGCCATCTCGGTCGCGGTGGACCTGAGTCAGGTGAAGACGAAGTGCTACACGAGCGGCGTACTGCGCTGCATCTAACTCGCTGATGGGTCTGGGTCGGCTCCTTCGGCTCCCCCCCGGAGCCGACCCAGCCCACAGTTGGGCGACACGGAGGCGATGATGGCGATGCGGGATTATGTGCCGGTTGGAACACCGCAAATGTTCCGATGCCGAAGAGACCGACGACTCGTGACGGATCATATGGTTCGTCTCGGGGTCTGTCCAGGGCACCATCTTGAAGCGCCAATCTCGCTGACGTTGTGGGAGTGGGTGAAATGCTGGCTACGGATGATCCGATAGCGGTGGTGCCGGTGGATACGGAGTTTTCTCCGCCCCTCCAAGACGACCTGCGTCCTGTTCGGAAGGTCTTGTGGGCGATTCCCGATGAGGGTTATACCCAGACCGAAGCCCTGGCCAACATTCGTCTCGTGGCATTTCATTTGGGGGTTTTGGAAGAACGGTCGAAATATGACCGCACGATGCCCAGATGGGAATTCTCCATCTACCAGATCGGGCGGTTACTGACCCCACTGGCCCGCGAGTACGCCGCGAAGGCGGCGGTGGCCACGGGATCAGAATATTTGTTGATGACCGACAACGACGGTCTGTTTCCGGTTGATCTTTTTGAGCGACTGCAGGCGCACAACGTGGACATTGTGGCCCCTCTCGCGTTTACCCGCAACGATCCCTATCTGCCCGTCATCTATTGCCGCGAGGAGGGATTTGATTCGGGAACCGGCCAACCCTATTCCTTGACGCGCTATATCTCGAAGTACCCCAAAAACGCGCTGGTGGAATGTGATGCGGTGGGTTTTCACGCTGTGCTCATCAGGGTCGCCTTGCTCAAACAGATGAAGGAACCCATCTTTTTCAATCTGTCACAGACTGGGGAAGATATCTATTTTTGCATCCGGGCCAAGAAAGAGCACGGCGCGCGTATCTTCTGCGATACCTCGATTAGTACGGGCCACCTCACGCGCCCCAGCATTGTGGACGAAGACTTTGCGAAGCGCTATTGGAAAGACGGATTGCATCTCGATGCCGAGAAAGATCTGGGCTCCTCCTCCCCCTATCAAGCGATTCCGCTGGCGGCTGGTGGCAAACCATATGAATTGGGCCACGTCATTACCGAAGCCACACAGACGCCACACTCGCAACTGCAAACGGTGGCCCGGTAATGGCGTATTGCGATCTGATTGTGGTGACGAAGGATCACCCCGACCTCCTGACGAACCTGCTGACCTCACTCAATCAGGCTGGGGTATTGTATCAAGACCTGGTGCGGGTGATTGTGGTCAACAACGGGTCTGCGGAAAGCCTGTCGGGCCTAGTGGCGCATCCGATTCCCCAAGTCAAGGTCGTTCAGATGGACAAGAATTTCGGATGGGAGCCCGGCTTGGTGGAGGGACTTCGGCACGCGGACGCCGAGATTGTGGGGTTTGTGAATGACGATGTGCAGCTCCTTCCGGGTGGAGGCTGGGGTCTACGCCAGATGTTGAGCGCGTTTCGTGATCCACTCGTGGGCGCGGTGGGGCCGAAGTCGAACTACGTGATGGGGTGTCAGAGTTTGTTCTGGTTTCCTCCCGCACCGTCGGTTTCGACATTGTGGGAAGCGCCGTATCTCATCAACTTTTTCTGTCTGGTCCGGCGCTCCGCACTCGATGCTGTTGGTGGTGTGGATGTGGGATTTCACAATGGAGGCGACGATCTCGATCAAAGCATTCGGCTGCGGAAGGCGGGATATAAGTTGCTCGTGGCGGAATACGCCTTTGTCTATCATCATGGGTCAGTCACGGGCCGCACGGAGGTGGGGGCATTCTGGAATTCACCGGAACACTTGGAGCCGATCCAGCAGCAGTTGATCCGCAAGCACGGATTTCTGGGGTGGTGGAACTGCGTGTACGGTCCGGTGGTGCCCTATCTCGCCCCGGCCACCAAGACCTCAGTTCCAGCGAAAGTTGAGGGGGATGTGGTCAAACCGTGGATTGTGCCGACGGGCACCGTTCTAGAGCTCGGCTGTGGAAACGCCAAGTTGGTGCCGTGGTCCATCGGGGTAGACCGGGTGGCCAACGACGATGCGGTGATGCAAATTGGTGGAGTCAAATCGGTGGCGACCGTGCAAGCCGACCTCAACCGTCCGCTCCCGTATGCCGATGAGTCGGTGGATGAAATCGTGGCGCAACACCTGCTCGAACATCTGGTGGATACGTTGGGCGTGCTACAGGATTGGTACCGGGTGTTGAGCCCAGGTGGACGACTAGTGCTAACCACGCCTGATGAACGGCTGGTGACAGGCATCACCATGAACCCCGAGCACGTTCATGCGTTCACCCCGGCCAGTCTGTCGCGGATGGCGGAGGCGGTGGGATTCAAGACGCTCCACGCCGAATCAACCGGCAATGGCGTCTCGCTGATATATGTGGGAGAACGCAACGGAGTCCCCCATGTCTGAGCCACGTCTGACGGCGGTGACGGTCTCGTTGGTGGTTGGTCCGCAAGTGCGCCGGGCGTCAAAGAGTCTTGAGCGGTTTTCTTCCTCTATCCGGCATTTGGTCTGGGAACAGCCCAATCCGGTCGTAGGGCTGATTCATGGTCTCAATCGGGCGATCGCGCAGGTGACCACTCCCTACTTTATGATCTTGCACGAAGACATGACGATGGGGGAGGCTCCAGATGATTTTGTGGATCGGATTCTCTCACGCCTCGATGATCCGACGGTGGGCATCGTGGCTCCCCGCTTGTCGGCGGGACCTCCGCAGCAGGTCCAGCGCTATCTATCAGATCCCGTGGTGCCGAACGTGGGTCACGAGGGCTTGACCATGTCCACGGCTCTCTATCGGCGGCTCGGGGGACTGGACGAGATGTTTGATATTCCGACCGAGGACGAACTGTTTACCTCGATGTATGACGACGCGGAGTTTGGTGTGCGGGCGGCGCTGGCGGGTTTCAAGACGGTGGTGGCTCACGATCTCGAACTCTGGCATGACGGACGTCAGATGAGTAGTCGGATTACCGGCGAAGACTATACGCGGATTGAGGCGGTGTGTCTGTTGCGGTTGTACCTCAAACACGGGGCCGGGGCGTTGACGAAGCACTTTGGCTGGCAGACGGGATGGATCAAAGAGGCGGGCGTGGCGGTTGGGAGCACGCCCCATCGGTCGATTGTTGGGGTCGTGCCGGAGTTGTCCCATGTCTAAGCCGCTCAAAATCTTCCAGACCTATTCGGTGTTGCAGGCCACCGGCAACCGCAATGATGGGCCTCCGCTCTTTTGGGGGCAAGTACTCAAAAAGATGGCGGGGGTGGCCTGGATGCATCTGGATGGTCTCTATCCGGTGACAGAGTTTGGAGCGGCAGACGGATGGCTGGTGGTGGATTGGGGTGAGGACGGACTGACCAACGTCATGCCGCGCCGCCCGGTCGATTGGGCCGACGACGGGGCGGCTCGGATTTATGTCTGTTCGGATGCTCACTATTCCGAAGCCGCCTACCAGTTCCGGTTGGCGAAGGCGAAGCAGGCGACTCTGACCCTGTGCAATCAATCGGCCATCGCGGATCGGATGAAAGCCGATGGCGCGATTGTGGGCTATCTGCCACACGCTGTCGAACCCTCGGCGTATCCCTGCCTTCCGTTGGCCATTCCAAAGTATGATGTGTGTTTCGTTGGCCACATCAATCATCCGAGCCGGGCCGAGTTTTTGGATGTGATGTTCAAGGCGTTCCCGAACTTCTGGTTTGGCAAGCGGTTCTTTGAGCAGGCGGCGGAGATTTATCGCAAGTCGAAGATTGTCCTGAATCAAGCGCTGAACGACGATCTCAACATGCGGGTGTTTGAGACGTGCGCGACGAGGAGTTTTCTCTTGACGCCGTGGGTGTCAGACTTGGAGCGGAACGGGTTTGTGGACGGAGTGAACTGCGGGGTGTTTCGATCCACCGCCGAGGCCGTGGAGAAGGCCACCCACTATCTCGCGCACGAGACCGAGCGGGAGACCATCGCGCAGGCGGGCTACGATCTGGTGATGGGTCGGCATACCTACCAGCACCGGGCCGAGGTCGTGGTGGCAACCATTAAGGCGTTGCAAGGCAAACAGGAACCAGAGGCGGTCGCTGGGGCGACGGTGGAGGCAGAACATGGCAAGCTGGAAAAGTAGTGGCACCGAGTGGATTCCGTTGGATCGTGAGGCGTGGGCCGAGTATTGCATCGCGCATCCGACCGAATGGAAGGCGAAGTATCCGAATCCGCCCGTGGAGGCCCCGCCCGTGCGGACGCGGTTTGTGAACGACGAGGTGACGGGGATTGGGAACCTGCAGGATGGGGGCGTGGAGGCTGGATGGCAAGGCAAACCGCTCCCGCCCGGTGTCGTGAATCGAGAGAATCAGCCGTCACCGCCCGCCCCAGAGCTGGTCGCTGTGGGGGCGGAGCCGGAGCCAGATTTGATTCGTGGCGAGTCGGGGATGGTCCCCGAGCCGGTGAGAGCCACGACGGAATCACAGCCCGTCAAGCGAGGCCGGGGACGACCCCGGAAAGGAACCTAACATGGCTTCACTAGCTGCTGCCACGCAACGGATTACCGCCGATGCTGCTGTTGGGACAAGCGGAAACGTCACGTTGGTCTGGGGGATCACGCTGCTCAACGGGACGAGCGCGACGGATATTTCGTTGAGAAACGGGACCTCAACAAGCGGAGCCATCCTGTGGAAGTTGGCTATTCCAACCGCCGTGGGAGCCGAGACGGACTCTCGCAGTATTGCCTTCGATAAGCCCATTGTCTTTTCGTCTGGCTGTTTTGCCGACATGACCGGCACCGCTGCGGTGGCGTATGTCGCCTACGAGGATATCAACGTCTGATGAGCCAATGGCGGCAGTACGGATGGGCGCGGGGATGCAAGACCTATTTCGATGATGGGTCCGCCGCCACGCAGACGGTGACGGCTTCTCCGGCTCTTGTGTGGGCCGTTGGGGTTTTGGGAGACGGCGGGGACAACGAAACCACGATCTACACCAATGCGGCGGCCTCGGCAATTGCTTGGGCTGTGGCGACAGGCACAACCGACGATTCCTCTACTGTGGCATTTAGAAAGCCCCTGCGTGTGCCGGGTCTCTATTTTAATACTCGGAACGGAAGACTTCGTGGCGGCTGGGTCGCGTGGGAACCCGCCTAGATGACATTCCTTACTCTCCAGACCGAGCTGGCCAACAAGCTTCACCTTGATGTCACTAATGATGCCACGCGGATCAAGCGCCGCATCAACATGGCCGTGGACGACATTTCCGGCTCGGCCCGTTGGCAATGGCTCCAGACCGTCGGACGGTTCCAGACGACCGCCGATTACACGACGGGGACGGCGGATGTCACGTTGGGATCGGGCACCGTGACCGGCACGAGCACCGTCTGGACGGCGGCGATGGTGGGTCTGGGGTTCCGGATTGACGGGACGAAGGATTGGTACACCATCACGGCGCGGGCGTCAAATACGAGTATCACGATCAGTCCCGTCTATGCCGGGGCGACGGCGACGACCAACGTCTACACCATCCGGCAGTTCTACTATTCGCTGGCGGCGGATGCGGATGTGATCTACGACATGCGGCAATGGCAGACGCCGCGCCGGTTGGTGGAAGTCTCCCCACGGGAACTGGATGAGTTTACCCCGCAGTACGATGTGGCGGCGGCTCCACGGGCGTATGTCCAGTGGCCGCGCACGGCGGCGGGATTGCTCCAGGTGCAGTTGTATCCGACCCCGAGTTCCATCATGAACATGGAGTATCGGTACTATCGGACGTTGGCCCCGGCAGCCTTGTCTGCGGAAGGCGACATTCCCGAGATTCCCGCGAAGTATCATCCGATCATCGTGGAGAAAGCGGCGCTCTACTATCTGACGGAACTCGGCGACGAGGCGGCGATTGCGAGACAGAAGACGTTGGTGGACGATGGCTTGCAGAAGATGCTGGCGAACAACCAGCAGACGACCGACCGGATTCCGGTGCTGAGCGGCGGCTGGTGGGCGCGGGGCGCTTCTCGGTTCATTCCCTTCCCGCCGACCTTCCAGCAACCGGGGTAAGGTGTGAGCACTCCGCAGATTATATCAATAACCAATCTTGAACAAGGCATGAATACACAGATGCCCCTAGAGGGGACGACATTGCCGCTCTCCCCATCCGTCGTCAATTTCACGGTAGATAGAGGTCGTTTATCTGTTATTGATTCAGTGCTCGTGTTGAGAACACATGCTGGAACCAACGAAAACTATAGCCTGCTGCTTGATACAAACATTGGTGGAACTCACCGTTTTATTTTGGCGCGTATTGCCGGTGCAGTGCAATCCACCACCGATCCGCAGGTTGCTCCTACCACGATCTTTACCTGGCCGACCGCGACTACGCTAACCGATGCGGACACGTTGAACAATGAAATCTGGTTCGTGAATCGTACAGATTCATGTCGTTCGTGGGACGGCACCACCGTTACCACGAGAGCCACGGTTCCACTTGGGCAGCACATCTTGATGTATAAAAACTATTGTTTTGTTGCCAACACAGCAGCGAATCCTTCACGGGTACAGTTTTCTGACATCCTCGACCCCACGACGTGGTATGTTAATAATTTTCAAGATGTCTCGCCCAGCGATGGCGATATGATTACGGGACTTACGGGAACCCCCGAAGGAATAATTATTTGGAAGCAAAAATCCGCGTGGATGATGCTCGGCGATAAGTTTGATGTTCGACAAACGGATGGCGTTTGGAGATTCATTCGGCTCAATCTCGGCCCCGATGTTGGTGCCACGTCTGGAAGGGGGGTTGTCTATTTTCCACAGCATGGGTATGTCTTTGTCGCTGGTAATGGAATTTACCTTACCGATCTAACGTCAACTCGGAAAATTTCTTCGACCATCCGGACAACCTTTGATGGGCTGTTTTCTAACATTACGGGATTGACGGCCACTAACGACGATGGACGACCATACGCTATTTACGCAAAGGAGAGAATCTATCTTGCGATCCCTCGCTCTGCAGGAGGGGGAACATCGAATATTTACATTCTTGACAGAAATCTTTCCTTTACCTCGCTTAACCTTGGGTCAAATCCTGTGACGACCCAGGCTCAGGTTTTGGGAACATGGGTGGAGCGTTCTGCTGTGGGCACGGTCAAAACACGCATCTTTGCTGGTGGTGGGGCCGGTAATGCTACTACCTACTATAATGAGATTGAGAGCGAGTCGGGTGCTGGAGGAACACCAAACATCCCGAAGGCCACCGCCCGAATCGTTTTGGATGCGGGAGATCCAAAC
>Ga0209514_10004058_pt1 | contig 20125 bp, 13 predicted proteins | sample Subgrocontami58m_FD_187452 | JGI IMG/M metagenome (GOLD analysis project Ga0209514, IMG submission 187452) | Subsurface groundwater microbial communities from S. Glens Falls, New York, USA - GMW37 contaminated, 5.8 m (SPAdes) (version 3) | ecosystem: Environmental > Aquatic > Deep subsurface >...
GGCTTGCCGAGCTCCGGATCGAGATGCGCGTGCGCGGCAAGCAGGTATGGAGCGGCGCGCAGTCCGAGTTCAGCGAATGCCGGGTGGTGGTCGGGGGGGTCGCGGAGCCGGGGAAGACCGGGACGGTACGCTACAACCGGGTGCGGATCGAGGGGAAGGCGGGCCCGGAATGGGTGCGCAAGACGCTCTCGCGCAACGACACGCTGGCGCTGCGTGAGCTGGAGGACGACCTCAAGGGGCTGGACACGGCCGGCACGGCGGCGCCGCGGACGGTGACGCTCTCGGTGGAGGAGGGGCTGGCGAAGCTGCCCGAGGCGGTGCGCAAGCGATACGAGTGGGCCAAGGCCCGGATCGAGGCCCGGGACCTGTCCGATCCGGCGGGGATCATCACGGCGCTGCACGAGATGGCCGAGGGGGCGCCGGACTTCGCGGGGGGGGCCTACTATGCCGGACGGCTGCTCGACCTGATCGGCGCGCCGCTCGAGGCGGAGCAGGCGTACGGGCAGGCGTTGGAGATGGCGCCCTCGTTCGCGGAGGCGCTCGGAGCGCGCGCGGCCTGCCGGCTGGGCATGAAGCGCACCGGGGACGCGCGGGCGGACGTGGACGCGGCGCTGAAGCTGGCACCCGATCTGGCCTCGGCCTGGTACGTGCGCGGGCGGATCGAAGTCGCCGAGGGGAAGCGGGAAGAGGCGCTGCGCTCGCTCGAACTGGCCAATGCGCTCGATCCGGGGGAGCCGGAGATCCGGATGCTGTGGAAGGGGGTGCGCAACGTCCAGCGCGGACCGCTGTGGACCAAGTCCCACCGCGCGGAGACGACGCACGTGGCGGTGCGCACGGACGTGAACGCCGCGCGCGCGGCGTTCTACGCGCAGCAGTTGGAGGCTTGCCTTTCCTTCTATGCTTCGACGTTCGGGATCCCGGTGCCCGGGAAGAAGGTGGACGCGCTGGTGTTCGAAACCCAGGAGGGATATCAAACCTACGCGGAGCTGACGATCGAGGACCGGGTGGAGTCGACGCTTGGCTACTATCACCCGCTGTATGATCAACTGCTGCTGTTCGAAGACCGCAGCGAGGGGGCGGGGGGCGAGACGTTGCGGGTGCTCTACCACGAGGGCTTTCATCAATTCATACAGCCCTTGATCCCGCACATTCCGTTCTGGCTGAACGAGGGGCTGGCGGAGTACTTCGGCGCGAGCGAGGTGAAGGACGGGAAGGTGGTGCGCACGGGGCTGATCCAGGGCGGTCGGCTGGTGGGGCTGCAGGGCTGGCTGAGCCAAGGCGGGCGACCCTTCCCCTTCGACGACATCATGCAGCAGACCCCGGGGGAGTTCTACAGCGGCAACGTCCCGCTCAAGTACGCGCAGGCCTGGGCGATGATCCGCTTCTTCATGCAGGAAGGCGCGGCCGCGTACCGGCCGGTGCTGCAGCAGTACGTGGATTCGTTGCGGGCGGGCGACTCGGCCGAGGTGGCGTACGGGAAGAGCTTCGAGAAGATCGACCTGCGCCGGGCGGAGCGGGAGTGGCTCGCGGCGGTGGGGAAGATGAAGGCGGAGTAGCCGGCGGGTCCGCCCGCTCAATGTGCCGACTGCCAGGTCTTGATCGCATCGATCGGGCAAAGCAGCATGAGCACGTTCAGCGTCAGGTTGTCGCGGACCCAGAAGAGAGGATTTCGGGTACCAGCGAGCCGGGACGGCCGAGGAGCGGTGGACGGCGATCGGGAAGGCCCGCAAGTGGTGGGACGAGGAGGGAAAGGCGAAGTACACGTTCGACTACATTGAGAAAAACCTCGTGCCGGCGAATCCCCTGGTCACTGTTTCGGCGCCGGAGCCAGTCATGAGATCAAGTTTGAAGGGAGCGTGTCCGACCACCTCGAGATGGTGAAGAAGGATGCCGCGCGCTGGACCCTGGATTGGTTCGGGAGCGCGGCGCGCGTGCGCGACGTGCGCCGAATAGACCCAGAGTCTGGAGGAGCTCATGGCCATCGTGATCGGTTGCCCTTGCGGGGGGCGGGCCCACTCGGCGCCGGGCGCCGCCCGTCCCCCCGTCTCCCATCCAAGGGGCCCTGGCGCCGAGCAGAGAGCGAAGGCTGCGCCGGTCCGCGGCCGGCTTCGGACCTTCCTCCTGCTGATCGGATGCGCCTCGATCGTCGGGAGCCTCGGCAGCGCGTGGGCGCAGGACCGAGATGTCGGGGGCCGGCGGAAGGAAAATGTCGCGGGGTCCGTGCCCGAGGAGATCGCCATGTCTCGGTTGCGCCCCGCCGCATGTGCGACACGCGGTGTCGCGCGTGTGTGGGCCCGCGGCCGGCTGCTCACGCAGCCAGGTGAAGGACGGATAGGTGGTGCGCACCGGGTTGATCCAGGGCGGGCGGCTGGAGCAGGAGTGGCTCGCGGCGGTGGGGAAGATGCACGCGGACCGCGGGATGTCCCAGCCCCGCAGGCACGCGTGGCAAACGCTTTCGGGACGTCCGCCCGGCCGCTTGCCCGCGTGGAGAACGCGTCTCCGGCGCGTTCCGCGTTCCTGACTACGACGGCGTCGTCCCGCCGCCTCCGCCGGGGGAGGACGAGAGGACGAGTGGGAAAAGGCGCGCGCGGGCCGGACTGGCGGTATCATGCGTGGGGGGACGGGTTCGACGCAAGCCTACATTACCGCGGGAGTGATTCCGGCCAAAATGCGGGCCGACGCCCAGCACATCGCCATCGCTACCGTGGCCCGCGTCGATGTGTTGGTGAGCTGGAACTTCAAGCACATCGTCAACCTGCAGCGAATCCACGGGTACAACTCCGTGAATCTGCGCAAGGGCTATCCGACGCTCGAGATTCGGGCGCCACGGGAGGTGACGTCAGATGAGTAGAACCGAGAAGAAGTTCGACGCAGTGGCCATGATGCGGTCGATTCGAGACGCCATCTCTGCCCAGATCCAAGGCATGACACTGGAGGAGGAACTGGCGTGGCTGGCAGCGCAGGATCTCCAGGATCCTCTCCTGAAGCGTCTCCGCGACCGGGCCCAACAAGCCGATCCGGCGGACGTCCGCTTCGCGTCCGGTCGCTGAGCGCGCACGGTTGGCGGAGGAGGCCCCTTGCCGGGGGACGCGTCGGGTCCACGATACGTGCGGAAACGCCGCACGGGCCTTTCCCCGGTGCGGTCGTTCGGCACCACGTCAATGCGCCGCCTGCCAGGTCTTGATCGCCTCGATCGGGTAGACCAGCATGAGCACGTTGAGCGTCAGGTTGTCGCGGACCCAGACGAGCAGCACCAGCTCCGAGACGACGTACACGACGATCGATCGGCGGAGACCGAGCCGGCGGGCGAGGTAGAAGCCCGCGGCGCAGCAGGCCAGGTCGGACAGCGAGTTGGTGATCGTGTCGCCCGTGTAGCCCAGCGCGATCGTCGCCTCGCGGTAGCGTTGGATCAGGAAGTTGGAGTTCTCGAGCACCTCCCAGGCGCCCTCGACGGCGGTCACGACGACGAGCCGCCACGTCGTGGTCAGGCGCGGCAGCAGCCACGCCACGAGCCCGTACAAGACGATTCCGTGCAGCACGTGGGTGAAGCTGTACGCATCGATGAGGTGCTGCGAGCAGTGCGCGGTCCAGATGTCGCCCACCCACGGATTCACACCGCCGCAGGCGCACCACCAGGTTCGCCCCTGCCCGATCAGCAGAGCGACCATCACCGCGGTCGCGGCCGCCAGCGCCGCCCAGGGCTTCCCGTTCCTCGGACTCGCTTCCAACGTCGGCTCCTCGCCATTCGGTGCCCGGCTCCCCGCACTGCGCCCGTCGCGGCCAACGGAGATGCGCATCCGGCCGGCGGTTCCGGGGCACCTCCGCCGGTCGTCGGGCAGCGGTCGTCAGAAATCCCGCCGCGAGAAGATCCAGGCCGACAGCCCGATGAAGCAGGCGATGAAGCCGAGCGACGTGCCCACGATCAGCCCGACCTGGGGATCGGTCGACTCCATCAGGATCGTCTGCGACAACGAGCCCCCGGAGAAGGCCCGCGAAAGGATCCAGCTGTTGAGGTCATCCATCCCGTCGGTCTTCGGCGCGAGGAAGTACAGCACATCGACCACGGTCTGCCAGGCGGCCTTGCCTCCCAGGCTCTCGAGGTTCGCGTCCGACACCTTTTTCCCGACGCAGACGACCCAGGACAGGAACCATACCGTCACCGAGACCAGCACCGACATGACGGTCGAGCGCGTGAGCACCGCGATGAACGTCGACACGGTGTAGAGGATCGCGAAGAAGAAGGTCACCACGAAGATCGTCGCCAGGTACCAGGGATTGAACCAGCCCGAGGCGATCCCGAGCGCCAACCAGGTCCCACCGATCAGCAAGATCGCGTTCAGGAAGACGAAGGTCAGCCCGCCGAGGTATTTGTAGATCAGCAGCAGCGGGCGCTGGATCGGCTTCGAGACCAGGAGGTCGATCGTTCCTTTCCGCAGCATGTCGGGGATGAAGCTCGCGGTCACCACCAGGCCGACCCCCACCGCCACCAGGCCGGCGAGCCATTCCACGATCCGGCGCTGGAACAGTGAGACGATCAGGCGCCGGCTCATGGTCGCGTCGTCGCCCGCGAGCATACCGCGCGCTGGGTCGATCCACTGCACGCCGACGGAAAAGAGCCCGAAGAGCATTCCCACCTTCTCGACCGTGCGGTACTCCCGCTCGTCCGTCCCGCGCGCTTCGACGTCGAAGAGGAAGCACGGCGCCTCCTTGACCCGGTCGGGGAGGCCCCGAGGCCCGCGCCGGCCGATGCGCCCTGGGCGGCCCGCCGGCGGATCCTCTTTGTCCGTTTCGGAGTCTTCCGCGTCCTCGCCGGGCCCCGCGTCCGGCCCGCTCATGAACCACGAGCGCACCGACTCGAGCTCCCGTACGGCGGTCTCCACGAGGACCACCTTCGAAGCGTCCATCCCGCCGCGCTTCAGACGATCGGCGAAGTAGGCCTCGAGGTCCGCCGTCTCCATCGGCACTTCGGCGCCGGCGTTCCGGACCTGATACGTGCCGTCCTCGTTCATTTCGGCGTGCAGGTCCATGAAGAGCAGCCGCCCGCCCAGTCCCTGGAGCTTGGACGAGCCCATCCCGGCGGCGGCTTTCTCCGTCAGGATCCGCCACACCGCCACCCGCTTCAGGTACTCCGCGGCGTCGACTTCGACTCGATATCGGAGTCCCTGCTGTGCGTCACCCTTCACGTCCTCCACGTTCGGGGCGTAGGAGAGCACGAACATCGGCGGAAGGATCACCCCGGGCGGCGCGCAGTCGTTGATCTCCCCGGTGAGCGTGCGGGCGACCTTGTCCGGCGGCGCGTCGAGGAACTGCAGGCCGAGGCACCAGACCGACATGATCAGCGAGAGGGCGACGAGCAGGTAGAAGATCTTCCGGTCGAGCGCCTCGCGCACGCAATCGCCGAAGATCAGCAGGTACTTCATGGACTCTCCCTCGTGATCCCACCCGCGCGACTCGCCGGGAGCGTCCGCCGCGCCCGGGACCCGGTTCGATCGCTCATGCCGTGGGGCCCTTGGCCGCTGCGGCCCCGGTGGCTCCCGCGGGCACGGCGGCACCCGAACTCACCGCGGCCCCCGCACCGCCCGCGACCAGGCTCAGGAAGACGTCTTCGAGCGTGACTTTCTTCTGGCGCAAGCCGCGGATCGAGATCCGCCGCTCGCGCAGGAAGTCCACCAGCGGATCGAGCCCGACCGGGTCGGCCATCGGCACTTCCATCTCGGCGCCCGTCAAGCGCGCGCCCGGCCAGCGCACGGCGAGCTCGGCGACCGCCGCGGCGACCGGTCCGGCGAGGTCGAACACCCAATAGTCCCCGACCCGGGTGAGTTCCTCCACGTGGCCGGACTTCACGGTCTCGCCGTTCTCGATGATCGTCACGCGGTCGCAGATCATCTCGACTTCGGAAAGCAGGTGCGAGTTGAGGAAGATCGTGTGTCCCTCGGCCTTGAGCCGCACCATGATGTCGCGGATCTCGCGCCGGCCGACCGGGTCGACTCCGTCGGTGGGTTCGTCGAGAAAGATCACCTCCGGCTTGTGCAGCATGGCGTGCGCCAGCCCGAGCCGCTGTTTCATCCCCTTGGAGAACTTGCGAATTTTGACATGGTGCCATTTCTGGAGCCCCACGGCGTCGAGCAGCGGGGGGATGCGGGCCCGGCGTTCGGTGCGGGGCATTTCGGAGAGGCCGCCGAGGTAGTCGAGCGCGCTCCACGGCGTGTGGTAGTCGGGGAAGTCGTGTCCCTCGGGCAGGTAGCCGACCCGGCGGCGCGAGGCCACAGTCCCTGCGGGCTCCCCGAGGAGGCGGGCCTCGCCGCCGGATTTGCGGACGATTCCGAGGAGGATCTTGACGCAGGTGGTCTTGCCCGCGCCGTTGCGTCCGAGCAGCCCGAAGATCTCGCCCTTGCGCACTTCGAGGTCGAGCGCGCGCAAGGCGCGGACCTCGCGGTAGGACTTGGAAAGCCCTTTGGTTTCGATGACCAGCATGCCGCCTCCCGGATTCCGCGACGCCCGGCCGGTGTCGTCCTCGTATCCTCATCGCTGGTTTGCGCGCTGCCGTCAATCTTCTTGCATCGCCGGGTTGACGCGCCTCCGCGGCTGGCCCGACCGCAACCCGTCGCCCCCTGCCGCGCGCCGGCGTGGCGCGAGCGCTCCCTCTTGTTTGAGGCGGCCGGGGCGGTGCGGAGTTTCCCGGGCCAGGCCCGCGAAGCTCCGCAAAGGGGCGGGGAACCGCCCGAGGGACGAGGAATCCCGAACATGACCGGCCTTGTTTTCCGATCCCATCCACACGGTTCGGGTCGCACGCCCTGCGCGCTACTCGTGGTATGGGCCGGCGCGGAGCCACTTTCGGCCACCGTTCTTTCGTGTGCAAGACAACATTCGTGTACACGATCCTTGACATCCTCTCGGGAAGGGGGTATATCTTGAACAGGAAATAAACCTCGTACACGAAAGACGACCCCCGGGGACAGCACCGATGGACGCCAAGCGTGGTGTATCCGCTGAATACCTGCAAAGCCTGAGAAAAGCCTTCGCGGGCGCAGGCTGGGGGTCCATCAAGAAGGCGGCCCGAAGGCCCGCAGCCGAGGACGGCGCTGACCTGGTCGTCGAGTGTCCGCCCCTCAGGTACTTGGTTCAACTCAAGGCAGCACGCGATGTCCGCCGGATTCAACTGGAGGCGTTTCTAGCCGGTGCGGCGCTCGAAGCAAGCGTCCATGCCGACAAGATCGGCGCGAGACCCCTGGCTGTGATTGCCGCCCCGCGGCTATCGGAAGGGGTTCTTCATGACCTGCGGGAGTACGCCAGGAAGTACCTGGGCGAGGTCGCATACGGCTTCATGGATTCGAGAGGACACCTGGAACTCCACGGGAATGGCCTGGAGGGGATCCGCAGTCAGGGGAGGGACGCCCGCGAAGCTCCGCGAGGTAGTTGGGAAAAGGCGCCGGACCTGTTCTCCGATCGCGGCCAGTGGATTCTCAAGGTGCTGCTGGCCCCCCGGATCCCCGCGAACCTCCTCAGCGCCCCGCGCGAGCCCGTCGCGAACGCGCGGCGACTGGCCGCACTCGCCAAAGTGTCGGAACCAGTCGCCTGGAGAGTGGTTCGCGGACTGCAGCTGTCCGGATTCCTCGAAAAGGCCCGGGAAGGGCTTCGGCTGGTGCGGATCGACGAACTGATGCGCCAATGGGCCGCGCGAGTCAACGTGCCCCATCTCGAGGTCCGTGCGAGATGGCTGCTTCCCCCGCGCGAGTCAGAGGCGCATCTCTGCTCTCGAGTGCAGGAGTACGGGCGTCGGTTGGATCGTCGCGCTCACCACTGGATATCGGGTCCCCCCCCCCGGATGTGCCTCGGTTTGTTTTCCGCCTGCCTGCGTCTGGCGCTGGGAGTCGTCCAGGGCGCGCCGGCATACCTCTACTCGGATGGAGAATTCTCCAGCATCCTGCAAGAACTGGGCCTCGTCGAGTGCCGCCCGAATGAGCGGGCTGACCTCATCCTGCGACGCCCGCGCTGGCCGGAGTCGCTGTTCCGTGCGATGGTATGGAACGACGGTGTCGCAGCGTCGGACGTCCTGCAATGCTGGCTCGACCTGAATGCTCATCCGGCGCGAGGCGAGGAGCAGGCTCGTCACCTGTGGGAGCGGGCACTCTCGGACCTCCGCGAGGATCGGTGATGGACGCGGAGGCGCAATTTGCGCACGCCCTTCGAGCCATCGAGTCCTATCTCCCGGATCTCGTCATCGTGGGAGGATGGGCGCACCGGCTCTTTCGCTTCCATCCCTGGGCGGGTCACGATCCGTTCCGGCTGCTGACGACGGACGACGCCGACCTGCTGGCCCCCCTTCGCATGAAGGCCCGCGGGCAGAGCATCCACGCCCTTCTGGAGGCAGGGAAGTTCCGGGTGCGGCTTTCCGGGGAGACCCCACCGGTCACGAAGTACTTCCCTGAGGACTCCTCAGGCTTTCATGTCGAGTTCATTGCCGCGCGAGTCGGCAGTGGTACGACTCGTGCCGGAGACCAGGACACGGCGCGCGTCATCTCGGGCGTTACGGTTCAATTGCTGCGGTACGCCGACTTGCTGGAGATCAATCCCTGGAAGATGAAGCTGGATCCAATCTCCGGGGCCCGATTGGCGTCCGGCGGCCTTGCGGTCCGCGTTGCAAATCCCGTGGCGTATCTGGCTCAGAAGGTCCTCGTGGCTCCTCGTTCGGATCGCTCTCGACTCAAGCAGGCCAAGGACGTGCTCTACGTCCATGACACGCTGATGCTGATGTCCGGTTCACTCGACGACCTGGGGCTGGAATGGGGGCGAGTGTGCCAGGGCCTGCATTCGTCTTTGGTGAAGCGCCTCCATCAGACCCGTCGTTCGGAATTCGCGGGGGTGACCGATCGGATCCGAGAAGCGTCGCTGATCGCCAAGGCGTCCGGACGGGCCGACCCGCCCGAGCCCGCGCTGATCCGGCAGGTGTGCCAGACGGGCCTGGAGCGAGTGTTCGGGGGTGGGCGATAGCGAATCGCCCGCCGTCCGTTCGTCCGCTGCCCGCCCCCTACATCCTCTCCCGCAGCTTCTCCGCCTGCACCGGATTCAGCATCGCCACCCACGCGAGCTTTCCGCGCACCCGTGCCTCGGCCCCCGGGCCCGCCTTCCCGGTCTTGATGTGATGGATCTCCGCGCGGATCTTCCTCCGCTCCCGCCGCGACAACCCCAGCTTGTCGTTCACCGTCACCCCGGTCACCCGCTGCGGCCCGCCGCGGCGCATCACCCGCGTCTTCGCGACATTGACCCGAAAGCCCTCCTGCCCGACGATCCACTCCGCCGCGGAGATCAGCCGGCGCACTTTCCCGGGATCGTCCCCCGAGAAATTCAAGTCGTCCGCATAGCGCGTGTAGGCGAACCCCGCCTTGCGCGCCAGGCCGGCGAGTCGCCGGTCCAGCCTCGCCAGGAGCGCGTTGCACAGCCCCGGGCTCGTCGGCGCCCCCTGAACGCAGTAGCGCGAAGTGACAGGCACATGATACACCGTCCCGTCCACCTCCACCGGTTGTCGCTCCGACTCCGTCATCAGCACCGCCAGCGTCGTGGCCACCGGGAAGCCGTACCCCAGCGCCACCAGCATCCCCCGCACCCGCCCCACGTGCAGCGACGGGAAGCAGTCCTTCAGGTCGAGCCGCACCACCACCTTCTTGCCGACGTGCGGCTGCGCCCCGGTCTTCACCGAACGCCCGCGGCGGAAGGCGTGTGCCGGCTCGCTCGCCGGCAGCGGGTCCACCAGCAGCTTCAGCAGCGTCCGCTGGATCTTCTTCAGCCGCCGCTTGGGAGCGAGAATCGTTCGCGGCCGCCCGTCGCGCTTGGGGATGGTGAAGGCGACGTAGTGCGGCGCCCGCTCCATTTCGCGATGCACGGAGAAGAAACGCAACTGCGGTACGGTCAAGCCCAGGGCTGCCGCCACGTCCAGCTCGGTCTTCCACACCGGAAGCCCGTACCGACCCAGTTGCTCGACGTCGGGCAGGAGGTCGCGCAGCTTCCGGTCGCGCGTGCGCAGGGTCGCCGCGAACAGCCGGTCGGCTTCGTCCCGCGTGAAATACTTCTTGCGCTTGCCGCGGAGGGGATAGGGGAGGACCGGCTTTGGCTTCGGCAGCAGCCGCCCGTCGCGCAGCGCGCGCCGGCGATGCTTCTCCTTGAGCGGACCGCCGGAGACGTCGACCACCTCGGCCACCGTGTCCGCGTCCCCCTCGACCCCCATCCGCGTCACGTCGCGCTTGGGTGGGCCGAACAGGGTGTTCCTGAGCCAGTCGAAGAGACCCATGAATGTTGGATGACCGGGCCCGGCGTCCGACCACTTGCGAGGCTCTGGACTCATGGCCTCCCGGCGTTCCGTACGCTGGGAGCCGTGGCGATGGAATGGAGCCAAGATGCCGCCGCGGCGAAACACCGCGGCATGGACGGCTGATTGCGGGCCGCCGGGCCCGGTCAGTTCTCCTTCTCGCTGGATTCCCTCTCGTCGTCAACGTTCTCCGCTTCGTCTCCGCGCGCCGATGACGCCGGGGCCGCAGGCGGACGCGGCGGAGCTTCCACCGGAACCGAAACCGGCGCGTCCTTCCTCCGGTCCTCGCTCGCCGCGAAGAGCGCGATCATGTGGCCGCATGGACCCTTATGGAGCAGGTTTTCCCGGAAGAAATCGCACGGGCAGGTCCCGAACAGGATTCGACCGGTCTCGCTCACGGTGACCTCCGTGGGTCCGACTCCGCCCGCCTCGCCGGCCACGCGCCAATCCCGGTGGACCACTTCGCGGGTGATTCGGCCCTCGGGGGTGCTGTAGCTGCGGACTTTGCGTGTTTCGCACGGCGAGCAGTCGTCGAGCCGCACCCGCCCCTCGGCGAGCCACCTCCGGGCCTGCTCGCGCCGCGGGTCGGGCGGGAAGACCTTGCCCTCCGCGATCGGCTTGTCGAAGAGCTCGCGGTGGCGATATTCGCGTCGCTCGACGTCGTACATCGCGCGGCCGATCCGGCAAAGCCGCGCGAGCGCGCGCGCCGCCTCACTCGCGGGGATCCCCAACCCTTCGGCCAATCGCTCGGGAGTCAGCGTGCGCGCCGCGGCCAGGCGCTCGTGCGCGCTCTCCTCCCGCTCGGCGCCCACCGTTCCGGCTTCGCCTTGCAGCGACGAGAAGCCGCCCTTCGACCAGCCTTCACCGCCCCAGCCGGACAGGCCCAGCACGAACGTCATCCCCGGAAGCTTCACCGCGTAGAAGCTCGGCAGCGCCCGGCCCTTCAGGTACACGTCCACCGAATCGGCAAAGGGCAGCAGGGGCTCGATCAGGGAAAGCCGCCGCCGCCCCCAGGTCCGGATCACCCTCTTCTCGGTGTAGCCGTGGTCGGCTCCCTTCAGCCGCACCTCGTGCTCCCACGGTTCGAGCACGATGCGCGCGTCCTCGCCGGGCGGGAACTCGTAGCGGAGCGCGCGCGGGGAGACCTTGGCCTTGGAGTAGCGCAGGAAGCGGATGGCGGCGAGCAGGTCGACCGGGCGCATCGTGAGCCGCGTGCCGGGGGCCGCCATGGCGCTCTGGAGCTCGAGGAAGCCGCGCACCCAGGACTCGGGCAGGTCGACCTTCTGCTCGAAGCGGCCGCCGGCCCCGGCGGTCTTGACCTCGAAGCCCGCGGGGTCGATGCGGAACCACGTCTCGCGGCTGGTGCGCATCTCGCCGAGGGCGCCCCAGAGCCAGGCGCTGAAGTCCACGTTGGTGGTGCCATAGCGCGTCTCCCCCTCGGCCTCGAAGATCGCGGGGTCGAGCTGGAGGGAGGCGTAGACGCTCTCGTCCTGGGAGAACGCCTCGAAGAAAATGCGGTCGGGGTGGACGGTGATGATCGGATCGAGGTGGCCGAACATGTAATCGTCACGGCTGGCCCAGCTATCCTCGGACCAGATCGCCTCGCCGAGCGCGCGCAATGCGAAGCGGACGAGGACTCCATGGCGGACGATGCGGCCGCGGAAGCGCACGGGCCGGCGCGCGTCGGCGGCGAGGCCGACCGTGGCGCGCGCGTGGTCCGATTCAAAGGCGCTCGGAGACGCGTAGTCGAGGACGATGCCGATCATGGGGTGGTCCCGTCGATCCCCCGCCGTGAATGGCCGGCGGCCGGCGGGTCGGGCGCATTGTAGGAAGCCGGGGGGGACAATGCAACGGCCTCCCGCGCGGAGGAGTGGCGCGCCGCGCGGACCTTGACCCGCTCCCGGTCCATCGACGAGAATCCTCGCGAAGGAGCCGCACGCCATGCCCGAAGAAGAAGATGACTCGGAGGAATCCGGGGGCCCGGGCGAGTTCCGGATCGCCAAGGCCCTTCGCAAGGCCCTGCCCACGCGGGTCCATGCCGAGATGCTCCTGTCCCAGGTCGCGGATCTGTTGGGACCCGCCGCCTGGAGCGAGACCAGCAACGCGGGCACGCGTTTTCGTCTGTTTCGTCGGGACCCGAAGGCGCCGGACCTCCTCGTCCCCTGGCCCGTCGTGAGCCTGGACATGCGGGGGAACATCGACTCAGTCGGTCCGACGGTGTGGATGGGAAATGGCGAGCCGCCGCCGCCGCCGGCGCGACCCGCACCGCCCAAGATCCGCGGGATCGGACCGGGCGAGGTTCGACTGCACGACGGTCCCCACGCGATACACATCGCTTACCATGAGGACGGTGGGGTGAGGGACATCACGCGCAGTGGACCCGAGCACGCGCTCGTCGATCTCGATTTCGCGCTGGCCGGCAAGTCGGCCCAACCCGTCGAGCTGATCGCGGGCGCTCTCGCAGGGCTTGACCATTCCCGGCACGGATCCGGCCGGCTCGCCGTCCCCGTGCCCCTTCCCTGTGGCGTCAGGGACCTGTGGAGCAGCGGGTTGCGGTTCCTCCGTGATGCTCTGTTCCACGACCGCGTTCCGGCCGAAGCGTCCTGGGCCGCCGCAGGTTGTTTCACCGGCGATGCGCTCGGCTGGGGAGCGACGGCAGTCGAGGCCCTTGCCGCGTGGCGCGTCGAGGTCGGACGCATGAGTCCCTGGCCGCCCCGGCAAGAGACGCCGACGAAACCGCCCACGGAGGAGGAAGCCCGGGCCGAAGGGGTCATGCGTCTGGTTCCGGACATCGCCGACAACCCCTGGCCGGAGCGCACCCCGGCCCATGCTCCGGCCGCCCTGGTCGCACTGGGTCCGCCGCCGGCCGCGCCCGCGCCCGTGGGGACATGGAAGCGACTGCTCAATGGATTCGGCGCAACCACCTGGCATGCGCTTCGCCCCGAGACGGATGGGCTTACCCTGATCGGCGAACGGACGCTGCGCAAGATCCCGCTCGACGAACTCGACGATCGATTGCGCGAAGCGGACGAGAAGCACGGGCGGCCCGCGGTCGGATTCGGGTCTCTGGCAGCGGGCTGGCCGGAGCACCTGCCGCCGCTCGTTTGCTCCGTTCGGGTCTACAAGCTGGTCGATCCGGAATCGGGAAAAACGATCGAACCGTGCGTGCATACGGACGCCGCTTCGGGCAAATGGGTGCCGGGCGGGCTCGATGGCGACGAGCTGAAATGGGGCGCGCTGAGGCTCCGGTGGCTGGAGGAGTGAGCGTCGCGATTCAACGGCGATGGGCATTCGGAGGCAGGAGACCGCGTGAGCGACGTGGGGGTTGGGTATTACCTCGACCGGGTTCCCTACGTCGATCCGCAACATCGCCTGCGCTACGGCGAAAATGCATCACGAAACGGTCCGAGATACCTGCGGTCGTCCGACCAATCCGTGATGGCAAATACGACCTCCGCGAACGCTGCGCTGAACTTGGTCTCGAGCGCATTCCGGAAGTCCCTGGCGGTGCGATGGACATCGTTGCCGAAGGCCCCGCAGCCCCACGCGCCGAGCACCAGCGCCGGATGTCGATATGCATGCGCAATCTCCATCACGCGATGGATCCGGCGTTGCAGGAGGTCCCCCGCTTCCGGCTGACCAATGCGATCCGCAACGGGGGCTGCGCAGGTAAGGAAGCTCAGCAGCCAGGGCTTCTCCAGTTCCTTTCCGGCATCCGTCCGGAACACGGGAACGTCCGGCGAGTAGATGGCCCAGTCGGTGGAATCCGGACGTGAGCGCCGGCCATGCGCTGCATACATCGGGTCGTTCGCGAGCGTGTGGTACAAGGCGCTCGACCGGCAAAGACACTCCTCCTGGGCCCTGGCGCCGGCAAGGAATCCCCCGCCGGGGTATTTCCCATTGGCGAAGTTCAGGGCCAAGGGGCTCATGCCGGCATCCACCAGTCTCCGCGAGGCCGCCAGGGTCGTCTCGTTCGTGACCTGGACTCGCGTCTCGGGGAACGCCATCGCATCGTGGGCAAGCGGCTTATCCGGAGGCATGCTCACCTTCTTAGCGCGAGCGGCCTGCACCTCTCGCCCCCATTCGAGCGTCCCGCTGAGCGAGCGCGGGCGCGGGCGCGTCGTCCGGCGCCCGGCGGATGGCCCGGTCCACTTCTCCGAGCGCGGCTTTCTGCGCGCCCAGCTTCTCGAGCAGGACCGCGCGATTGCGGCGGAGGCCCGCGTGGCGGGGACTCAACTCCAAGGCGGCGTCCACGTCGCTCAACGCGCCGGCCGTGTCGCCGCGCGAGTCATGCAGGTGCGCTCGATTGTTCAACCGCCCTCTCGAACACGCGCGGCCGCTCGCGCTCGCCGCGCAGGTCGGGGTGGCGGTGGAGGAGTTTGCCGATCAGGCCGACGAGCGCCTCCTTGGGGTAGCGCTGGTCCGGCAGATCGAGGGCCTCGCGCGCCTTCTTCAGCACGCGCGCGGCCGGGGCAGGATCGTGCGCGGCATTCGCGAGCGCGGCGAAGGCGAGCGCGCGGGTGCGCCGCTGGAGCGGCCGCAGCAGCGTGCCGAGCAGCAGGTCGAGGTGCTTCACGGCGAGGGCGCGCGCGCGCGGATCGTCGAGCCCGAGGGCGCGGTAGGCGACGGCCATGACGTGGATCTCGGAGCCTTCGATCAGGTCGGCCATGGCCGCCGGATCCGCGAGATAGGCCGAAGGAGAGCGCTCGAACAGCAGCCGGGCGAGCCGGTTGACGCGCAGGAGCGCGTCGTATCGGTAGATCGCGTAGGCGGGGACCAGGGTGAGCACGCGCGCGGCGCGGCGTGCGAAGGCGGCCGGGTCGCGGTCGCGCAGTTCCTGGTAGCGGCGGGAGAGTTTCTCGGCAACGGCGATGTGCTTGGGGGCGGCGGTCATGGCGGCGCCGTGAGTGGCGAGGCGGCTGGCGAGCCAGTCGACGAGGTCCTCGTCGCCGGTGGCGAGGGCGCGGTCGGAAAGCTCGGGGTAGGCATTGCCCCATCCGGGGACGACGTGGAGGCGGAACGGTCCACGCACCAGGTCGGGGAATCGCTGGTGGAGCGCGACCGCGACGCGGTCTTCGAGCGGGCGGACCAGGGCGAGGCCGAGGCCGCCGAAGTTCCACTCGCGGGCGGTGCCGGTGAGCATGACCAGCCGGCGCGCGGTCTCGTCGGGGGCGAGGGCGCGGTCTTCGATCAAGGTTCGTACTTCGGCGTTGTACTGCCCGGGGCTCGAGCAGGCGCGGATCAGGCCGCTCCAGAGGTCGAGCCAGCCCCGGGCGACGGCGAGGGCGAGGAGCTTGTCGTAGCCGCTCTTGAACCAGGACCCGAGCTGCCAGGGATTGCGGGCGTCGGCGAGCCGGCGCATGAGGTAGGGGAAGACCTCGCGGCCGCGCTTCTCGACCAAATGGAGGAACGCGCTCCCCAGGTCGAGGCTCCAGCCTTGGGGATGGCGGCGTTCGAGCTCGGGGTTGAGTTGGTCGGGATCTGCGATCTTCTCGCAGAGGGAGAGCGCGTCGGCTTGCCAGCGTTTGAGGTCGATCTGGCGGCGGTAGATCGCGAAGTGCAGGTCCTCGTTGCCGAACTCGAGCGCGCGCAGCGCCAGCTTTTCCCAGTACACGCGCTTCCCGGTCCAGGGCTGGGCCAGATGACGGAGGAGGAAGGGGGGGGTGCCCGCGGGATCGACGCGATAGAGTCCGACCGCGGTGGGCTCGTCCAGGGCGTACGGGATATCGAACTTGGCGAGGACGGTCTGGCGCCGCGCGGCGGAGTCGGCCTCCTGGAAGCGGACGCCCAGGTCCTCCTGCCAGCGCTTCTCGGTCTTGAGCCAGCCGTGCTTTTCGACCAGGCGCCAGCGGTATAGGCGGCGGAAGAGGTCGATGTCGTCGTCGCGGTCGACTTCTTTCATCCAGGCGTCGAGGAGGTCGCCGATCGCGCCCTTCCAGCGGACCTCCTCGAATTTCCACTTGGGCAGCACGAGGAACGAGCTGAAGCGGGAGCGGAGGAACGGGCGGAAATGGGTGCGCGCGCGCCGGTAGAGGATCGGGCCCCAGAGCCAGGTGAAGCCGTCGAAGGCGCGCTGCGCGGCGGCGAGCTCTTCGAGCCGGCAGAGGAGGTCGGCGTCGGGCAGCCGGCCGTCGAGGAGGCGGCGGATCTCCGTCTCCATCGTTGGCTTGTCGAATTGGACCGGATCGGCCACGACACTTGCTCTCCAATGTCGCGGCGGTTCGCGCCGCTCTTCACCCGGCTCATGAAAGACTTCTCCAGTAGAGTTGGTTTCTGGTGAAAAAGTCTAACATCATCCTCCAGGTCGGTCAACGCATGACGCCTCCGATAGCCTCCTATTCTACTATCCGTGAGATTCTTCGCGCCAAGCGAAGATTCTCAGTCGCAAATCCGACGATGTCGGGGGAGGCTTTTTTCCTCCCATGCCTCGCCGCGCTCCATCGCGGGGGCATCCGGGATTGCGGACCACCGTCTCGACGAGTCCCTCCGGCTACGAGAAGGTCGCCGCCTCGCCTGAAATCCTCTTGCTCCGCGCGCGCGTCCCCTGCTACGTTCGGGCGCTCTTGGTCAGTCCCGGGGACCCGTACGCAGCGGAAGCCAGCTGAATGTTGCACCCGCACGATGACGGCCTGGGTCGGCTGGCGGTCGAACGGGGTTGCATCACGCGCGCCCAGATCGAGGCGGTCGTGGGTGAGGAGAACGGACGCGCGCCCGCGCGCCCGCTCGCGCTCGCCCTCCTCGACGCACGGTTGCTCTCGCGGGAGCTGGCGCTCGAGCTGCTGCGAGACCTGCCGCCCGCAGTCCTCGCGACCGGCCCGGTCGGGGCGCACGAGGCCCTGCTGCGTTTGGTCGAAGCCTGGCAGCCCGCGCCTGCGACCGGATTCGCTCCCGGCGACGGCGCTCCCGGGGTCGCGCCGACCCGCATCGCCTTGCCGGCGCAGGAACGCGGGGACCCGGCCGACGTCCAGGAGACCGTCCGGGCCCTCCCCGACCTCCCGGTCGGCGCCGCGGTGGGGCCGACCGTCGTCGTTTCCCTGCGGCGCGACATGCCCTCCGTGGCATTCGACACCGCGGCGGCGATCGCGGCCCCGACGCACTCCGACGCGCGCGGGCCGGGTCCTGGGCCGGCCCGCGCCGATTCCCCCCCGCGCCGGATCGGCAAGTACGAGCTGATCGGGGAACTCGGGCGCGGCGGCATGGGCGTGGTCTACCGGGCCCGCCATCCCGGGCTGCAGGGGACTTTCGCCGTCAAGGTCCTGCTCGCGGGTCAGGATGCCGACGCCGAGGCCGTGGAGCGGTTCCAGCGCGAGGCCCAGGCCGGCGCACGGATCCGCCATCCCGGCATCGTCGCCGTGCACGACTTCGGGAGCGAGGACGGCAAGGCGTGGTTCGCCATGGAGTACGTGGAAGGCGCCGGCCTCGACCGGATCCTGCGCGACCCGGCGGCGTTCGGACTGCCGCCCGCGCCGGGGGGACGGGCCGGAGGCCGCTCCGGGGCGATCGGGCTGCACCCGACCGCCGCGATCGAGATGACGCGGCAGATCGCGGACGCGATCCAGGCCGCCCACGACGGCGGCATCGTCCACCGCGACCTCAAGCCCCAGAACGTCCTGCGCGATGCGCGCGGGCAGCTCAAGGTCACGGACTTCGGCCTGGCCCGGCTGGTCGAGGGGGCGCCCGCCGGCGCCACGCGCACCGGCGTGCTCATGGGCACTCCCGCCTACATGAGCCCCGAGCAGGCGCGCGGGGAGGCGCGCCACCTGGACGCGCGCAGCGACGTCTATCAGATCGGCGCGATCCTGTACGAGTTGCTGACCGGCCGGCCTCCCTATCTCGGCGCGACGCCCATGGAAATCGTGGTCCAGGTGCTGCAGGACGATCCCCCGCCGCCGTCCCGGATCAATCCCCGCATCGACCTCGATGCCCAGACCATTTGCCTGCACGCGCTGAATCGCGAAAAGGACGGACGCTATCCGAGCGCGCGGGCGTTGGCCGAGGAATGCGAACGCTATCTGGCCGGCGAGCCGATCCTGGCCCGGCCGATTGGGCTTGCGGAGCGGGCCTGGCGGCGATTGTGCCGCAATCCCCTGGTCTTCGGGCTGGTCGGTCTGGCGGGCATGGCGCTGCTGACCTCCGCGGTGGCGCTGACCTGGGCCCGCCGGGCGGAGCGGGCGATGATCGATCGACACCTCCTCGAGTTGGATCGCCGGGGGCGCATCCTCGTGGACGCCGCGCTGGCCTGGCGGGCCGCCGGGCACCTGGACCGGCAGGCGCAGGTTGCCGCCCAACTGGAGGAGCCGATCCGCGAATTGCAACGCCGGGCGCCCGAGCGGGCGGAGGCGTGGTACTACCAAGGTCTCATGCTGCGCGCGCAGGAGCAGCGAGCCGAAGCCGAGCAGGCGGCGGACGAAGCCGTCGCACGGGCCCGGGCCTCGGCCGCGCCGCCGGAGAGCCGGGCCGTGCTGGTTCCGGCGCTCTACGAGCGCGGGGTCCTGCGTCTGCTGCGCCTGCGCACTCTGCTCGATGAGCGCCGCAAGGAACTGCTGTGGGAGCGCATGGGCCCGGCGCGGGAGGGGGACCCGTTCCCCGCGCCACCGGTGGACCAGGAGCTCGTCGAACGCTATCCGGACCTCGCGGATCTCCAGAAGGGGTGCGAGGAAGACCTGACGGAGGTCGCAGGACACGCGGAAGGGGACGAAGTGCGCCGGCTGACGGCGCGCGGGCTGGCGGCGCTGCTGCGCGGCAACGCCGGGGCGGAGGCGGAATCCTGGCTGAAGCGGGCCCGCGAACTCGACCCGCTGCGCGAAGAGATCCACGCCGGGCTCGCCGCCGTTGCCGAGGCGCGCGGCGACACGGCGCAGGCGCTGCGCTGGCTCCAGGAAGGCCGCTCGCTCGACCGCGGCAACCTGGGCCTGATCGACGCCGAGCTGAAGATCGTGCACCAATCGATCGATATCGCTCGGAGCCGGGGCGAGGACTCGGCGGCGCAATTCGCGCGGGCGCTGACGCTGCTGGACGAGCTGCTCCGATTCGGGCGGAACTCCGGCCGGCTCTGGCTGAGGCGGGCCGAACTGCGCTATGAGGAAGCGGTGAACCAACTGCTCGCGGGCGGCGATCCCACGCCGATGGTGGGGAGCGCACTGGAGGACGCGGCGCGCGCCGGGAAGGACGCCGTGGTCGGCCCCGACCTGCCCTACCTGCGCGGATCGGGGCACTGGCTGATCGGTCGCGGCGTCGCGCAGCGCGGCGGCGATCCGCGCGAGGAGCTGCGACTCGCGCTGGCCGAGTACGACCGCGCGCTCGCGCTCGCACCGGACCATGCCGGCGCTGCGCACCACCGCGCCTGCTCGCTCATCGACCTGGCGGAGGCGCGCGCCGAGCGGGGAGAGGACGCGACCGAGGACTTCGACCGGGCGATCGCAGAATTCGAGCGGAGGATGAGACTCGATCCCGGGCACGGCGAAGTGGTGAACAACGCGGGGGTCGCCTACCTCCAGCGGGCGAAGGCGCGCAGGGAACGCGGCGGCGACCCCGAGCCGGACTGCCGGCGCGCGTTCGTCTGCCTCGAGCGCGCGGTGGCGATCCTGCCCGGCTTCAGCGAGGCGCTGGCCAACCTGGGCAGCGTCTGGATGCAGTTGGGGGATCTCCGGCACGCGCGCCGGGAGGACGCGAGCGCGGAGTATGCCCATGCGCTGGAGAGCCTCGACGGCGCGCTGACATTGAATCCGCGCTCGTCGACCGCGCAGATCCGGCGTGCCGACCTGCTGGCCGCGATGGGGTACCTGGCCGTGGGTCGCGGGGAGGAGGCCGAGCCGGTCTTCC